>Ga0334883_1001501_pt1 | contig 34065 bp, 25 predicted proteins | sample GraSluR1_MG_6_FD_207230 | JGI IMG/M metagenome (GOLD analysis project Ga0334883, IMG submission 207230) | Sludge microbial communities from methane-producing bioreactor in Wageningen University, Netherlands - Granular Sludge_09_05-R1 | ecosystem: Engineered > Bioreactor > Anaerobic >...
TTTTTCATCAGGGAGCAAATGCGCTATGTGGAAATTACCTAACCCTCTTCCACCGGTTTATATCCGTCAGGTATCATCGATTCTGAGGGTTCGTAGGGAAATACATCTGCAATATTGCTGACAGCCAAAGAAGTAACAACGTAAGGTATTACCAGATATGACAAGCTTTCGTCGAGCCTGTCGAGTGCCTGTTTTATGTCGTCGGCCATTATCAGGTACATGGTGCGGAGTTTCTTCTCTTTCCCTGCCGATTCGTCAATGGTTACCAGGCTCAGTGTGGCTTTAAACCACCACTCTCCCGAGTCGTATGGAAATACTTCTCCAATTTTCGATTTTTTAATATCGGTTACCGTAAACTCACCCTTTACCATTTGCTGCATTTGTCTGATTATTCGCGTTTCGGCATCGGTAAACGATACGGCATCCAGTAAAAAGTTTTCAGTTACGGTTTGCTCTTTTCCGCTATCTAATCTTTTTGTGTACTTTACTTTACATTCGAACCAGGTCTGCATATTTTAATTTTTAATAAGAGGGCAAAAATAGAAAAAAAAGAACCGGTTGCATTTTTTACAAGCCGGTTCTTAATTTAACTAAACTAAAATATAAACTACTTTTCTCTGTTTCTTTATTGTTGAATTGTGTGTGAATTCGATAAAAAAATCTGAAAAATGGAGCCGTCCCTACAAACGGCTCCATACAGACAGCTACAGACTAAAAAGCTGAAGAAGGTGTATTAGTTGTAGGCACTTTCTCCATGTTCATATACATCGAGGCCTTCTTCTTCAATGCGTTTGGAGACACGCAATACTTTTGCACTTTTCAAAATAGAAAAAAGGATTAAGCCACCACCGAACGCCCATACAAAAAATGTAAGGACTCCGATTGCCTGAACACCAAGCAAACTTGCTCCGTGGCCGTAAAACAATCCCTCTGATGTGGAAAACAAACCAACAGCAAGGGTGCCAAATGCACCACTTACACCATGCACAGAAATGGCACCAACCGGGTCGTCAACTTTTAAAACTTTATCGAAAAATTCAACTGCAAATGGCAGTATAAATCCGGCAATTGTTCCAATTAAAACTGCGCCACCAGGATTTACTGCATCACAACCGGCAGTGATTGCCACCAATCCAGCCAGTGCTCCGTTTAATGAAATTGATAGGGCCGGCCGTTTGTATCGGAACCATGAGACAAGCATTGCAGTGACTGCTCCTGCTGCTGCTGCCAGGTTTGTTGTTACTGCAATATGTGCAATACCAACTGCATTGTCTGTACCTGCTGCTGCTAATTGTGAGCCTGGGTTAAATCCGAACCATCCAAACCAAAGTATAAATACACCCAATGCACCCAAAGCCAGGTTGTGACCAGGGATAGCATTTGCTTTTCCGTTTTTACCGTATTTGCCAAGCCGCGGTCCTATAATCGCTGCACCAGCTAATCCAACCCATGCTCCAACTGAATGTACAATCGAAGATCCGGCAAAATCATGAAATCCTAGCTGACTTAACCATCCGCCGCCCCAGGTCCAGTGACCGGAAACAGGATAAATAAGTACGGTAATTACTATAGTAAAGATTAGATATGCTTTAAATTCAGTACGTTCTGCCATAGCCCCTGAAACGATAGTTGCTGCAGTTGCTGCAAAAACCGTCTGAAAGAACAAATCGGCATAATCAGCATAATTGTCTCCAAATCCGTCACTCATAAAAAAGAGGTCGGGAGTTCCAATTAATCCACCAATTGAATCGCCATACATTATGGTAAAACCAATGGTCCAAAATAGCAGAGATCCTATGGAAAAGTCCATTAAGTTTTTCATTAAAATGTTAGCCGTATTTTTTGACCGTGTAAATCCAGCCTCAACCATTGCAAATCCCGGCTGCATAAACATTACTAAAAATGCGGCGATTAATAACCACATGTTATCAATTCCTATTTGCAGGCCTTGTATTGTTTCTTCCATGATAATTTAATTTTTATGGTTATTACTCTTCTTTTCCTTTAATGTAAAGCGATTCGTCGCCTTTTTCACCTGTGCGAATACGATATGATTCCTCAATAGGAATAATGAATATCTTTCCATCGCCTATTTCTCCGGATCGGGCAGAACCGAGTATTGCATTCACCGTTTTTTCCACATTTTTATCCCGAACGATAATGGAAAGTTTTGTACGTTCGATGGTACTGGTATCGTACACAACACCACGGTAAACGCGGCCTTCACGCGCCTGGCCAACTCCTCTTACATCCCAAAAGGAGAAGAATTCGATGCCTGCCTCGTGAAGGGCATCTTTTACATCTTCGAATTTGGACTTGCGGATGATTGCTTCAATCTTTTTCATGATCGTAATTTTTATAGTTATAATGAAATTCCTACCACTACATAGAATTGTTCTGAGGAGGGATTCAAAATGGCTGCCCCCGAGAAAGGCAGTGAAAACAAATCGGTAATTTTTATCTCTTTGGATGTGCCGATTCCAATATTACACACATTGAATTTTCCGTCAACGGTATAAGCTCCGTCGCCACCTCCAAGGAAAAGGTCGATTGCGCCTGCCGAAAACCCTGCCTCCAGGTATATATCGCCGTCGCCACTGTTCATCATATAGGCTCCGGTAAGTGAGAAACTGCCGATACCAAACGTCAGCATCGGTTCAATATAATGAGAATCACCCTCCAGCCAGCTCGATCCAGGGAAATAATAATCGGTGAGCGTTATGGCCAGAGAAGCATTTTCTCCAAGGTTGAAACCGTAGCTTGCATAAAGGTCGGCCTCGGCGGCTTCATCAGTTGAAGCGTTGAAAGACCCCCAGGCGCCAATGGCAAAACCGGCGGCACTAAACTCAACCGATGGCTGGAAAGCCGGGCCGGAGCCAAATTTTGTTCCCCTCCAAACATAACTGCTGTAAATGTCGAGTCCGGTATTCCATTCCTGCGCCCGAATGCTGGGGGAAAACACCAACATCAGGATTAAACTTGCTAAAATCAGGTAAATCTTTTTCATCTCTTTTCTTTTTAATTGTTAAACGAATAAGGTTTATTTTAATAAAAATCACTTTTTTTAAACACCACCCCCTCTTTTATGTGGTTGGTTTTTTAAATAATGCATTTTGTTTAAAAGAACCCCTTTAAAATTTTATTTTTTGTCAAAAGAAGTATGTTATTTTGAGTACACCCCCTTTTTTTTAAAGAATGACACTAAATTAACAAATTATTAAAATACGAGCCTTGTGTGTTGCAAAAAGATAGTTTCTGGCTAAAGAAATAGAAATATGACTGAAACGAAGCGTTGTTGTGAATTTTGTGTTATTTGAAAAATGAATGCATGAAGATGAATTCCGGGTTTTTGCCGGTTTGTCTTGGTTAAGGATTTGGTACGTATTAATACAGCTTGAGGACGGTTATTTCTCCCCTTATATTTTCTTTTGTTCGGGTATAGAAAGTAACAGGCAACTTTGGGTCCAGCTTGTTCTCAGGTATTGCAAAACGGATTGCAGCTGAATTTCCGGGTTCCAATTTTTGTTTGGAGGAAGATGTATTCAGAGGCACCGACGAGAGTTCCTCGCGGTTTTGCATGATTGCCAGTACCGGGGATGAAACATGACTGGTAAAAACCGGTTGTTCATTTGTGTTGTGCAACTTTATTTCAAAATGGTAAAAACCATCGTTTTTTTCAGTTCTTACCACATCAATTTCAAGTCCTTTCAGCGACTGAAATTCTTCAATTACAATAAAACCTTTCATCTCGCCGGTTACCATACGCTGAAGGTTTGGAGGATTCAGGTGTTTCGACTGCACTGCAAAAACAGGGACACCTATAGCATATTTTTCCCCGTTCCACAAATCGTACTGGCTAAAGCGGTAATTAGGTGTTGAAAGATACACAGCCGAATCGCCGGTATAAAAAATGTAATTGCTAATGGCGGCATAATTGTCGAAGAACCCAACCTTTTTCCCCTGTGCCAGTTCTTTAATTTCCAGGGCATTTGCTTCGCGGTTGTAAAAAGTGATTTTGGTGTATCCAACGTTTGGAATCACATCGAGCGCCAGGTACAGCCTGAAGAGAAACATGCCTGCAATAACCGGAAGAGCCAGGCGTTTAAACCACGTTTTTGTTTTCGGGTCATTTTTAATCAGCGGAAAGGTGGCCAGCATGAGCATGGGCATAATTGCTGCTATCCAATGAGCTTCAATGCGGTTTTTAAAACTCAGCAGAAAAAGCAGGACATAAAATCCAACAATATTAAAAACAAGCGTACGGTCAAACTCATTTTTAATTTTGAATTTGGATAGTTTCCAAAATACCAAAACACCTGTAAGTGGTCCGGCCATCATCAGCTGGTTCAATAAATTGTCGGTAACGTGTTTTAAACGAAATGGTTTGGCGCGTTCCACCAAATGGTATTTAAACGTGGGAAATTCATTTTCAATTTGCCAAAATACATGCGGGAGTAGTAAGACGATTGTCAATCCAACTGTGGCCCAAAAATATTTGTTTCGTAACAGTTTCAGGTTGGAAAGTATTGTAAGCCCGATTACCAGAAAAGCATGGTATTTGCTGTAAACCATGGCGGCACTAACCACTGCCAGTAAAACAGCAATCAAAAAAGAAGGCTTTTCCAAAAATTTTCGGTAAAGAATCAGAAAACAGAGGGTAAAAAACAACAGCGGCACATCGGGAATGGCCAGAAAGCCGGAAATGTGGGTATGAATGAGCGGAAATGAAAGCACAAATACGCCGAGAAAAAACAGGTCGTCTTTTTCGTTCAGTACATTTAAAATGAGCGCAAAAGTAAGCGTGGAAACGAGAATCAAAATTATTCGCACACCAACCTCACCCGGGAGCAACCAATGTCCGGCATGTATTAACAAAGCGGCCATCGGGGGGTGGTCAAAATAGCCCCAGTCCAGATTTTGAGAGTACATCCAGTAATACGATTCGTCAGAATTAAGTCCGGTGAAAAAGGCTTGCAGAAGGTTTACTAAGAGCCACATGCCGATGAGAATCCAATGTTTTTTGCTCAGGTTTATCATTAGGTACTATTTGGGTTTTGCAATAAAATATTTTGTTCCGCTTTCTTTTAAATTTTTTATGGACGGTTGCAAAAAACCGGGGAATTTTTCCACTGGCACACGGCTCCATTCTTCCGAACCCGGTCTGATTTCGTAGTTACTCAAATCAATAAAGAGTTCTTCTTTCGGACTGAAAACCAGCAGATGTTTCGGGTCGGATGGAAGGGTGTAAACCGTATCCATGCTGATAACGTCCATTTCGTTATGGCTGTGAATGCGGATGTTCGAAGCGGTTCGTATATTTCCGTAAACATAGATGTCTTCGGTGCCGGAAACCTGTTCGCTTTTAATGTTCTGCACCAGTTGTTGTCCCGGATTGGGCATTAGCAACGGATGCAATAATATATGTACACTGAAATATAACAGCAGGATGGAATTTGCCAGGACAATCTCACCGGAAACGGCTTTGAATTTTCCAGCCATCCATAAACCTGTAAGGATAATCCCAACAGTTGTTCCCAAAACCAGAATTTTATCGGGGAGGATGAATGCGGCATATATGGTGTTGATAAAAAGAACCAGTATTGTGAGGACTGAAGACAACTTTAAAAATGCTTTGGTATGCCGAGTTTCAATATTTGAAATTACAACGGCAAAAAAGAGTGAAACCAACGGAATAACCGGCAATAAATACCGGTCGTAAAATTTAAAAACTGCTCCCGACATTACAATCACCATCACCACCCAAACGGCAATCAGGCCCAAAATGGCTTTGGTTTTTGAGTCTGTTTCTAAAACAAAATTCCTCAGCTTTTTTGGCCTTGAAAAAACAATAACTATCCATGGTATTGTAAAGGCAATCAGGTTGGTGACTCCCAGAATACCGTTGGTAAATACCTGAACAAATCTCGACGAAACCCGGTAACCCACCTGGTCGGCAAAAAAGGAACCGATAAATTCCTGTCCATGTTTGATGTACATGATTACAAACCAACTTAAAGCGACTACAACAGCCACCAAAATGGCTACGGGATGCAGAATTTCCTTCAGTTTTTTCCTTTGCCAGGGATTAAAAAGCAGGTAAAAAAAACTGATTCCGGCAAAGGCGACCGCCGGTAAACCTTTGGTTTCAAAAGCCAATGCAGCGCCTACCCAGGCCATCCAGTAGAATTTATTTGAAGATTTTTCCGTCAGCATAATCTCCAGAAAACCCCAGGCACTGATGGTGAGGAATAAAACCAGCAGAATGTCCGGGATGGAACGGCTGGAACTCATCAAAACCAATGGATTGGCGGCAGTAATAAATGCAGCCAGCAAGGCTGTTTTGTGCTTTTTTGTGAGCGATTTGGCCATGAAATATACAATAGCAACCAGCAACGCGCCAGCCAGCCAAAACAGAGCTCTCGACGAGAACTTGCTAACGCCCAGTGTTTTATAGCTCCCTATTAAAGTCCAGTAGGTTACAATGGGTTTTAAAAAACGGTGTGTACCATCGGCCTGGTAAGGTGTAAGATAATCTTCCTTATCCATCATTTGTAAAACAGCATCGGTGTAATATTTTTCATCGGGGAAGAAAAAAAGATAATCGAGAGCGCCCGGAGAGACAAAAAGCAAAAATAACAGCGGAGCCAAAAGCCAGGTGTATTTATTTTTCCTGTTTTGCATCATTTTAGAATTTTATCAGGTACATGGGTTTCAGTGCCTCGTCTCGGGTTTTGGGATGTACAAAGTCAAATCCCCTGTTAAGGTAAACATGCCTGTATTCGATGATGGTATCGGTTTCTAAATTCATTTCCGTCATAATTTCAAAACCTTCGTCATCGGTAAAAATCCAGGACCCTTTTTTGCCGGCTACCTCTATCATTGCTTCAGTTGAAGAAAGCTGTTCCGCCTGCGGTTCGCTGTAGAAAAACAGTTCGTATTGCGGGTAATGAAAATTGTACAGCTTCTCTCCGGGAACGGCATGTTCGGTGAAATACCTTCCTGCTTTCGGGGGTGCCTGGTAACTGAACATGTATGGAAAAACATGCGCATTAAGCAGAAATGCAAGGCAGGCAAACCCAATGGCCGGTGGCAGCATTAATCTGACAATGGATGTTTTGCTGCGGGCATACAAATAGATGGTAGCTCCCAAACCAGCCATTAGTATCAGTCCGGCGGTCCATTTTGGGTATGGAAAAAGATACAGCGAGATAACAGCCACAGTAAGCCACAACAGGGCAACCACTGTGTTTTGAATGCCGGTAAAAACGGCAAGTATTTGCGAACGGCGGATGAGTGCAACATCAATCCACTTGGCGGTTAATACTCCTATAAGCGGTATAATTCCGAAAATGTAGTTGGGCAACTGACTTTTGGAAGCATTGATGATGATGAAAAATATCCAGATTCCGGTGAAGGTGAAATACTCCGAAGTTTTAAACTTATGGATAATGAGTGATTTGAATTCGAGAAATGCAGATGCAAAAAACAACAAACTCCAGGGAATGAAAAGGTACAGCAGCGTGTGCACATAAAAAACAGGGTCGTTATTAGTTTGCACATAAGTACCGGTAATTCTTCCCACATTGTTGTCCCAGAAAAAGAACACGATACCGTCCCAGCCGAACTGGCTAACCAGTCCTATCAATGCCGGGCTTGCCACCACAAACGCCAGCACAACGCCTAAGTACCAGCGGTAATCCAGCAGTAAACGGTAATTTTTTTTCAGCAAAATGTGCCCGACCACCGCAAAAGCAGGAATGGCAGCTCCAATGGGGCCTTTGCTTAACATGGCAAACCCAATACCGATGAAGCCTAAAATCCAGTGTTTGTTTTTTCGGGTTTGAACAAACTCGGAAAGCTGCCAAAGGGCAAAGGTGATAAAAACCTGAAGCGGTGTGTCGGTATGAATGTCCATACTGTAGAGTGTATAGACAAGGGAAAAAGACAGTAAAAGCGTAGTGAGCATCCCCACACGCCGGTTGTATAAACTTTTTCCTAATCCGTAGGCAGAATAAAATCCGAAAAAAACCAGCAGCAAAACCGGAAACTTGAACCAGAAATTGGAAATTCCGCCAATGGCAAAACCCAACGCCCCCAGCCAGAAAAGCAGCGGGGGTTTTTGGTCGTAAGGTTCGCCATGAACGGAAAGGTTAATATAATTGCCATTCTGGAAAATTTCTTTTGAAACCGTGGCATACTTTCCGGCATCGCGCGTAACATCAATGGAAAGTCCTGAAAAATAAACTGCCAGGGCAAGTCCCAGCAGTGCCATGAATATGAAGCGTATCGTTTTATTCTCGAACATCTAATTAAATGTAAATGCATACTTTTAATGCAAATGCAAGGCAAAAGTGGCAATTTTTCAGGATTTATAAAACAACCACCCCAAATTGTTTCACATCAAAATCCATATCTTTGCACAAATTTCAATTTAACCGAAATGAAACTCTGGGAAAAAGGAACTACCGTAAACGAAGCCATCGAAAAATTTACCGTTGGAAGAGACCGCGAACTGGATGTTTATTTGGCGCCATACGATATTTTGGGTTCAATGGCACATGTTACCATGCTCCAAACGGTTGGGTTGATTGAGAAAGATGAACTGCCCGTTTTGCTGGATGCACTGAAAAAACTTTACCGGAAGGCTGCCGATGGGAATTTTGTGATTGAAAAAGGCATGGAAGATGTACATTCCCAGGTTGAATTCCTGTTAACCAAAGAGCTGGGCGATTTGGGCAAAAAAATCCACAGTGGCCGTTCGCGAAACGACCAGGTGCTGCTCGATTTGAAACTGTTTACCCGCGAAGGAATCCGTGAAATTGTTAATGCTACTTTACAATTAATCGACACGCTGCTGGCTAAAAGCGAACAACACAAAGATGTGCTGATGCCGGGTTACACCCATTTGCAGGTGGCCATGCCGTCATCCTTCGGGTTGTGGTTTGGCGCTTACGCCGAAAGCCTCACCGACGATTTGGAACTGCTTCTGTCAGCTTTTAAAATTGCAAACCAAAATCCGCTGGGCTCCGCTGCCGGATACGGCTCCTCCTTTCCGCTGAACCGCCAGATGACGACAGAACTTTTGGGTTTCAGCAACATGAACTACAATGTGGTTTATGCCCAAATGGGCCGCGGAAAAGTGGAAAAAATCGTATCGTTTGCACTGGCCAATATCGCGGCCACACTTTCAAAACTGGCCTACGATGTTTGTTTGTTCACCAGCCAGAATTTCAATTTTGTAACGCTACCTGCCGAATTTACCACCGGTTCGAGCATTATGCCACACAAAAAGAATCCAGATGTTTTCGAACTGATTCGGGGCAAATGCAATAAAATTCAGGGAGTTCCGCAGCAGATTGCTCTAATCATTAACAATTTGCCGAGCGGTTATTTTCGCGATTTGCAAACGGTGAAGGAAATTTTTATTCCGCTTTTTGCCGAATTGCACGACTGCCTTTCCGTTGCAACTCTGGCGTTGGAAAAATTGCAGGTGAACGAAAATATTCTCGAAGACCCGAAATACGATTACCTTTTTAGTGTGGAAGAAGTGAACAAACTCGTGCTTGAGGGCATTCCGTTTCGTGAAGCTTACCGGCAGGTTGCCGATAAAATTGAAGCTGGCGAATTTCAGCCTGAAAAAGATCTGAAACATACTCACGAAGGGAGTATTGGAAATTTGTGCCTCGATGAAATCAACACGAAAAAAACAGTAGTTTTTCAAAATTTTCAATTTGAAAAAATCAATGACGCACTTAAAAAGTTGATTGGTTAAGGCATATTATTTTTTATATTCAATTTATATTGAAATTATGTCATGAAAGCCCTTTAAAATGCTGTTTCAGGATAGGTTAATTCTATGTTATGAAACACATTTTTTTCGGAGTTCAATTGTGTTTTTTCTTCTCCTTGTTTATTTTTGATTTCATTTTGTTAGAAAAAAGTAAAATTTACTTTCAGTTTTATGAATTAATGACTGAAATTGTTGCTTTTGATATTTTTGTGAAAATTTTAAATGGATTTGAAAATGCTACAGATGAGATTACCTGATGTCCAGGGTTATTATAATCCTGAAAATGAACATGATAACTGCGGAATTGGATTTGTTGCACATATAAAAGGTAAACCATCGCATGATATAGTCAAACGAGGTTTGGAGGTTTTGCTGAATATGGATCATCGGGGAGCAATCATTGCCGACAATTCCACCGGCGACGGAGCGGGATTACTGATGCAGCTTCCGCATGAATTTATTACCGAGGAACTGAAATTGCCTGTTGGCGAGCCCGGAAAATATGGCACCGGATTGATTTTTCTTCCCAAAGATGAAACGGAAGCGGATTTGTGTATTGATGTGCTTTCGAAACACATACAGGATGAAGGGCTTACTTTGGTTGGTTACCGCGATGTGCCTGTTGATCATTCGGCGCCCGGTGAAATTGCCAAAACCACCGAACCTGCCATTAAGCAGGTCTTTGTGAAGGCAAATCTTGAAAAAGACGCCCTTGAGCGCAAATTATATGTTGTAAGGAAACTAGCCGAGAAAGAGATCGGGGAGTCGAAACTGAAATATAAAGACAGTTTTTATCAGCCCAGTTTTTCGGCAAAAATAATTGTTTACAAAGGGATGCTCACCCCCGAACAATTGCGCGATTACTTTCTCGATTTCAAAAATGAAAAGTTCAAAAGCGCCATCGCTCTGGTTCATTCACGGTTCAGTACCAACACATTTCCCACCTGGGATTTGGCCCAGCCTTTCCGTATTGTGGCACACAACGGCGAAATAAATACAATCAAAGGAAACCGTTTATGGATGCAGGCCCGCGAAGCGCTGATGAAATCGGAAGTTTTTGGCGAGGACCTGAAAAAACTGCTACCGGTAATCGTGCCGGGGAAATCCGATTCGGCTTCGTTCGACAATGTACTGGAATTTTTACACATGACCGGTCGTACGTTGCCGCACTCGCTTTGTATGATGATTCCCGAATCGTTCAACGAGAAAAATCCGATTCCCGAAAGTTTAAAAGCATTTTACGAGTATCATTCCACCATTATGGAACCCTGGGACGGCCCGGCTTCCATGGTGTTTTCCGATGGCCGTTACATTGGCGGTACACTGGATAGAAATGGTTTGCGGCCCTCCCGGTACGTCATCACCAAAAACGATCTCATTGTAATGGGGTCCGAGGTGGGTGTGCAAACCTTTAAACCCGAGGAAATTAAAGCAAAAGGACGCTTGCGCCCTGGAAAAATACTACTGGTTGATACACAGCTCGGAATTATTATCCCCGATGAGGAGGTAAAAGACCAGCTAAGTCACCGCAATCCTTACCAAATGTGGCTGAAGGAGAATCGGATGCTTATGGAAGACATCAAGGTAAAACACCGTGTGCCTTCCACCATCGATAATTTTGAAACCTATGCCAAAGAGTTCGGATACTCTAAAGAAGACATGTATGAGCTGATTCAGCCCATGAGTGTAACAGGAGCGGAGCCTACCAGCTCAATGGGGAACGACGTTCCACTGGCTGTTTTTTCCGATAAACCGCGCCGGTTTTTCGAGTATTTTAAGCAGATGTTTGCCCAGGTTACCAATCCGGCTATCGACCCCATCAGAGAAGGACTGGTAATGGCACTAACCAATTATATCGGCTCGCTTCATTCCAATATTCTGGCGGAAACACCGGAACATTGTAAGCTTATCAAATTTTTTGGCCCCATACTCACCAACACCGACCTTGGAAAAATTAAAGATCTAAAAGATGAGATGTTTAGCCACAAGGTAATACCAATGGTGTTTCCTGTGGATAAAGGTGTCGAGGGATTTCAGGCCGCTTTGGAGAAAATGCTTGCTGACGCTGAAAATGCAGTGGATACCAAAAGGAATTATATTATACTTAGCGACCGGAATATCAGTGAAGGTTACGCACCGTTTCCATCGTTACTTGCGGTTGCGGCAGTTCACCACCACCTCATTAAAAAGCAAAAAAGAATGCAGGTGGGTTTAATTGTTGAAACCGGAGAACCCCGCGAAGTGCATCATTTTGCGCTGCTGCTGGGCTACGGGGCCAGTGTAATTAATCCTTACCTGGCTTTTGCCGCCATCGATCAACTGGTAAAAGACGGAAAGATTGAACTGGAATACAAAGAAGCCCGTAAAAATTACATCAAAGCCATTGATAAAGGGCTGTTGAAAGTTTTCTCAAAAATGGGTATTTCCACCCTGCGCAGTTACCATGGCGCTCAGATTTTTGAGTCGGTTGGGGTGAGCAAGGAGCTTATTGATAAATATTTTACAGGCACAGCCTCAAAAATTGGAGGTGTCGGACTGGAAGAAATATACAGGGAAGCTTTGATGTTCCATAAAAAGGCCCATGAAAAAGAGGTTACACCCGAGCCATTCCGGTTTGAAAACGAGGGTACCTATGCCTGGCGCAGAAACGGATTACACCACGCATGGAATCCGGAGTCTATTGGTCTTCTTCAATGGGCAACACGCACCAACGATTACGCTAAATTTAAGGAATTCAGCGCTTTGGTTGATCGTCAGAACAAACGACCAGCCTTTATTCGCGGGTGTTTTAACCTGAAAAGAAATCCAATTCCTTTGGACCAGGTGGAGCCGGAAGAAGAAATCATGAAACGGTTTGTTACCGGAGCCATGTCTTATGGTTCCATCAGTATTGAAACCCACGAGGCGCTGGCCATTACCATGAATACCATTGGAGGGCGAAGCAACACCGGCGAGGGTGGAGAAGACCCGGCACGTTTCGGTACGCTGCGTAACAGCAAAATCAAGCAGGTGGCCTCGGGCCGTTTTGGAGTTACAAATAACTACCTGGTAAATGCTGACGAGTTGCAGATTAAAATTGCTCAGGGCGCCAAGCCGGGAGAAGGTGGGCAATTGCCGGGATACAAGGTGAATAAAATTATTGCCAAAACGCGGAACTCCACACCCGGAATTACTTTGATTTCACCTCCGCCACATCACGATATTTATTCCATCGAAGATTTGGCTCAGCTTATTTACGACCTGAAAATTGTAAATCCCAACGCCAAAGTTTCGGTGAAACTGGTTTCGGAGGATGGTGTGGGTACCATTGCCGCAGGAGTTGCCAAAGCGTTTTCCGATATTATAGTAATTGCCGGAACCGAAGGCGGAACCGGCGCCAGCCCCGCAAGTTCAATTAAACATGCCGGGTTGCCGGTTGAACTGGGAATTGCCGAAACACAGCAAACACTTGTTCTGAATAACCTGCGTGGCAGGGTAAAACTCCAGGTTGACGGCCAGATTAAAAACGGCCGCGATGTGGTAACACTGGCCTGTTTGGGTGGCGAAGAATTTGGTTTTTCTACGGCTGCACTTATTGTGCTGGGTTGCGTTATGATGCGCAAATGCCACATGAATACCTGTCCGGCGGGCATTGCCACACAGGACGAAACACTGCGGAAAAGATTTATCGGAAAAGCAGAATACACCATTAACTATTTCAGGTTTGTGGCCCGCGAAATACGCGAATACCTGGCAGAAATGGGGTTCACTAAATTTGACGATATTGTTGGCCGGACCGATTTGCTCGAAGTTGATCAGGAAGTGGTCAATCCAAAGGAAAACGGAGCAGGCTGGAAAATGAAAAATATGGATTTTTCACGGTTGCTTTACATGCCAAATCAGGCAAAAAATGTTCCCATCCATAATATTCACCCCAATACCAGGCCTACCAAAGGTCATATTGATTTCGATCTGATAAAGGATACCCGCAAAGCCATTCGGGGCGCTGAAAAAGTGTGGATTTCGCACCCGATTATGAATGTGGACCGCACTACCGGAGCCATGCTTTCGGGCGAAATATCAAAACGTTACGGGGAAGAAGGCTTGCCTGAAGACACCATTCATTGTACGTTCCACGGTACTGCCGGTCAGAGTTTCGGTGCATTCCTGGTAAAAGGAATCACCTTCAGGCTCGAGGGCGATTCCAATGACTACATTGGGAAAGGGCTCTCCGGCGGAAAAATTGTTGTGGTACCGCCGGTTGGATCCAATTTTAAACCAGAAGAAAACATCATCGTCGGAAATACCTCATTTTATGGTGCTACCAGAGGTGAAGCCTACATTCGCGGTGTTGCCGGAGAACGTTTCTGCGTAAGAAATTCGGGAGCAAATGCCGTGGTGGAAGGCGCAGGCGATCATTGTTGCGAATACATGACAGGCGGCCGCGTTGTTGTACTTGGAAAAACAGGGAAAAATTTTGCTGCCGGTATGAGCGGAGGTATCGCTTACGTTTTGGATGAAACCGGAAATTTCGACTATTTCTGCAACAAAGGATTGGTGGAACTTCTTCCGGTGGAAGATAAATCGGATATCAACGAATTGCAAATGCTCATTAACAACCATTTGCTTTACACTCAAAGCACACTGGCTGCAAAAATTCTGACCAACTGGGAAGAATATTTGCCGAAGTTTGTAAAAGTGATTCCTTTCGAATACAAAAAAGTGCTGGAAGAGCAGAAATTACTGGAGTTGAAGAAAAAGTTGCAGCTCACCGAAGACGATCCGTCAAGGCATGAGTAAGATTCGTTTATTAACAGGAAAAGAGAAAAATAAGATATGGGAGATCCAAGAGGTTTTATGAATGTTCCGCGGGTGGAAGCCGGTTACCGGCCTTCCAAAGAGCGTGTTTTCGATTACGGCGAGGTGGAACAGACACTGAATAAAAATGACAGAAAACTGCAGGCCTCCAGATGCATGGATTGCGGTGTTCCGTTTTGCAACTGGGGGTGCCCGGTAGGCAGTAAAATTCCCGAGTGGCAGGATGCCCTTTACCGTGAAAATCTGGAAGAAGCCTATTATATTTTACATTCAACCAACAGCTTCCCCGAAATAACCGGACGGGTTTGCCCGGCGCCCTGCGAAAAATCGTGCGTGCTGGCCATTCATGAAGAGCCGGTTACCATCCGCGAAAACGAATGTTCAACCGTGGAGCAGGCCTTCGATGCAGGAATCATCAAAGCCAATCCGCCAAAATTTCGCACCGGGAAAAAAGTAGCAGTTATTGGTTCGGGTCCTGCCGGTTTGTCGGCTGCCGATTTATTGAACCGCGCCGGTCACCATGTTACGGTTTTCGAGAAAAATGATGCCATTGGCGGCTTGCTTCGTTACGGTATTCCCGATTTCAAACTGAATAAACGGGTTATCGACCGCCGGCTGGAGTTGTTTGTTGATGAAGGAATCGACTTTAAAACGAACATTAATGTGGGCATTGATTTTACGAAGGAAGAGCTGCTTGATAAATACGATGCCGTTTTGTTAGCTGTTGGAGCTGAACAACCCCGCGATTTGCCTGTTGAAGGCCGCGATTTGGACGGTGTGCATTTTGCCATGGATTTTCTGACCCAGCAAAACAAAACGGTGGCAGGGAAAACCATTCCGGCAAAAAAACGCATTTCGGCAAAAGACAAACATGTACTGGTGATTGGCGGCGGCGATACCGGATCGGACTGCGTGGGAACTTCAAACCGGCAGCAGGCGAAATCGGTTACACAGATTGAAATTCTGCCCAAGCCACCTGAAAAGCGCGAAAATAATAACCCGTGGCCGTACTGGCCCAACACAATGCGCTCTTCCAGTTCGCACGAAGAAGGTTGTGAAAGGCGCTGGAGCCTTTCAACCAAACGGTTTATTGGCGAAAACGGCAAACTGAAACAAACCGAAGTGGTGCAGGTGGAGTGGTTGAAAGACGAAAACGGCCGCTGGATTATGAATGAGGTGGAAGGAACTACCCAATTGCTCGACACCGATATGGTGCTGCTTTCCATGGGATTCACACAGCCCGTGCACAGCGGATTACTCGAATTATTGGGCGTGGAATACGACCCGCGGGGAAATGTGAAGGTGAACGAAATGAAGCAAACCACAGCAGAAAAAATATTTGCTGCCGGCGATGCCGAAAAAGGGGCCAGCCTGGTTGTTCATGCCATTGAAGCAGGGAAAGTAGCTGCCCGCGGTGTGGATGCTTTTTTGCGGGGCGAATAATTCAGATCAGTAATCAACAAGAAAATTTTAACTTGCACGTTTCATTTAAATGGTTCGAACAAGCTGAAAAATGAAACGTACATTAATATTTACCCTTTTATTTGCGATTGCTTTAACTGCAGTTTCCCAGCCAAAAACAAGGGGAAGAGTAAAACGCAAATACCGGAATGTGGAACAGGTGAGTCAAAACCTGCCACAGGTGGTATTTCGCGGATTGGTACGCGATGCGGCAAGGGTTCCCATTGCTGGTGCCAGTATTGAAATTGAAGGGTTGACCAAGTTGGTGCATTCCAACGAATTTGGCCAGTTTATGTTGTCTGGCCTGCCCACCGAACGGTTGCGCATCAGGGTTTCATGCCTTGGGTATCAAACCCGGACAATCGATTACATGATGCGGCCCGGTTTCAATGATCACTATTTTACCATCGAGCGCGGACCTGTTCCGCTTGAAACGGAAATAGCAACTGCCCAAAACCGCGAACAGCAGATTTCAGATATACCTGCTGCTGTTTCTGTTGTAAATAAATCATTTGCAGAATCTTTGGGTATTTCTGATTTGGAAGAACTGGCTGTTTCCGAACCGGGATTTAGTTTTGAGAAACTGGGTGCTGGCAACTCCGGTTTTTTCATTCAAGGTGCAAGCGGCAATTCCGGTTTTCCTGGAATATCGCCGTCAGTGGCAGTTTTTGACGACCAGGTTCCGGTAAGCCAGCCCGGTGGATTTTCCTCTGAACTGTTTGATATGGAACGGGTCGAGATTTTAAAAGGCCCGCAGAATGTGCTTTTCGGAAGAAATGCGTTAAATGGTGCTGTTCATTTTATCAGCAAAAAACCTGAAAATGAGTTTGGCGGTTATGTGACGACGGGGGTTGGAAATTACTGGAACAAAGAAGTTATGGCTGCCGTGAATTATCCCGTGGTGAAGGAGATGCTGTTTGTAAGGGCAGCCGGCATTTTTCGCGACCGGAACGGTTACGTGGAAAATTCAGCCGGAGGAACACTCAATGGTAAAAATTTGTTTGGTGGAAGGTTTTCGGTGCGGTTTTTACCCGCCTGGAATCACAAAATCGATTTGCAATTAAACTATCAAAAAAGCGACGAACCGGGTACCGCTTTTTTGAACCAATGGATTCCAAATGAAAATGGAGAAACCGGGTTGTTTCATTACCGGGCATCGCTAAACAGAGGTGATGAACTAGGTTCGGAAGCAGAGTGGATGGATGCGAATTTAACCTACCGCTTTTTCAGGGACGAACACAACTACTGGACTTCCGTAACATCTTTCCGAAAAGCCAATTCTGCTGCCCGCTGGGATGCCGATGGAACTTCTTATCCGGCACTGGAAATGGACAATGATTCTGAAACTGAGCTTTTCTTCCAGGAAATCCGGTACAATTTTATGCGTGGGAGTTTTACCAACGGTTCTTTCGGGGTGAATTATTTTCATAAAAACGGGAATTTGTCTCAATCAACCTTTTCAAACGATGATTTGATTTCGCAGATTTTATCTTCTCCCGGCAGTATTGTGATGTCGGGGCAGAACCGTTTCCCAACGCAACCACTCATTTCAAATCCGATGGCAGAATTTCCGGTTGACGAAAACCACAGCGAGGCATTCTTTAACCAAAGGAAAACGCAATCGGCGCAGGCATTTCTGCATTATACCTACCAATGGAGAAGGAGGTTGTTTTTTACATTTGGCGCCAGTGCCATTTATGACCGTCTTCAGTTGAACCACGAATCGGAGTTTACAGGCGGAGAAGCTTCATCTATCAGACAATTTTCTGGTTCAGCGCCCAATTTGCTTTATAGTCCGGTATTGCCGCAGGAGCTGAAAAAGAACAGCCTTTCGTTTACTGGTCAGGCCGGATTAACCTGGCGCTGGAACGAAAATTTCAATTTTTACCTGAATGCAGCGCGGGGACGACGGCCACAGGTTTTGCAGTTTTCATGGGATGGGAATCCACTGATTACCGGTGCCGAAACTGTTTACAGCGGAGAAGGCGGCTGGAAAACCATTATCAAAAAGCGGGTTTTTTGGGATGTGAACGGATTTTACCGGCGCCATTTGAATGTACAAACTTTACAAAGGCAAGGGGAGCCCGGAACCGGACTGCTGGTTGCCAACGGGAAAGCCACTTCGTATGGTGCCGAAACAGGACTGAAAGCAGCAGTCATTCCGGGACTGGATGTGTTTGGAAATTATGCCTGGATGCAGTCGGCTTTCGATTCTCCCGGCGTGGCTGAAAAAGATTTCCTCTATGCCGGAAACAGTTTTGCACATGCACCCGAACACAGTTTTTCAGCCGGATTCTCGGCTAAAGCGCGCATTGTGCAAAAAATGTGGGTTTTTGCTACCCCCTGGTATGCCTGGAAATCGCATTTCTGGTTCACCGAAGCAAACATCCCCGGAATTGACCAACCAGCTTATGGCATCCTGAACATCAACTTCGGGCTCGAAATGGCTGACCCAAATTTGGTACTGAGTATTTACGGAACCAACCTGCTGGAAGAAAAGTGCATTTCCAGCGCCGGCCACTGGGGCGGACAGTTTGGTTTGCCCACTTTTGTTCCGGGTGCGCCGCGAATGTTGGGCGTGAAAGTGATGTGGAAGTTTTAATCTGTTGAAGAATAATTCACATGGAGAATTTTGGATTCCCTAAGTACATTTTTTAGCTGATTGAGTTGCATCTCAGTGACTCCGGATTCTGCAGTGATGTTTGCGATAATATCGTATTGATACCCTAACTTATTGTACTTTTCCTTTGTGAATGATACTACTTCCACTATTTTTTTTTCAAAAGCTTCAAATGAGTGATATTCATAATTTCCAATATAAATTTGTCCATTACTTTTTAATGAAATAGAAATCGGTGGAGGAGGTGGAGGCGGTTTCATGGTTTTTGGTTCCTCATACGAGAACCAAATCGGAATAAGTTCAATGATAGCTTCCTGCATTTCCTTTTCAAGCTTGAAATAATCTGTTCCAAAATGATGCCTGGCTTTTTCCTGTCGTGTTTCAAGATAGGCCTCTCCAATTACTTTTAAAGTGTAATTTACCATTTCTTTTGATGAGTTTGAATCGTGCTGGTACATGATAAAACCTTGAGAAACATTTTCATTTCCCAGAAAACGAATTTCTTTTCTAATGAAATCCGGACCTTTTCCACCGCCGGGATTTATACCCTGTAAAAAGTTTTTTATTAGCAGTCTTAAATCCTCTTTTTCTGTGCGTTGGTTTTCAATTAAATACTGGTCTTTTCGATTCATAAGAATCACCAAAACATTATTTTTCTTTTTTGGTGAATCAGCAGCATTCATTTCTGGCTGAAATATTCCTTCTCCAATGTTTTGCATCGTCCATTTTTCCAGCCATTTTTCAGAATTATTTTCCTGAAATTTTACAGGAATAAACTCCTCTGACTTTGAAATTAATTCAGGTCTTGCGAAAGCCTGCAACAGTAAAAGCAGAATTGGGGCAAACAGCAATAACTTTATATGTGTCCATCGGTTTTTTTTCTTTTTCATCATTTTAATACGTTTTAGAATTGGTTTTTGAGAAAAATGGTGGGCCAGGGCAAAACGTCTTTCGCCCACAGCCTTTTGCAATACCAGCAACTGGTATTTCTGTGCATCGATGCCATTGTTCAGAACGGCCTGGTCGGCCTGGTACTCGTGGATCAGTTTTAAATCGCGCCGCAACAACCATATCAACGGGTTGAAAAAATGCAGCAGCGTAAAAACCTCACAAACCGCCAAATCAATTGCATGCAACTGTTTGATGTGGGCCTGTTCGTGAGCCACTATTATTTTTTTGTTTTCATTTAAATCTTTTTCGGAGAGCACCACATGATTTAGAAATGCGAAGGGTTGAATCATCTCTTTTACCACCGCCAAAACGATATTTTTCAGTTTTTGCTTTTCAGCATGGCGAATAAGTTGTAAAACCTTTCCGACAGATACAAACAGCCTGATAATCAAAATAAACATGGCTGCACCATAAATCAACATCCAGTAATTTATTTCACTTTTTACTGGTTGTGAAACAGAAGGCTCTGCAACCGGAGTTTCTGCTGAAATAAATATTGGTACCGACATAAGTTCCCGGATAAATTCTACTTGTTTTACAGGAACTTCGGTTTGAAAGAATTGAAAATTTAACAACGGAATAATCGCTGAGAAAAGAAGAATTCCAAGCAGCAAAAACCGGTTTAACTGCAGTGTTTTGTCGTTTTGCATAAAAGCCTTGAACAACAGATACAGCAGCGATAAACTGATGGTGGATTTTATTAGGTATTCGAAAAACGGGTTCATTTTGAGTCGGTTTTGGTGTTTTCAATCTCAGTAATCAGCTTCTTCAATTCTTCCAGCGAAATGTTTTCTTCTTTCACCAGCAGCGAAACCACATTTTTGTAGGAATTATCGAAGTACTTTTTCACCACATTCCCGAGCGTTTTCTTTTTATACTCCTCTTTGGAAAACGCCGGAAAATAGCGGTGCGTATTTCCAAATTGTTCATGGTCGATAAACCCTTTATCTTCCAAAGCACGAACCATGGTGGAAAGGGTGTTGTAATGCAATTTCTGGTCGGAAAATTCTTTTTTCAGTACTTTCACGAACATCGGGCCCTTCTCCCAAAAGATATTCATGATTTCTTCTTCTTTTTGTGTCAGCTTTTTCATTTCGTTGAATAATTAATTATCAAGTCATGCTGAATTTATTTCAGCAACTGATTTAGAGATCCTGAAACAAGTTCAGGATGACTAATGTAAAAACAACAAAACAAATATAACTATAATTTTTAGTTTTATAACTATATTGTATAGTTATTTTACTAAAAACTTTAGTTTGGAAAATATTTTTAGCAATTATGAGTACTTAAAAAACTGATTAATTGAAAGATAGATTAATACTTAGTTACGGGGGATTTATATTTATTTTTCAAAATTTTTTAATTCAAGAGTGTAATTTACCTGTTATCTATATTAAGAATTGAATTTCTTCATAAGCTTCAACAATATCAGATGCAGCCAGAAAATTTTTCATTATTTCGCTGTCATTCGGTATTGAATCATTCACCTCATTAATTTGGGATTCAACAACTAAATTTGCTTTTACATATTCTTCGTGTGTTATCATATCAATTTTTTTGTGCATGGATTAAAACTTTAATCTATGATTTTCTAATCTTATCAGACCGGAGAATTTGTTTGAGTTGCATCACAAAGATGGTATCCTAAATAAAAACCATTCGGCGGTTCGGAAACCACCACACCCGAAAAAGCCCGGCAAAACCGGGCTCTTTCTAACATCTCATATCTTGGTAATCAATACTTATTTGTTCCAAACCGGCAATCGTCCCGGTGTCCATGGAGCATTCATTTTGTTGAGTTCGGATTCCATAGCCGGAATGTCTTGTTCAACAATTCGTTGGAGCACATTCAGTACCGGAGGAAATTCGTCTTCCAGAATTTTGTACCCTTCAGTTTGAGTGGTGGTTAGTCCGCTGGTTGAGCTGGCCGTAGCTCGCGTTATATGACCCAGCCGGTCGTAAAGCGGAACCTGCGCTGGCGGCACTTCTTCGCCACTGGCTTTAGCCGGAACGCCGTTCATTTTGAAGTTTAGCTCCTCCAGTTCTTTGCCCAACTCACGAACCTTGTCCATTAGTTGATTATTGGCACCGGGAGTAGCGTAAATGGCTTCCTTGAAATGTTCCACTTTCGAAATCAGCTCATCGATGAGGCGGTTGCTGCCCACCATGGCAATGGCCAGTTTGCCGGCCTTTTCGTTGAATTCCACGTTTTCGCTGTAATTTTCAGCAGGCAGGGTTGCAATTTTCAGTTTTTCAACATTGAAATTTACCGGACCAGCCAAATCGGTAAGTTCGCCTTCGTGCCACAGTTTCATATCCACCGAATATTTTCCGGGCAGTACGAGGATTCCGTTGCCGCGGTTACCTCCCGCAGTTGGGTTGAAGCTGTTGTTTACCCGCACTGCTGTGGGCATAGAGTAGCGCAAATCCCAGTTTATGCGGTTTATTCCTTTCGAAGGCGATTGCGTAAGCTGGCGCACCACGTTTCCACCGGCGTCGTAAATGGTAAATATAAGGTGCGATGGCTCTGTCTTCTCTTCCAGTTGCAATTCTCTCCAGGTAAGTTGAGGAATGGGCTCGCCTTTTTCAAACAGCTCTTTTTCTTTTTCCCTGCGCAATTGTTTTTGTGTTTTCGCAACCTCTTTCATGTAGTATGTAAATGTTGCTCCAAATGGCGGATTGGGCGCTTTGTAGTAGGTGTCGCCCTGGTTGTCCTTGTTGCTGGTCTGAATGAACATCAATGCATCTTTTATATTGAAAAGATGAGCATCATTTTCCACCATTTCGTGGCTGAGTTCGCGCAGCGGACTGTAATCGTCGAGCACATAAAATCCCCGTCCGAAAGTGGCCAGCACCAGGTCGTTTTCGCGTTCCTGAATGGCTATGTCATACACGGCAACCGTAGGAACACCCGATTTCAACTGCACCCAGTTTTCGCCGTTGTCGATGGTGAAAAAAGCGCCAAATTCAGTTCCAACAAAAAAGAGTTCGGGTCGAACATGGTCCTGAATAATCGTATGCACCGTACCGTTTTCGGGCAGATTACCGCTGATGCTTTGCCAGCTTTGTCCTTTGTTGGTACTTTTAAAAACATAGGGTTTGAAATCGTCACGTTTCAGGTTGTTGAATGTGGCATAAACCACATTTTCATCGAATCGGTCGGGCCAAATGTCGCTTACATAGGTGTATTCAGGTAATCCCGGGAATGATTTAACCTGCGTCCAGGTTTCACCACCGTTTTCAGTTACCGAAATTACACCATCATCAGTGCCGGCAAAGAGCAATCCTTCTTTTAAAGGCGATTCAGCAAGTGAAACGATAGTTCCCCATTGCGAGGTGGATACATCTTTTACAACCGCATCTGCCGGCCAGTATTTTCCCATCACAGGGAAACTGTTGCGGTCAACCTGTGCGGTAAGGTCGTCGCTAATCACTTCCCATGTATCACCACGGTCCTCGCTTCTGAAAACTTTGTTGGCAGCATGGTAAATGCGTGTTCCTTTGTGCGGACTTACAAACATAGGTGCATTCCAGTTCCATTTGTACGTGAGTTCCCCTTTGCGTTCGCGGGGTTTAATATTCACAGTTTGTCCGCTTTTTTTATCGTAGCGGAAAATGTTTCCATACTGGTATTCGGTGTAAACAATGTCCGGATTTTCGGGGTCGGTAGCAATAAAGAACCCGTCGCCGCCCATGGTAACAAACCACTCATCGTTAATTACACCATCGCGGGTGAGGTTGCGCGACGGGCCGCCCATGGTGTTGTTGTCCTGCGTTCCGCCGTAAATGTTGTAAAACGGTTCGGCATTGTCAACATGCACCCGGTAAAACTGGGTTACCGGCAGGTTTTCTTTGAAATCGAATGTAGAACCTGCATCCCAGGTTTCATAAATGCCGCCATCGCCGCCAATAATCAGGTGATCGGTGTCTGCCGGATCAATCCAAAGTGCATGGTCATCAACATGGCGGTTTCTCAGGTTCAATCGAGTCCATGTTTTGCCGCCGTCGGTGGTAAAATGGGTGTATGTTTCAACAGAATACACTTTATTTACATCCACCGGGTCGCAAAAAATTTCGTTGTAGTACTGGCCGCTTGAATGATGGTTGCTCATTTTCTCCCAGCTTTCGCCTTTGTCGGTCGATCGGAAGAAGCCGCCTTTGTCTTCTGCGGCTTCCATAATTAGATATACATAATTAGGATTCACCGGTGAAACATCGATGCCCATTCCGCCAATGTGTACCGAAGGCAATCCCTTCATGATTTTCCGCCAGGTTTCGCCGTTATCGGTCGATTTGTAAACAGCCGATTCCGGTCCTCCACCAATTTTGGTGAAGTGGGTACGACGACGTTGTTCCGAGGTGGCGTACAGAATATCCGGATTCGACGGGTCCATCACCACATTGTTTACCCCGGTGTTTTCACTGATTTCCAAAACTTTGTTCCAGGTTTCGCCACCGTCGGTCGATTTGTAAAGCCCCCGGTCGCCGCCCGGTCCCCAGGCCGAACCTTCGGCTGCCACAAAAACCACATCAGAATTACGCGGATCGATAACGATTCCCCCAATCTGGCGACTTTCCTTCAATCCCATGTTTTTGAACGACTTGCCGCCGTCGAGCGATTTGTAAACTCCATCGCCGTAACCCAATGCCCGCTGGTGGTTGTTTTCTCCGGTACCTACCCAAATTACATTGTGGTTGTTTGGATCCAATTTTACCACACCAATGGAATAGGCGCCATAATTATCGAAAATGGGCGACCAGGTGGTGCCGTTGTTGGTGGTTTTCCAAACATTTCCGCTGGCTACCGCCACGTAGTATTCCTTTGGATTGTAAGGATTTACCGCAAAATCGCCAATTCTGCCGCTGGCCCAGGCGGGTCCAATACTCCGGAATTTAAGCCCGTTCAACAGGCTGCTGGTAATCAGTGTGTCACCTTTTTCCTGATTGTTCGATTTTCTTTGTGCCTGTACAAGTGTGCCTGTTAACAGCAACCAGGCAAGCAAGAGGATAGAGTTTTTCATATACGAAATTTTTATTGGTTTTAATTTTTGATTTTATCATGCAAAAGAAGTAAAAAATTTGTTTTGCTGTTCCTCGGTTTCAAATCAGTCGGGTATATGAGTTTCTATTTTAGAATGAATATATATTAAGGAAGGATGTTGAATAACATTTTTTGTTGTAAGTAATTGTATCTCAAAAAAATGTAAACTTGTTTGCTGGCAATGACAGCATTAGTGAAATATTTCAACATTGGCATATCTATATAATTGGATATTTTTGTGTGACGACTGTAATTCGGTAAAAGATTTTTAAAAGTTGTTTTAAAATTTTCATTCATGAAGAGAGTAATTGCAGGAATTATAGTATTTTCAGTTTTTCTTCTGGTTCTAATCCATTTGTTTAACACCGAAGATGAGTACTATAACCTAAAACTTGAAGCGTTGAAGCAGGAGTATGCCATCAAGCCTATTCCATCCATCGACCACCGGAAATTGCCTGACCTACAGCGCGAATTTTCCTCACCCCAGGAAGTAACCGAGGCCTGCATTGCCTGTCATACCGAACGGCACAAGGAAGTAATGGCATCGGCACACTGGAACTGGGAGCGGGTGTCGTATGTGGAGGGTCGCGGGTTGGCAGCTGCCGGCAAAAAAAATGTCCTGAACAATTTTTGTCTGGGAGCCCAGTCGAATGAATTAGCCTGTGCAAAATGCCACATTGGCTTTGGGATGACCAATGATCATTTCGATTTTAACAACGCCCGGAATGTGGATTGCATGGTTTGTCATGATAACAGCGAACTTTACCTGAAAGGTTCATCGACGGCCGGTTACCCCGACCGGGAGGTGAATCTCACTGAAGTTGCTCAGGGTGTGGGACGTCCGGAAAAAATCAACTGCGGAAGTTGTCATTTTTACAGCGGCGGAGGCAACAATGTAAAACACGGTGACCTGGAAGCTGCCCAACTGGCCTGCGACCGTGAAGTGGATGTGCACATGGCTGTCAACGGTTTGGATATGTCGTGTGTGGATTGCCATACCGCTGAAAATCACCAGATAAAAGGACGATTGTACTCGGTTTCTTCAACCAATTCAAACCGGGCCACCTGCGAACAGTGCCATACCACAACTCCTCATTTCGACGATATTTTAAACCGCCACAATGCCAAAGTAGCCTGCCAGACCTGCCACATCCCTACCTACGCCAAAGTTAATCCCACCAAAATGTCATGGTATTGGTCCGATGCCGGAAAGCTCCGGAACGGAGAACCCTATCAGGAATTTAACAGCGATAGTACCCGGGAGTACCAGTCAATTAAAGGATCTTTTACATGGGCAAAAAATGTAAAACCCGATTATGTATGGTTCAACGGAACAGCCGACCATTATCTGTTGGGCGATACTATTAAGTCGGTGCCGGTTCAAATGAACACACTGTTTGGTTCGCACGATGATTTAGAATCGAAAATTTACCCGGTAAAAATTCATTATGGCGATCAGATTTACGACAAAAAATACAATATCCTGATTCAGCCCAAAGTTTTTGCGGAAAATAAAGGCGACAGTGCATATTGGAAAGATTTCGACTGGGAAACCGCCTCCATTGCAGGCATGGAACGTGTTGGCCTGCCTTTCAGCGGAGAGTACGGTTTTGTTGAAACTGAAATGTACTGGCCGGTAAATCACATGGTAGCTCCGAAAGATCAGACTGTTGGCTGTGCCGAATGTCATACAAGGAGTGATGATGGGCGCCTTGCGTCACTCACCGGTTTTTACCTGCCCGGGCGCGACCACAGCAAAACACTCGACAGGTTAGGTACACTGCTGTTTTTGGGTGCATTGGGTGCCGTGTTTTTACATGCCTTTTTTCGGGTGTTGATGTCACTTCGGAAAAGGGAATACAACATGGACATTATTGATTATAAAGATAACGAACCGGTTTAATGACAAACAATATGAGAAGGGTTTATGTGTATAAGGGATTTGAACGTTTTTGGCACTGGACACAGGCCTCCCTGATTATTTTTCTGGCACTTACAGGATTTGAAGTGCACGGAACTTTCCATATCTGGGGATTTGAACACGCTGCCCGTTTCCACCGGGTGGCTTCATGGATGCTCATCGGGTTAATTGTTTTTGCCGTTTTTTGGCATTTTGTTACCGGCGAGTGGAAACAATACCTGCCCACCACCAAAAAACTGGTGGAGCAGATTCGCTTTTACAGCATCGGGATGTTTAAAGGAGAAATGCATCCCACAAAAAAAACCGAAGTGAAAAAACTGAACCCGTTGCAGCGGCTGGTTTATCTGGGATTTAAGCTGGTACTGGTGCCGGTTACCGTAATTTCAGGTATTTTATACATGTTTCATAAAACCATCGACCGAAACGATATTGTGGTAGTCAGCGATATCTCCCTCCAAAGTATTGCTCTGTGGCATACGCTGGGAGCCATACTGCTGATGGTTTTTCTGGTGGTGCATGTGTATATGACAACCACAGGTCACACCCCAACTTCCAATATTCAGGCTATGATTACCGGTTATGAAGATTTGGAGGACGAGGAGGATGGAATTGATTTTCAGGTTACAGGAAAAAAACAGTGATAAACAGTAAAAACAACAACATGAATAAAAGTGTATTGGTAAAACCGAAAGCGTATATGAATCCGTACCTCGCAGGTTTTCTGCTGGGTTTGGTTTTGCTGGCCACCATTTACATTACCGGACGTGGCCTTGGCGCCAGTGGTGCATTCAAAAGTGTGGTTGTTGCCTCGGTGGAAACCGTTGCTCCCACACATGCAGAGAACACAGCTTTTTATACCGATTTCAGGAATGAAAACCCCGGGGGCCCCTGGAAAAACTTTTTGGTTTTTGAAGTGCTGGGCGTACTTGTTGGCGCTTTCTTTTCGGGCGTGCTTTCCAACCGGGTTGGGCTGAAGCTGGAAAAAGGTCCGCGGGTTACCAATGCCGTTCGCATTGGTGGCGCCATTCTTGGCGGTGCATTGTTTGGTTACGGTTCACAACTGGGCAGAGGATGTACCAGCGGATCGGCCCTCAGTGGAATGGCAGTGCTTTCCCTCGGGGGAATCCTCACTATGATGGCCATTTTTGGTGCAGCGTATATGTTGGCTTACTTTTTCAGAAAACTTTGGTTAAAATAACAGAAAATGGGACCATTAGTACCTTTTATAATAAGTGAAGAATTTAGCCTGGTTATTGCCTTTTTTCTCGGCATAGCCTTCGGTTTTATTCTCGAGCAGGCCGGTTTTTCTTCTACCAAAAAACTGGTAGGATTGTTTTACGGATACGATTTCACCGTGTTGAGGGTGTTTTTTACTGCCGGAATAACAGCTATGGCCGGTGTGCTTTTAATGGGGCATTACGGACTACTCGATCTGAATGTGATTTACGTCAATCCAACTTTCCTGAATTCGGCACTCATCGGCGGTGGCATCATGGGGGTTGGCTTTATTATCGGTGGTTTTTGCCCCGGAACAAGTGTGTGTGCGCTGGCCATTGGTAAACTCGATGCCCTTGCCTTCGTGATTGGCTCTATTCTTGGCGTCTGGGGTTTTATCGAATCCTTTCCGATGATAGAAAACCTTTACAATGCCAACAACATGGGCATGGTTCGCATTTCTGATTACCTTGGAATGTCGAACGTGGCTTTTGGCTTTTTACTGGCGGTTATTGCCATTGGAGCTTTTGTTGCCACGTGGTTTATCGAAAACCTGGTAAATAAACGTCCCCACAAAATTGTCCCGGAAAAAAGAAATCGTTACGTTTGGGCAGCAGCTTCCGTTTTTGTGGTACTGGCCGTGGTGGCTTTTGTTCCGGGAAAGCAGGACATCATCAATATGCGGATTGCACAAACACAAAGGCAGCAAACCTGCGTTTTTAAAGAGATTCCGGCAGATAAACTCGCTTACGAAATTGTCAACAATTATTATTCGCTGAACATCATCGATGTGCGTTCGCCCGAAGAGTTTGAAGCGTTTCACCTTCCCATGGCAATCAATATTCCGTTCGATCAAATTATGGAAAGGCAATACGAACCGGTTTTCAGGCAACGCATTAAAACCAATGTATTTTATGCCGACAGCGATACCCTTGTGCGTATGGCATGTTTGAAAGCAAAGCACATCGGGAAGTCGGAAAACCTGATTATGAAGGAAAGCGCAAAGGAGTTCAGGCAAATGTTTTATGAACTGGAAGAGCCGAAGCCCGGTTCCCTCAAAACCGACCTGCAAACCTATCATTTCAGAAGTACCACGGCACAAAAAATGGACGACCTGGTGAGCTCTTTGAAAAATACCGGTGCACCTGTTAAACGCGAGGTGGTAACCGTAAGAGGCGGTTGTTGAGTGAGTTAAAAGAATCCCTGCGAACTGCCCGAAAGGTTTGATCCTTTCGGGCAGCTTTTATTAATCCTTTTTGGGTATTTTTGCTTTTCAGAAAAGAAAATGAGTATGTCAAAAATTCTTGTTATAGACGATGAACGGAGTATTCGGAACACGTTAAAAGATATTCTGGAATACGAAAAATATGAAGTGGACCTTGCCGAAGACGGTAAGAAAGGACTTGAAATGGTGAAACAAACCGAATATGATATTGTTCTGTGCGATATTAAAATGCCAGGCATGGATGGCATTGAAGTGCTTGAAAAAATGATTCCGGTAGCTCCCGATACTCCGGTAGTGATGATTTCGGGACACGGAAACATCGATACCGCGGTGGAGTCGATTAAAAAAGGTGCCTACGATTTTATTGAAAAGCCACTCGATTTGAACCGGTTGCTGATTACCATCCGCAATGCCATGGATAAATCCACTTTGGTGAATGAAACCAGGATTCTTAAGAAGAAAGTCAGCAAAAAATTTGAAATAATTGGCGAATCGCCGGCAATTAAAAAGGTAATTGAAATGGCCGACCGGGTGGCGCCAACCGATGCGCGCGTGCTTATTACCGGCGCCAACGGTACAGGAAAGGAGCTTGTTGCCCGTCGTATTCACGATCAAAGCAACCGATCCAACGGTCCGTTTGTGGAAGTAAATTGCGCCGCTATTCCTTCCGAATTAATTGAAAGCGAGCTGTTTGGTCATGAGAAAGGGTCGTTTACATCGGCAGTAAAACAGCGAAAAGGAAAATTTGAACAGGCAAACGGAGGAACCCTTTTTCTCGACGAGATTGGCGACATGAGTCTTTCGGCCCAGGCAAAAGTGTTGCGTGCGTTACAGGAAAATGTGATCTCGCGTGTGGGTGGCGACAAGCACATAAAAGTGGATGTGCGGGTGGTGGCAGCTACCAATAAAAACATTTCGAAAGAAATTGATGCCGGACGCTTTCGTGAAGATTTGTATCACCGGCTGAGTGTAATTTTAATCCATGTGCCTACGTTGAACGAACGCCTCGATGATATTCCGCTTTTGGCCAGCCATTTTGTGAGCCTGATATGCAACGAATACGGAATGCCGGAGAAAACCATTACCGATGATGCCATCACCGAGCTGCAAAAAATTACCTGGACCGGTAACATACGCGAGATTCGCAATGTGATTGAGCGCCTGATAATTTTGTGCGATAAGCAAATTACCGGCGATGATGTACGTAAATTTGCTGCGCCCCTGAAGTAACAATCCCAGAAAACGCGCTATTGCGGCGTTTCCCATTCATCGTTTTCCTTGTCCTGGATGTAGGTTTCGATGTGGCGATCGTATTTAACTTCGTAAATATCCTTGATGGTAACAATAATACCGGTTTCCAAAACCCCTCCAAATTTTTCGTTCATTGCAGTGCCAAAGGTTTTCATGCTCGGCGAAAGGTTCATGTAAGCATTTATCAGTGGCGGAACATTCTCACCAAAATGCCGTACCGACTGAACCAGAATCCGGTAATCTTCTTTATAATCTGTGCCGGTAAAAATGGATTTCATTTCGTTTTCATCGTATCCAAATTCAACAGGTTTTTTCGGGTAAACAAGATTTTCCCTGTCGCGGAAATATTTTTTAAAGAAATACTGAATCAGGTTTCGGGCTTCGTTATGAAAATGCTGGTACATGGTTACTTTGCCAAAGAAATATTCAATTTCCGAATGATCGACAGTGAGTGCCCCCAGACCGTCCCACAGGTTGTCGAGTGCAAACAAAGCTTTTGCCCCGGCTTTGCTCGACTGATACGCCGGCTGCACAAACGAGCGCCCCAGTTCCAGTGTGTGCGGCAGAAATTCTTTTATGAATCTTTCCGACAGGTGAAACAGCCGCGAAGTAGCCATCAGCACTTCACCGTTTTCGTCGAAAGGTGCTTCCGCGCAGTTTATATAACGGTAACCTCCCAGAATTTCCCGGGCATCCGGGTCCCAAACAATCAACTGTTTGTATGGGTAGTCGGCAATATCGTAATTGTCAATATCGGTTTCCTTTCCTGTACCGCCTCCTGCGTCCCTGAATGTAATTTCACGCAAGCGTCCAATTTCGTGCATCAGGGCAGGAGAATCGAGATGCGTAATTACGTAAATCTCATTTCCCCCTTTGTTGGTTTTACGCAGCAACTTGTCGGGCGTCAGCTCGGCAATGATCTGTTCCTTCGGAAGTGGTGCTACTATTTCTTTCATTAGTTGTAATTTAAATGAAAACGGTGTGCAAAATTAACAAAATACGCGTACCATGATCCTGCACCCCGTTTAAATTTTAACTCCATTGGTCGCCGGGTAACCGGTAAACCTGTTGTTTTATCCATTCAGCCCATTGCTGGTGTGTTTTAGAACTATCTATTGCTGTGTGAGGAATGGGTTTTCCAAAGTAAATATGTACTTCGGTATTTTTATGCCGCATGGTTTCGTCGGGTAAAAAGAACATTTCCAGGTTCCACTTAATGCGAAAGAATTTTCTGAATTTCGCCAGTCGGTAGAATCGGTTTGTATTCCGTCCGCTAACAAAAACAGGAATAATATCGCGTTTCGACTGAATGGCCTTGCTAATGAAATGTTTTTTCCATTCCAAATCCATTATCGTTCCTTTTATTTTTCTCGACGCCAGACCCGAGGGGAATATCAGAATTTGTGCATCGGAGCTGTAAGCTTCTTTTAAGAGCCTGGCCGCCTCCCGGCTGTGCCCGCCGTGCTTGTTTACCGGCACAAAAACGTCCCGAAGCTGTGGAATATTCAGCAAAATGTCGTTGGACAGGAACTTCGGATCTCCCAGCTTTTCGTCAACAATTTTCAGCAACAACATTCCGTCGAAACCACCCAGCGGATGGTTGCTTGCAAAAATGAACCGCCCGGTGGAGGGAACGTTTTCCAGGTGGTGATAAAAAACCCTGACATTGAATTCCTTCACTACCTGATCGATAAATTCAATTCCCCTTAAGTGTCCGTTTCGCTGAAGCAGATCGTTTACAAAATCGATGTGCAATATCCGGTTGATGTAACGGTACACAAAACCAGGCATCAGCCGGGCAAGCGTGGGGCTTTTCGAAGCAAACACCTCGCGGATAATGATGGGTTTGAATGTGGTTGTTTTTTCTTCTTCCACCTTCTCTTTTTTTGCAATTAACTAAAAATCGGGTACAAAGTAAAACGAATCAAAAATCAATTGTATCAGACAACCCCACTTTTTTTCATATTTGGCCCTCATGTTAACCTTCAAGTAATTCTTTTTAACCGTTTTCCGTAAAGCAATTATGAGTTATTAACGGCTGTTGAAAAAATGTTTGTTGATATTAATCTGTTGATTTTGTGAAAATTATTCAATAGGACACGTCAGCTGTTATTACTTTTTCAACACTTCGTCAACAATTTTTCAACAATTAATGTAGTTGTAATAGGGTGGAATAAAGTGGAATAAAGTGGAATGTTATGGAATAAATTCTTACTTTTACCGATACTAAAATAAAGCTTTCCAACAGAGATGACAGAATTTACAGGGACATATAACGCAACCATCGACGACAAAGGGCGCATTGTGCTACCGTCGGCCTTTAAGAAGGAGATGGGTGAAATGGCTCTGGAACCGCTTGTAATCGAGCGAAATCTGTTTAAAGATTGCCTCGACATTTATCCCGAGCGTTTTTGGAAAGACCGCGTGACTGCCTTCAAAAGCACGCTCGACCCGTTTGATGAAGAGGACGATGCTTTTCTGCAGTTTTTTTACGAAAACTTCATAAAAGTAAGCATGGCAGCGAATGGACGCATCAACATCCCCACCGATTATTTGGGTTACGGAAAACTGAAAAAGAATGCCCGGCTTATTGGCATGGGACTTTCCATCCGGATGTGGGATGTTGAGGTTTACGAAAGCCAGCGCATGGATAAATCCACTTTTGCCCGGCGTTTTAAGGAAAAAAGAAAGCAAAAAACCGCAGAATAGATGACAGATCAGTATCACATACCGGTTATGCCAACGGAAAGCCTTCAGGGACTGAACCTGTTTCCCGGATCAGATGTGGTGGATGCCACTTTTGGCGGGGGAGGCCACTCGCAGCTCATTCTTAATGAACTGGGCAACGGAAGGCTATTTGCCTTCGACCAGGATGAGGATGCTGCCGGCAATGTGATACACGATGACCGGCTTTTTTTTATCCGCCACAACTTCAGGTACCTCAAAAACTTTCTCCGGTACTATGGCGCTGAAAAAGTAGATGCCGTTTTTGCCGATTTGGGTGTTTCGTCGCATGAATTCGATGAACCCGATCGGGGATTCTCCTACCGGTTCGATGAAAAACTGGATATGCGCATGAACCGGATGGCAACGCTGGATGCTGCCCGTGTGGTGAACACATATAGTGAAGAGCAGTTGCTTTTCATTTTCAGAATGTATGGAGAAATTAAAAATGCCCGCCGGTTGGTGACTGAAATTGCCAGGGAAAGAAGTGTGCAGCCGGTTGAAACCACCGGACAGCTGAAAAACATAGCAGCCCGCCTTGCTCCCCGCGCCTCCGAAAATAAATTCCTTTCCCAGGTTTTTCAGGCTTTGCGTATTGAGGTGAACGACGAAATGGAAGCGCTGAAAGAATTTCTGGAGGCTTCGCTGGAGGTGCTGAAACCGGGTGGGCGTTTGGTAGTAATTACCTACCACAGTCTGGAAGACCGGCTCTGCAAAAACTTTATGAAATCCGGAAACTTTGAAGGGAAAGTAGAAAAGGATTTTTACGGCAACATACAAAGTCCGTTCAGGATGATTACCCGGAAAGTGATTGTTCCGCAAAACGAAGAAATTGAGAACAATGTGAGGGCACGCAGTGCCAAATTAAGGATAGCTGAAAAAACTGAAAATGACAGGAACTTCGAAAAATAGCAAAAGAAAACCCGGCGTAAAATCGTTTTTGGGAGGCACCGTCCTTACCGATGATCGGTTTACACGGCATCTGCCGTTTTTAGGCCTGCTCGCGTTTTTTGCCCTGGTGCTCATTACCAACCGTAACTGGTCGGAGAGTACCATCAGGCAAATC
>Ga0334883_1001505_pt1 | contig 34003 bp, 27 predicted proteins | sample GraSluR1_MG_6_FD_207230 | JGI IMG/M metagenome (GOLD analysis project Ga0334883, IMG submission 207230) | Sludge microbial communities from methane-producing bioreactor in Wageningen University, Netherlands - Granular Sludge_09_05-R1 | ecosystem: Engineered > Bioreactor > Anaerobic >...
TCTACAATTAAAACCTTCTTCCCCACAATTAATTTAGGGTCAAAGTTAAATATTGCATTATCGCAAACAGGCATTTTATTTACTGTATGATAGTGAACATTTACTGTTAGAAACGGTCTGTTTTGAATTTTTCCTAATTCGGCAGCGACAATAGTTCCTCCATAGTGTATACCTATAATATAATCAGGTATAAACCTTTGTTCTTGTAGCAAAGTTGAAATGATCTGAAGTCCTTTAAAATATTTTTGAAACGTAATTGATTTGCTAATAAGTATTGGAAGACTATCGAGTGTAGCCTTATTAATTTTCCTTTGTAGGAGATACTCCTTTAATTCAAATATTCCAGTTATAAGTGCTATTAAAGTACCTGCTGCACCAAAGAAAATTGATAAAAATGTTGTTGTCATTATATTGCTTTATTAATGATGTTGTAATATTACTAGTGATGCGTTAACTTTTGAAAATATTTTACAATAATTTATAAATCAACAATTTACAGTCGTTCTTTGATTTTTTGATTTGATTTGAAATGTAGCTTTGCAGGCTTAATTGTAAAGCTATGAATTCTGGTAAATATGTTTTTGCTCAACTGCTGCAGTTTGTTTCTCGGTATGAATTTGAAAAATATGTGTCTGCATATAAGGGCGATTTCAGAACAAGAGAGTTTAACTGCTGGAATCAATTTATTCAATTGTTCTTTGGACAATTAACCTCAAGGAATTCTCTTCGAGATATTTGCACCTGCCTTAAAGCCCATAGAAATAAGTTATACCATATAGGCATTAAGCAATACGTGAACCAATCAACGCTTTCAAGAGCGAATGAACGCAGGGATTTCAGAATATTTGCAGATTTTGGCAACTCCCTTATTCAACAGGTACGACCATTGTATGCAAAAGAACCGATTCCTAATGTAGACATTGATCATGAAGTTTTTGCATTGGACTCAACCACCATATCGTTAAGCCTTAAGCTATTCAGCTGGGCGCCAGGAAAGTACTCCAGAGGGGCTGTGAAAATCCATACCTTACTTGACTTAAGAGGCAGCATCCCATCTTTTATCTTGATTACCGATGGTAAATACCATGATAGCAATGCTCTTGACGTACTTACTCCCATACCCAACGCGATCTACATCATGGATAAAGCGTATATTGATTTTAAAGCGTTGTATCGCATGCATGAGCTGGGTGCTTTCTTTATCTCAAGAGCAAAATCTACCATGGATTACTCAGTGATTAAAAACAACCATGGCATAGATGAGAGTACGGGGTTAAGAAGCGATAAAATCATTCAACTCAAAGGATATAAGTCGAAGCAACTTTATCCAGAACCATTGCGGTTGGTTGAGTTTTATGACAAGGATAACGATGTGACCCTCGTTTTTTTATCAAATAATTTCGATGTTACAGCCCTTGAAATTGCTAACCTATATCGCAACCGGTGGCAGATTGAAACATTTTTCAAGTGGATAAAGCAAAACTTAACCATTAAAACCCTCTGGGGGCATTCCGAAAATGCTGTAAACATCCATATATGGGTTGCTATATGCACCTACTTAATTATTGCCAAAGTTAAGCATGCTCTAAAAAGCAAACACTCAATCTATGAAATCATGCAGATTTTAAGCATATCTGTATTTGATAAAACATCTATACGAGAATTGCTCACTGAATTTCAAACCAATCAAAATGTCAAAGCATAAAGAAATCTATTTAGTGACTAATATTTAACGCATCAGTAGTATTTGGTGATGACAAAATGCTCATCTAATTGCAAAAACTCTTTTACTGTTTCTTGATATACTAAAAAATCATATTTATATATGTTTCGTTTGATTTTAATTGTAGGTGCAGGAGGTTTTATTGGGACGGTTTCCAGATTTTTGATCTCCCGTTTTTTTCAAAACCATATACTATCATCGTTTCCATATGGGACGTTTATTGTAAATATGCTGGGATGTTTGTTAATTGGCATAATTTATGGGCTTTCTGTTAAAGGAAATCTGCTTAGTACAGAGATGAGACTTTTCCTTGCTGTGGGTCTTTGCGGTGGTTTTACTACTTTTTCGTCGTTTGCTAGCGAAAATCTTATCCTTCTAAAGGATGGGAATTTCTTTTACTTTGCATTATATACAGGCCTAAGCGTTTTTTTAGGGCTAATGGCAACCTATTTCGGAAACATAATCATAAAAATATTTTAACCATGGGAATGCAAGGAAATGCAAAACTGCTAAGGATATTTATCAGTTCAACCGATAAGTTCAAGCATGAACCTCTGTACCAAGTGATTGTATATGCCGCAAAGCGTTATGGGTTATCCGGAGCATCAGTCCTTAGGGGGGTAATGGGCTATGGATCAAGCAGTAGGGTCTATTCGCAAACCTACTGGGAGATATCTGATAAAGTGCCTTTAGTTGTAGAAATTATTGACGAGACAGAAAAAATTGAAAAGTTTACTGAAACTATCCTCCCATTTTTCGATAATATCAACAAAGGTTGCTTAATCACTGTCGAAGATGCTAAGATAATCCTGCAAAAGCAAGGTGGAAAGAAAAAAACCTAATGCGAAGTTAGCAGCATTTCTATATCTTCGTTAGCTTCACAGCCGAAAGCTTAAATGGCGCAATCCGGCTATATGGATCAAGTTCGTCTCTTGTTAGCCTGTTAACCTGAGCCTCGGTAAAATGCCAGGGCATAAAAAGTTCGCCCTCAAGCACTTCTTCGCTAACTTTAATAATGGTTTCGAGCATTCCCCTCCTTGACTCAACTTTAACCTTATCGCCATCATTAAAATTGAGCTTAACAGCATCATTAGGATGAATAAGGACAAAGGCTTCGTTTACAAAGTCGCGAAGCGCTTTGGTCCTACGGGTCATGGTGGCCGTGTGGTAGTGGTAAAGCAACCTTCCGCTATTTAGCATAAAGGGGTATTCATTATTAACCTTTTCTTTTTGTGGCTCGTATTCAACTGGGAAAAGTTTTCCCTTTCCGTTGGGCGTGTTGAACTTGTCCAAGTATAGTGTTACAGTTCCAGAATGATCGGGGGTGGGACAGGGCCACTGGATGCTTCCTTTATCAAGTCTTTGATGCGAAATACCTGCCATTATGGGTGTTACCTTGGCGAGTTCGTCAAAAATTTCTGCTTCATTCTTATATTTGGGCATTGGTTTACCCATTCGCTTTGCAATTTCGTGTACAATGCGCCAATCCTCCCGGGCCTCTCCCGGACATTCAACCGCTTTTCGAACCCTTAAAACCCTTCGGTCGCTATTCACAAATGTTCCGTTTTTCTCAGCCCATGTTGATGCAGGAAGTATCACATCAGCAAACGGTGTTGTTTCGGTGTGGAATATGTCCTGAACAACTACAAACTCCATTTTTTTAAGTGCTTTCTCTGTATGATTCAGGTTGGGATCACTAATCATGGGATTCTCGCCCATGATGAATATTCCTTTCACCTTGCCATCGTTTGCGGCCTGCATAATTTCAACTGTAGTAAGCCCTGGTTTGGGAGATAGTACTTCAAATGGTATGCCCCATATTCCGGCAACTTTCCTTCGGTTTTCTTCGTTGATTACAGGAATATATCCAGGGTAATTGGCTGGGGAACAGCCAACATCGGTTGCTCCCTGTACGTTGTTCTGTCCCCGGGGTGGATTTATTCCGCACCTTTCGCGCCCAACCTGACCTGTGATCAGCATCATGTTGATAAGGCTAAATACGTTGTGTGTTCCGGTAACCTGCTGGCTCATGCCCATTCCTGTGGCAATCATCGATGTTTGAGATGTTGCGTATAAACGTGCTGCCAGCTCCAGTTTTTCCTGCGGAACGCTTGAAATTTCTTCCACAAATTCGGGAGTGTACTTTTTAGTTAACTCTTTCAGTTGCAGGAATGCTTCATTTCCACCATCAACCCTTTTATCAATAAAACTTTTACTTATCCAACCATTTTTAATGATGATATGAACCAGTCCGTTGAGTAGTGCAACATCGGTCCCCAATTTTGGCTGAAGCCAAACAGTGGCGTAGCGAATAAGGGGAGTCCACTTGGGATCAACTACAATAATTTTTTGCCCTTTGGCTGCTCCTCGCTTTACGTAGGTTGCCGTAATTGGATGGGTTTCGATGATGTTGTTTCCAGTAACAAAAAGACAATCAACGGTTTCGAAATCTTCAATGGGATTACTACCTGCTCCATCGCCAATGGCCTTGAGCATGGCAGTTACAGTAGATGCATGGCAAAGCCTTGTGCAGTAATCAATATTATTTGTTCCAAAAACAGTGCGAATAAACTTTTGAAAAATATAGTTATCCTCATTTGTACATTTTGCCGATGCGTACCCTGCTAAAGCATCACTTCCATACTTTTCCTTTATTTCCTTAAATTTCGATGCAATTAATTCTAACGCTTCGTCCCAGCTGGCCTCCTCAAATTTTCCGTTACGCTTAATCAATGGTTTGGTGAGCCTATCGTGACTATGCACAAATTCGTATCCAAAACGCCCTTTAACGCACAGCCTTCCATCGTTTGGCGATACTCCTTCAACTCCGTTACTTCTCACAATTTTTCCATCCTGGACCATCAACTCAATCTGGCAACCAACACCACAGTATGGACAGGTGGTAACTGCGCTGTGCGAAATTTTTTCGAGATTGATTTTTTCCCGATTTGGTTTCTCTACAATTGCGCCGGTGGGGCAAAGTTGAATGCACTCCCCGCAACCGTCGCACTCGCTCTCGCCCCAAATTCCTGCACCTGCAATGATGTAGGAATGAATACCCCTGTCGTTGAACGACAGAACATTTTTACCCTGCACCTCATCGCAAGCTTTGATGCACCTGAAGCATTTTATGCATTTTGTGGGATCGTAGGTTAGTACGGGCGAACTGCTATCGGTTTTAAAATCAAGTTTTTGCCAAACGGGTTTGAAGTATCTGTTTTCGTGCTTGTGGAGCCCATAACGAAACATCAGCTCACGTAATTCGTCGGAGTAAGAACCATCGTAAAAATCGTTGTGCTCACTTAAAAGGTAATCGAGCAGGAATTTGCGGGTTTCTTCCAGCTCCTCATCGTATGCGGTAACCTTAAGACCTTCAGTAACTTTCACTGTGCAGGATGCCACAAGTCCACGCATCCCCTCAATCTTAACAAGACAAAGCCTGCAAGCGCCGGTGGGTGTAAGTTTTTCGTAATAGCATAAACCCGGAATATTTATGCCATTATCGCGGGCAACCTGAAGGAGATTTGCTCCAATAGGAGAAGTTATTTCTTTATTATCAATGGTTATTTTTACCATATCATGTTGATATATAATCTATTCGTTGATTATTTCCTCAGTAAAATGTCGTTGTAATGATTCCAGCGGAAGTATGGGCGATTGGCCCAGCGGACACAGTGAACTCTTGGCCATTATTCGAGCGTGGTTCACCATATTATCGAGAATCTCGTTTCGATTCAAGCCCTTTTCTTTCTTAAGTTCAAGTGATTGCTCGTACAGGTAGTTTGTTCCCAACCTGCATGGCACGCATTTGCCGCAACTTTCATGTTTAAAGAACTTTAAGATATTCTGTAGCATGGGTATCAGGGGCTTTTCGCTTCCCATAACAATGATGGCTCCCGAGCCAAGGGTAGCGCCACGTTCGCGCAGGTTATCGTAGCCCATCTCAGCATCAGCAAATGAGTAGGGCACAAAGGTTCCAGCGGCTCCACCGAGAAGGGCTGATTTCCATGGTTTCGCATCGATTGTTTCACCCGAAATATCGTTAATTAAGTCTCCAAGTTTTACTCCAAGGACTACCTCGCAGAAACCGGGTTTATTCACGTCGCCACTGATGGTAAAGATTTTTGTTCCGGGAGATTTTTCGGTTCCCATGTTACGATACCACTTGCCCCCATGTTCGATAATGGCGGGGAAGTTTGCCAGGGTTTCCACATTATTAACTAAGGTTGGTTTTCCCCAAAGTCCTTTTTCGGCAGGGAATGGTGGTTTTATTCTTGGGTAACCACGTTTGCCCTCAATCGATTCGAGCAGGGTAAGTTCCTCACCACATAGGTACGATCCGGCACCAAGTTTTATTTCGAGTTCGAAGTTGAAAGCGTTCCCCTGAATGTTCTTCCCCAAAAATCCTCTCTCGTAAGCTTGTTCAATGGCTTTTCTTACCCTGTTGATTGATGTGTAGTATTCACCTCTAATATAAATAAATCCCCAATTTGCTCCAATACCATATGCAGCAATTATCATCCCCTCAATCAGAATGTGGGGATCTGTCTCCATTATGATTCTATCCTTAAAGGTGCCCGGCTCGCCTTCATCGGCGTTGCAAACCACAAACTTATCGCAATCGATGCACGATATTGCGGCTGCCTGATTTTTTGTGCCTGTTGGAAAACCTGCTCCACCTCTTCCTCTTAGTCCTGCAGCCGAAAGTTCATCTATAACAATGGAAGAACTTCCGCTAAGGGCTTTTTTTAGAGAGCTGTATCCACCAACCTTTATGTAATCGTCGATGTTCTCAGGATTAATTAATCCCGAATTTTTTAATGCAATCCGTTTCTCTTCAACCATACCAGAGTTTTTTTAAGATTTTTGTAGCTGGTGCATTATTTCTTCCAGTATTTCGGGTGTAAGATTTCCGTAAAAATCCTGGTTTATCATCATCGATGGAGCCTTTCCGCATCGTCCAAGGCACTCCGATTCTTCAAGAGTAAAAAGACCATCGGATGTGGTTTCTCCAACTTCTATCTTTAGCCACTGCTTAAACCAATCGAGTAAATTTATCGATCCCATCATCCCGCAAACAGGTGAAGTACAGAATCTTATTATATATTTCCCTCGAGGTTTCCGGCTGAACATGGTATAGTACCCAACTACACCGTAAACCGATGAGAGTGGCAGGTTAAGATATTTTGCTGTGGATTTAAGGGCTTCGTCGGACAAATAGTTTTGTGGGTTGTTGTCCTGAATAGCGTGAAGAATGGGTAAAAGGTTTTCCTTTAATGGTTTAAACTGATTCAGAATCTCCTGAGTATTCATATGGGTTCATTTTGAATGCAAAAGATAGTGCATTTTTTTTAAAAGTGTTATTATTTTATCTTTGGTGATAGAATATGACCTAATTCAAAGCTGTTCTAAGATTAATTTTATTTATCGACTAGTATTTTTAATGTGAGAAAAAATGCAACTGCCATAATTCTTGCGGGAGGTAAAAGTTCCAGGATGGGAGGGGAGGATAAAAGTTTACTGCCCGTTCGTGGGATTCCGCTTATTCAGCACATTGTAAATCAGCTCAATCAATACTTCGATGAGATAATAATTGGCGCCAATGATACTGTCAAGTATGATTTCCTTGGTTTTAGGATTGTTCCAGATATTGAAAAAGGGAAAGGGCCGTTAATGGGAATCTACTCGTGCCTGAAATCGTCAGAGAGCGAGGTGAACTTTGTCACGGGCTGTGATATACCTGTTATGAATATCGATTTGATATTAAGTATGCTAAAGATTTCAGAAGGTTTTGATATAGTTATTCCTTTAAAGAGTAAGAGTGAATACGAGCCTCTTTATGCAGTTTATAGGAAGTCAGTTATCGAAAAGGCAGAACATATACTACGAAATGGGGGGAGAAAAATTGTTGAACTCTTGGGAGTATCTAAAGTTAAAGTTGTTGAACTTACCGATACATTTTGTTACTTCAATATTAACACAAGGGATGATTATAACTATTTTATAAACAGCATATCATAAGAACAATAATAAGATATTAATACAATGTATTGTCCTCTCTGTTCAGGAAAAGCATCTTGCGAGATACCGATTAAAAGTCGACTTTACTATAGGTGTAAGTGTTGCTCGTCAATTTACATGGATAAACGCCACTATCCAGATGCTACTGAGGAGAAAGAGAGGTATATACAGCACAACAACGATGTTACTGACCCTGGGTATCAGAAGTTTATTGCTCCCCTTGTTAGCGCTGTACTTGCAAGGTTTAATTGCAGCCATAATGGGTTGGATTATGGATCGGGATTAAATTCGGCGGTTACCTATCTACTACGCAACAAGGAATTCAACATTGAAATGTATGATCCTTTCTTTCGTAACCAACCCTATTTGCTGAATAGACAATACGATTACATTGTTTGCTGCGAGGTAATGGAGCATTTTCATTACCCTAAAAAGGAGTTTTTGAAGCTGAGATCAATGCTAAAAAAGGGTGGAGTGTTAATTTGTATGACCGAATTGCTTACCGATGAAGTGGATTTTGAAAACTGGTACTATAAGAATGACTTCACCCATGTATTCTTCTATCATCCTAAATCCTTAGAGTACATTAAAAATGAGTTTAGTTTTACTAAACTTTTAATAAATAATAGGTTAATCCAATTTGTGGTTTAAATTAATGTAAAACCTTAGGATGAAAGTGAAATTTACCAGCAAATTAATCTACAAGATATTTATCTAGATATTGCAAGCAAACATTATCCAATTTTTCGGCAACTTTAAGGTTGTAACTCTCCTTGGTGTCAGTTTTGCTTACCTTGCAGTTCTTGAAGTACTCACCATCCCTTAAATTGGTTGGAGATGATAGTATCAGATGGATAAGTGTTTCCGCACCCTTTTCTGGCGACTTACCAAAAAACTTAAAGAACTGCTTCGATAACCAACCACCTTTCCTTACCAGTCCGGTATCGACCAACCCGGGATGCTGGCTGTAAAAATGTATGCCACTATTTTCAAACTTCTTTTGGTAGTAGCGTGAAATTAGAATAATGCCAAGTTTCGATTGACGATACGCTTTAAAACCACTGAAATTCTTTCTAAATTCAAGGTTATCAAAATTAATTGATCCTTGATGAAGAGCTGAGGCTGTATTAATAATTTTTGGTGAATCAGATTTTCTAAGCACTTCTCTTAGCTGGTTAATAATTAGCATGGGAGCCAAAAGGTTTACCTGCAGGGTGTTTTCTATTCCATCTTCTGTTTCAGAGAACTCAAAGTTCCATGTACCTGCATTGTTCACTATCATATCTAAAGTTTCGTAAGTGTTTTTTAGTTGTTGACATGCAGAATGAACTGAACTTAATGAGGATAGATTACATTCAAGGAGTTCTATAGATCCCTTTGCACTGGGGTATAAACTGTGTAAATCTTTCTTTAATTTTTCCCCAAGGTTTTTATCTCTATAAGTGACAATTACTTTTGCACCTTCTGCAGCGACTTTAAGTGCTGCTAATCGGCCTAATCCAGATGTTGCTCCTGTGAAGAGTATAGTTTTACTTACAACTGAATAATTATCCATGGAATAAAAGTTTAGATTTAACTATCCTTAAACAAAGGATAGTTTCCTGTTGTTCAGAAAAAAAGAAAAAAAGTTAGTCAATAATTATCCTATAGAATAAATCTGGAATAGTAATGATTATTAAAATTTTAGCTGAAAATTGATGGAAGAAATTAAAGTACAGATATATGAGTAAACATTTTCCCAAAAAGTTCTCCAACTTTGGGATTGTTTTTAAAAAATCCATAAACTGTCGAACCACTCCCTGACATACTAGCATATAAAGCTCCTATTGAATAAAGTTTATGTTTAATGCTTTCAACTTGAGGGTGTTGGGTGAAAACGATTTTTTCAAAATCGTTTGATACCAGATTCTTCCACTTTTCAATGGGTGTGGTTTCAACTAACCGAAGGTTAAAGGGTGCGGGTTGGGGATTGGAGCAGGCGTAGGCTTTACCAGTATTTACATGAATTCCTAGATTAACCAGCAGGATATGGTATCCTGTGAGTTTTAGATCAAGGGGCTCGATTTTTTCGCCTTGCCCCGATGCAAAGCATGGCATGTTGTGAAGGAAGAATGGGCAGTCGCTACCCAACTCCAATGCTGAATCTGCAAGTTCTTGCTGCGATAAAGGTTTCTCTGCTAGTTGATTTAGCATTTTTAAGGCAAAGGCGCCATTGGAAGAACCACCACCCAATCCTGCTCCAAGGGGAATCTGCTTATGCAGATGAATGGCAACTTTTGGCAATTTAACTTTCTGGTTTATTAGATTAAATGCTTTTATACAAAGATTGCTGTTTCGATCATCGTCTATTTCTAATCCGCTTTGAGTAAAGCTAATACTTTCATCCTGATCTGACTTTGGAACTATTTCAAGTATATCACAAAGTTTGGGTACTGGTACAAAAACCGTCTCGATGCTATGGTAGCCATCGGGTCGCTTCTCAGTAATGTAAAGGCCAAGATTTATCTTGGCATTGGGGTATGTGATCATTACCTTTTTACCAGATTGTATTTAATGCCCTCGTTTTGAATTGTCCATGATTTGTTTAGCTTTAAACTCCAACCTTCGCCCTTTACCAGTGTATCAGCAATAAAAGTTGGATATGAAAGCGTTATTTTATTCCATTCGGGGCTCAATAAAGCGCCAAGACTATCAACTTTCAGGATTCCCCACTTGTCAGTTACTATAGTTATTGGGTAAACTGTACCAAAAGTATCGAGGGGGATAATATTACGTGGATCGAAGTTGATGCTCATTTCAAAGAGTGGAATCACAAGTATGCTATCGCTGAGGAAAACAGATCTGTACCTTTTTTGCTGCGCAATACGTTTTTGCTCTCTTATATTTTCCGATTCAATGATATTATCTATTCTATAAGGTTTGCCAATTTTCTTTATCGTTTCAATATTTAGCTCTTTTAATTCGATTTGAAAAGACTGTAGTATAAAATCAGTTAAATTTATTTCCTTATTTATATTTTGATTCCAAAGATCATCCGATTGCTTCATGAAATATCCATAAACTGGTATGGTGAAGTAGGCGAATGAGCGAACAAAGGAAGGAAATTCAAGTGCCATTTCAATCAGGGCAGCGTAATGTTGCCTGTACTCCTCATCGGTTCGGGGCGATAAAATTGACCCTGTGTATTGAGCAAGCCCTTCCATAATTTCAAGGGTGTTCTCAGCATCCCTTGACTCGGGGAACAGCTGATGTCGGTATTGCCTAAATAGTAAAGCGTTTTGTATATGAGGCATTGGTTCTTCCGATTCTAATGCCTTTTTCAATGCTTCAAACTCTAGCTTTAGGTAGATTCTACCCTCTTTTGAATCCAGATGAACGCTTTGAATCTCGGTAAGGTTGTCAAAACCTATTCTAGGCTGAATGCGATGAAACGATTCGTGTATTAAACCTTCAATCCTTTCGGCTTTATTCTCTGATAGAGGAAAAGAATAGGTAGCCCATCGTTTCCCAAGCCATTCAATTGTGGTGTTGCCACCCACAATATTTTCAGGTAAAACACCAACATACAGATCACCCTTCTTTATTAGCGTGCCCTTTTCATCGGTTTCGTTGGCAATTACAACCCCTGTTTCTTTGTCAATTAGTAGGGTTGGCCCGTAGAGATTGTAATTCCATAATCTTCCGTTATCCTGCTCGAGGGCTTCTCTAAATTCGATGAACACAGATTTGGCATATTCAAGTTCTGAATCTGAAACGAGAAACTTTTGATTTGATTTTGAGGTACATCCCCATGCAAAGAGTAAAAAGATAAAAAACAGTTTTTCCATTTCGAGATTTTTATTTTAAGAAGTACCTAAAGTTCAAAGAATAAACAGAGTAGAATAAAAAATAATAACTATGCAAGCATGGCAGCTCCAATAATACCAGCATCATTTTGAAGTGTTGCAGGAATAACGGGTATTTTCAATGTTAGTTGGTCTTGAAATTTGTCGAATCGTTTACTGGTACCACCCCCAATAATAAAGAGTTCGGGGTAGAATAGTTTTTCGATGTACAGAAGGTATTCATTAAGCCTCTTACCCCATGCTATCCAATCTAAATTTTCACGCTTTTTTATGGCATCGGATGTGTACTTTTCTCCTTTTAATCCGTTTTTCATGTAGATATGACCCAACTCTGAATTGGCAATAAGTTTTCCCTCATTGAAAAAAGCTGAACCAATACCCGTTCCAATGGTTAAAAAAATTGCTAAGCCCATAAAATTCTTAACTTTTCCAAAGTTTAACTCTGCAAATCCAGCAGCATCGGCATCGTTGAGAACATTTACATTACAACCAGTAGCTTTGCTAAAAAGTTCGTTGGCATTCACACCAATAAATGCTTTGTCAATGTTAGCTGCAGTTTTTATCACACCATTCATGACAACAGCAGGGAATCCGCACCCTATCTTGCCTTTCCAGTTAAAATGTTCCACTAACTTTTGAAAAATTGCAACTGTTTCCTCAATGGGAGAGGGTTGCGATGTTTCAATCCTGTATTTCTCAGCAACAAATTTTCCTGTTGTGGTATTTACAATAGTTCCTTTAATGGCTGATCCACCTATATCAATGCCAAGAGTTTCCATGGTTGATCTTTTAATTCTTTTAAAGTAAAAATAAGGTTTTTATTCTTGTTTTTGCTGTGAATGAGTTTTTTTTTCATTTCAAACTTTTGGTAGAACCAAAATAAGATTTTTCATCCAAAATATTGTGAACAATGTGGTATTAATTCATTTATTTTTGTGAAAAATTCTTTTGTCATGTTTACTTTTTTGTTCTCAATTGCGTTGCTTATTCTTGGCTATTTGGTTTATGGCCGTATTGTAGAAAAGGTTTTTGGAGTTGATCCCAAAAGAGTTACTCCAGCCTATACTCTGAATGATGGAGTTGATTACGTACTATTACCTTGGTGGAAAATATTTCTTATACAGTTCCTCAACATAGCAGGACTTGGGCCAATTTTCGGGGCCATTTTAGGCGCTGCTTATGGACCAATAGCTTTTCTTTGGATAGTGTTAGGCTGCATATTTGCTGGTGCAGTTCACGATTTTTTCTCTGGAATGCTATCCATTCGCAATGATGGAGCCAGCATTCCCGAGGTGGTGGGTGAATACCTTGGGGTGGGTTTTAAGCAGTTCATGAGAGTATTTACTGTCCTGCTTATGATCCTTGTTGGTGCTGTATTTGTGGTTGGCCCTGTCGGGATTATGGCAAGTATTACTCCCGAGTCACTTTCAAGGGGATTCTGGGTTTATGCAGTGCTGATATACTACATATTGGCAACCTTACTACCCATTGATAAGCTAATTGGAAGGATTTACCCGCTATTTGGTGCAGCTTTGCTTTTCATGGCATTGGGAATTGGTGTTGCGCTGGTTGTTGGTGATTATAATTTGGTCGATTTAACACCATCAACATTTTACAACATGAAGGCCAACTCCAGCAATTTTCCTGCGTTTCCATTACTATTTGTAACCATTGCCTGTGGGGCAATTTCAGGTTTTCATTCCACACAGAGCCCTTTAATGGCACGATGCCTTAAAAACGAGAGTTTGGGACGAAGAGTCTTTTACGGGGCAATGGTGGCCGAGGGTATAGTAGCTCTTATATGGGCTGCAGCCGCAATGGCTTTCTTCGGTGGAGTACCTCAGCTGAATAATGCTTTGGCTGAACACCACAACGATGCTGCTTGGGTTGTTAAACTCATTTCCGACACAACCCTCGGAAAGTTTGGAGGTATCCTGGCGGTGTTGGGAGTTGTGGCGGCTCCTATCACCTCGGGTGATACGGCTTTTCGTTCTGCCAGACTTATCGTAGCCGATTTTTTAAGGTTTAAGCAGGCAAAAGTTTTCAACAGGTTAATGGTTAGCCTTCCAATTTTTGTTATTGGATATACGCTTACTCAACTCGACTTTGCCATTATTTGGCGATATATGGCCTGGAGCAATCAAACCCTTGCAACAATAGTGCTTTGGGCAATTACAGCTTATCTAAGCATGGAGAAGAAGTTTTACTGGATTACTTTGGTCCCTGCCATTTTTATGACAGCGGTGATAACCAACTATATCCTTATAGCGCCCGAGGGATTTCAGCTAAGCCAATCAATTGGTTACCCCATAGGTCTAGGAATGGCAGCACTTTCAGGATTAGTATTTTGGAGGTTTACTATACTAAGTAGCAAGAGAAATAAGGTGAATTAGCTGAACAGAAGTTTTCTCCTTACAAGTTCCATTAGCTGATTTGCAGCCTCATTCTTATCGTCCCAGCTGAAATTATCCTGAACATAAATTAATGCATCGTTGATATCTGTAAACTCGTTGAGTTTATGGATTGTCTTAGCGTAAAGTTCAGCATTGCCATTGAAAAGTTCCTTGGTATACAGAAACTTATCATTTATTCCAATGGCTTTTGTGAGGTCGTAAATGGGTTTATTCTGTAGCTTTGATGCCATATCCTTTTTTCCTGCCCCCAAAGCTTCGTTTCGAAACTTTTTCTTTCCCTGAAATTTCTCTCCCAGTACAGGTGATTTGATTTTTTCATGAATACCATTGACATCAATTTCAGGTTCGATCTTTGGCAACTTTACATCTTCATCAATCATAATATCCTCTTCTTCAACGGTTGCTTCCTTTTGCTCAGGTTCAATTTCTTGAATAGGCGCTTGCGATACCTGCTTACTTGATGAAGTTATTGTTTTCACCTCGGGTTCTAACTTGGGCAAATCAACTTCTTTGCTAGGTTCAACTTTTATTTTTTGGACATTTTTGCTAAAATCTTGAACCACAGAGGGTGATTCTGAATCATCCTTTCTATCGAAGAGCAATATTTCGTAACTTGCTCTTAATTTTTCAAGAAGGATATCACGTTCAATTGTTGAAAGCGATCCTTTCTCAATGCCTATCCTTATTAGCTGTTCAGCCTCTTGAATACGCTCAAGTACTTTTCTAAAGTTGATTTGATTGCTCATGGTTGATAATATTCTGGATGCAAAATTAAGAATTTGCTTATTTTTGTAAAACTAACGTCAATATTTCTTTTTATTGCAATGCTATTTACTGAAAATTCCATAGTCGGTTCAAAACGAAGAGGGTGGATTGAGGTGATTACAGGGTCCATGTTCTCGGGAAAAACAGAGGAACTTATTCGTCGCCTAAAGCGTGCTCGTTTCGCCAAACAACGTGTCGAAATTTTTAAACCACAAATAGATACTCGTTACTCTGAAGTAGAAGTAGTATCGCACGATTCCAATGCAATTCACTCAACCCCAGTAACCTCATCGGGAAATATACTGCTGTTAGCTTCGGATGTGGATGTAATTGGCATTGATGAGGCTCAATTTTTCGATAATAATTTGGCAGAGGTATGCAATAAACTAGCCGATCAGGGTATTAGGGTTATTGTGGCTGGATTAGATATGGACTTTATGGGCAAGCCATTTGGTCCTATTCCACATATTATGGCATGTGCTGAGTATGTAACAAAGGTGCATGCAATTTGTGTTAAATGTGGAAATCTTGCGCAATACTCTCATCGTTTATCCGATACAGACAAGCTAGTTGTACTGGGTGAAACAGATATCTATGAACCACTATGCAGAACATGCTTCAACGAAGCCTTACAGAAGAAGAAACATGAGTAGTATTTCCAAAAAAATATTGAAAATTATTAAATAATGTTCAGCTATTCTCTCGGCAAGATAAAAAATATCCTAAAAGCAGAGTTGATAGGAGATCCCCACCAATCAATATCATCGATTTCCATTGATAGCCGTTCTGTTTTTGTAACCCCCAATTCGCTATTCGTTGCCCTGGTGGGAGGTAATCACGATGGCCATCAATTTATTGGAGACCTTTACACCAGAGGTGTAAGATCTTTTTTGGTTAGCCAACCAAACGATTACGCTGATAATTACCCCAATGCCTCATTTCTGCTGGTTAACAATACGTTGGATGCACTTCAATTAATATCTGCTTTTCATAGGGGGCAATTTCAGTACCCTGTTATTGGAATTACCGGAAGTAATGGAAAAACCATTGTGAAAGAGTGGATTAGTCAGTTGCTTGCCTATGATATGAGGATAGTCCGAAGTCCAAAAAGTTTTAATTCGCAGGTTGGAGTGCCACTATCGGTGCTTAAAATGGAACCTAATTTCGATCTGGCAATTTTTGAAGCTGGGATATCCATGATGGGCGAAATGGAAAAACTGGAACGGATTATTTCACCCGACATTGGGATTTTTACCAATCTGGGCGTTGCTCATCAGGAGAACTTTAACGATATGCAGAGCAAAGTAAGCGAGAAGATGAAACTCTTCTCCAATTCAAAAGTGCTAATCTGTTGTAAGGATCATGTGTTGATCCACTCTCTTGCCATAAAAGAGGCCGGAAGAAGTAGTTTACAAATTATAAGTTGGAGCAAAAATAGTGATACAGATGTTTTTTTGAAAGATGCATTCGTTGAATCTAATCATACAAAGGTTAAGGTAATATTCCAGAAAAAAAGCATTGATTTTATCATACCCTTTTCAGATAATGCATCGATTGAGAATGCAATGCATTGCCTTTGCGTATTATTATACCTTGGCATAGATATTCAAACCATTCCGACACGAATGGAAAATTTGCTGCCTGTGGCAATGCGCCTTGAGTTGAAAGAGGGAGTCAATGGCTGTACTTTGATTAACGATAGCTATAATTCTGATATTGGATCACTTTCAGTTGCCCTCGATTTTCTGAGTCAGCAGAGGCAGCATCCCCAAAAAATGCTTATTCTTTCCGATATTCTCCAGAGCGGAAGAGATTCAGAATCGCTATACTCCGAAGTTGCGCAGCTCATAAAAAGCAAAGGTGTTGATCGTTTTATTGGAATTGGAGCTGAAGTAGGTAGGTTTTCACATTTATTTTTTGCTGAAAGTCAATTTTACCTTAACACTAAGGATTTTCTTGATGATTTTTCACGTACTACATTGACAAATACCGCTATTCTCTTAAAAGGAAGCCGTCCCTATCAATTCGAGAAAATTTCCCAGATCCTTGAGCAGAAAACGCATAGAACCGTTATGGAGATCAACATGAATTCAATGGTTCATAATCTCAATTATTTTAGGGGGTTGCTCAAACCGAATGTTAAGATAATGGCAATGGTCAAAGCTTTTTCGTATGGTAGTGGTTCGTATGAGATTGCTAACCTTCTGCAATTTCATAGGGTCGATTACCTGGGTGTAGCATTTGCCGATGAGGGTATAGCCCTAAGAGAAGCGGGCATTACTCTGCCCATTGTTGTGCTTAACCCGGCTTTTGGCAGCTATGAGCTGATGATTGATTATAACCTAGAGCCTGAAATATTTAGCTTCAACAGCCTCGAAAGTTTTTCGCTTGTGCTTAACAAGAAAGGTATTGAGTCTTATCCAATTCACATTAAGATTGATACAGGGATGCATCGGTTGGGATTTATGGATACAGAGATTACTGCATTGGGTGAGAAATTGTCCAAGAGCCCCAATATAAGGGTTCAAAGCATTCTCTCGCATTTGGTTGCTACCGATGAGCCTGAGCATGATGATTTTACTCAAAGGCAGATTAACGAGTTTAAGTTTATGTGCGATAGAATTACGAATGCTATTGGCTGCAAGCCAATGTTACACATTCTCAATTCTGCTGGCATCGAGCGTTTTTCTAACGCCCAATTTGATATGGTTCGACTGGGAATCGGATTATATGGCATAAGTGCAGTACATCAGTCTAATCTGTTAAATGTAAGTACGTTAAAAACATTTGTTGCACAGATTCGAACCGTAGATGCTGGCGAAACAATTGGGTATAGCAGGAAGGGAAAGATTGAACAATTGTCTAGAATTGCTACCCTACCAGTGGGTTATGCAGATGGTCTTAACCGTAAGTTAAGCAACGGAGTGGGTAAAGTTAAAATTTGCAATCAGCTGGTTCCCTTTGTTGGGAATATCAGCATGGATACCTGTATGGTAGATGTAACCAGCATTCCTAATGTTAATGAGGGTGATGAGGTTATCCTTTTTGGTGATGATCCAACTATATCTCAAGTAGCACAAACATTGGGAACCATTCCATACGAAATACTTACCTCAATTTCGAGAAGGGTCAAAAGGATTTATATTCAGGAGTAGGTTACTCCCATCTTCAATATTATAATTTCTACCCTAGGTCGCTAATCCTCTCCAGCTTATGTTGGTCAATAATTTTAATGCGACGACCATCCAATTCCAGTACGTTTTCATCGGCAAAAGCAGACAAAGTTCGTATAGCGTTAGAAGTAGTCATGTTCGAAAGGTTTGCCAAATCTTCGCGCGAGAGGTAAACCTTTATGGTTTGGTTGTCATCCTCTAAACCATAGGTATCTCTTAGAAAAACCAAAGACTCGGCTAAGCGTCCTCGGATGTGTTTTTGGGTAAGTGTTACAGTTCGGTTATTAGAAAAGCCCAATTCAGTTGCTATGGATTTCAGGATGTGATAACATAGCAAGCCATTGGATTGTAGTATTTTAATAAAACAACTTTTTTCAATTTCTCCAACGACAGAGTCCTCTAAGGCCTCTGCTGAAGCGATATGATTTTCATCCGCTAGAAGGGCACGATAGCCAATAAACCCAATAGGTTTAGCCATTCTTACTATCTGGTCACGACCGCCTACTCCTTCTTTAAATATCTTTACCTTTCCCTTTATGAGGCAAACCAGCGCCCTGGGTGTATCTCCATCGCGATATATAATTTCACCTTTTTTATAGTACGAGCAGGTAAAATTCTTTCGCATTAGCTCCTTCTCCCTGGGCTTCAAGTTTGAGAGTAAGGAGCAAACTCCTTCGAAAGCGTTTTGGATATCAATGGTTATATGTGCCATATCGATGTAAAGAGATATTTTTTAATCAAACGATTGCGAAAAATTTGTACAACCATCTGATTTGTAATTAATTTAGTGTAAAAATGCTTTGTTGATACCCCAAAGATAGTAAAAATGTTTTACAACATTAAAAATGGATTTTTTAAAAAAGGGTCTTTGTAAGTTTTCCTTTTTAACATATCGCTTCGTCTCGTCAAAAAAGATGACGGTTCCTTGAAGACTATAGACTGTAGACTGCGAACAGAGAGGGTGAGAGGGTAAGAGATGAGGGCAAAGGGCAAAGGGCATAGGGCATAGTACTCAATCAATCAATCAATCAATTGTCACCCTGAGCTTGTCGAAGGGCAATCAATCAATAAAAACTATATTACAAATAAATGCTTCTTATTGGTATTTAGTACTTTGCCACCAGTGGCATTTTCCTTCCGTAACCAAAAGCCTTTGATGAAATTCGTAGGATAGGGGCGAACTGAAACCGCTTATACTCATTGATATTAACAAGCCGAATCGTTTTTATAACGATTTCTTTATCAAATCCTTCGTTAATTATTTCATCAGCACTTTTATGACTCTCAATGTATCGGAAAAGGATCTGATCAAGGATGTCATATTCAGGGAGGGAGTCGGAATCTTTCTGATTGGGTCGAAGTTCTGCCGAAGGAGGTTTGGTAATAGTATTATCAGGAATTATCTCAATTTCTCTGTTGATATAATGGGCAAGGGCATAGATATCAGTTTTGTAAACATCTCCCAGAACAGCCAACGCACCACACATATCACCGTAAAGAGTGCCATACCCAACGGCGGCTTCACTTTTATTGGATGTATTGAGCAGAAGATGTCCAAACTTATTGGATAGAGCCATGAGTAATGTCCCTCGCACTCTAGCCTGTATGTTTTCCTCGGTTATATCTTCAGGAATACCATCAAAAACATTTGCCAAAGTGTTTTTCAAGGTGTTGAATGAGTCGGCAATGTTTACTATATCGTATGTTATTTGTAGATTATTTGCAAGAGCAATGGCGTCGTCGATGGAATGTTGCGAGGAGTATTGAGATGGTAGTAACAGCACCCTTATGTTCTCGCTACCCAAAGCCCTTTGGGCTAGAACTAGCGTAACCGCCGAATCGATACCTCCAGAAAGTCCCAGCGTTGCTTTGGTAAAACCTGATTTATGAAAGTAGTCGCGTATTCCCATTACCAGTGCATTGTGAATCTTTGCAATCCGATCTTCACTCTCTTTTGGGGATGCTATTGCAGGTTGAATTTCTATGGCATCGGTTTCAACAACTTGAAAATCTTCATCAAAGGATTTGCATTGTAAGATTACATCTCCCTTGGTATTCAATGTCATGGAACCTCCATCGAATATCAAATCGGTATTGGCACCAACCTGATTGACATGGATAACAGGAAGCCCAAAACGTTTAACATTTCCAGTGAAAACCGACAATCGTCTTTTGTGGCTGTCGTATGAAAAAGGAGATGCAGAAATGTTGATAACCATTTCTGGTTTCTGCTTCATCAACTCCTCCATGGGTGAAATGGTGTACAACTTATTTCGTGAAACGGCTGCCGATGTGGGCTGATCGTCCCAGAGATCCTCGCAAATGGTTATGGCAATACGTTTACCGTTTAATGTTGCAATTCTAAAATCTTTACTCGACTCGAAGTATCGGTACTCATCAAAAATGTCGTATGTGGGCAGAAGTGCCTTGTGGTGCACGCTATCAATTTTACCGTTAGCCAATAAGAATGCAGAATTGTGTAGTATTTTTCCAGTGGAATTTGGATTGTAGCTGGGAGAACCTACTATAGCTGCTATACCAATGCATTGAAGGGCAATCTCACTAACAGATGCTAAACAGTTTTCGATGAATTCTTTCCTGTCGAGCAGATCGTATACAGGGTATCCGCAAACCGATAGCTCAGAGAACACCACAAGATCAACTTTTGACTGCTTGGCACGGTTAATGGCTTCGATAATTTTTTGCCTGTTTAGCTCGAAGTGATTAACCGTATAGTTGAGCTGAGCAAGGGCGATTCTCATGGTTTTTAAATATGAATTAAAAGATTAAACCTAATCTTAACCCAAGATTTCCAATGCTAACCCTTCCATATCCTGCGTCGAAAGCTGGAGTCATACCGTTGGAAAATGATATTCCAACCTGGAGTGCCGAAGGACCTCCCAGAGAGTATTCAATGCCTCCGCCAAACATATAGGATAGAAAACCAAGGTAAAGTTGATCGTTTTTTAGTACCTCCTTATCAACATCATGCTCTTCAATCCATGTATATCCTTTTAGTCTTATGTGACCCTTTATGCCCATTTGGGCATAGAATGTGGTGTAACCAATCTCGTTGGTTTTAAACTTTAATCCAAGGGGAATGGTGATATACTGCCCTTTTACCTTTATGCTTGTATTCTCGCTGATGTCATAAACATCATCTCTGGTATTAACTTGGTAACCAGTTTCATTGTACAAAAGGGTTCCACCAATATTGTTAATTGATGCACCACTTGAAATGGCATACCTATCCGCAAAAAACTTCTCAAATGCGAATCCTGCATTAAAACCTATTAATGAGCCATCAGATGAGAATTTTTTGGTATCGGATGTGAACCACGATAGTTGCGGATCGGCAAAAACTCCAAATCGAATGTATTGAGCCTGCGTACTTAAGCTTGTGAACAGTATAATTGAAACTGCTAAAGTTCTGAGGATTGTTGGTTTCATTTTTTATGTTATTAAATCAGTTACAAAGGTATGTAAATAATGGCGATGTTCGTTAGCTACCAAAAATTGAACCAAAAAAAATGACGCAAAGAGCGTCATTTTTAATAATATTTGGTTTTCATATTGTTAGAATAATCCAGTAATATTTCCATCATTATCTACATCCATTTTTTCCGATGCAGGTTCAGCAGGTAGTCCTGGCATCCGCATGATTTGACCAGTAATAGGAATTATAAAACCTGCACCAGCAGCTACCTCAATTTGCCTTACGGTTACCACAAAATCCTTTGGTCTTCCAAGCAGATCAGGGTTGTCTGATAGGGATTTTTGTGTTTTTGCAATACAAACAGCTATTTTATCAAGTCCTAAGTTATAAACCTTTTTGAGGTCTTCCTTAGCCTGTGGGGTATAGTCAACAGCTTCGGCACCGTATATTTTTTTGGCGATGGTTTCGATTTTCTTTTCGGGAGTCCATTCCCAATCGTAGAGGGCATTATGACGACAAGCACATTGCGGAGCAATTTTTGCTACCTTCTCGGCCAGATCAATGGCGCCTTCACCTCCTTTTCCCCACACATCGACTACTGAAACGGGAATGTTCATTTTATCGCAGGTTTGCTTCACAAAGTCTATCTCCTCCTGTGTATCAGCAGTAAACCTATTGATTGCAACAATGGGACAAATGCCAAATAGTCCCATATTCTCGATATGCTTCTGCAGGTTACCAATACCTTTCTTTAGTGCATCAACGTTTGGTATAGATACTTCCTTAACTGGAACACCACCATGATACTTTAAGGCACGGATTGTAGCAACTAAAACTACTGCATTGGGTGATAACCCTGATGATTCACACTTGATATCCAAGAACTTTTCTGCACCAAGGTCGAAACCAAAACCCGCTTCGGTCACTACGTATTCGCTTAACGACAATCCCAGTTTGGTTGCTACAACCGTGTTGGTACCTTGTGCGATGTTGGCAAAGGGTCCGCCATGAATAATAGCAGGAGTATTTTCAATGGTTTGAACCAGATTGGGAAGCATGGCATCCTTTAGTAAGGCTGTCATTGCACCTTCTGCTTTAAGGTCGCGAGCGTATATAGGTTTTTTATCAAAGGTATATCCAACAAAAATATTACCCAGCCTTTTTTTTAGATCCTGCAGATCTTCGGCTAGGCATAGAATTGCCATAATCTCTGATGCTGCGGTGATATCGAAACCCGTTTCGCGTGGAATACCAGACGCTGTACCTCCAAGACCAACAATAACGTTTCGTAGTGAGCGGTCGTTCATATCCATAACTCTTTTCCAGTGCACTGTGCGTGGATCGATATTGAGTGATCGTGTTTTACTCTGAATATTGTTATCGATAATGGCAGCCAGTAGGTTATGCGCTTTTTCAACAGCCGAAAAATCACCAGTGAAGTGAAGATTGATATCCTCCATAGGTAGTACCTGTGAATAGCCACCACCTGTTGCACCTCCTTTAATACCGAAAACCGGTCCCAACGAGGGTTCACGAAGTACTACAGTGGTATTCTTACCTATGCGGTTAAGCGCTTGTGAGAGACCAATCGAAACAGTAGTCTTGCCCTCACCAGCAGGTGTTGGAGATATGGCTGATACCAATACCAGCATATTCTGGTTAAGGTTCTTGCGATTGATAAGCTTTAGGGGCAATTTGGCTTTGTACTTTCCGTATGGTATAAGATCATCGTGGTTAATACCCAACTTATCGGCAATTTCTGTTATGGGTTTCATCTTTGCCTTACGGGCAATTTCAATATCGGTCATATTATTTTAAATTAAAGTGTTAGTTATCTAGGTCTATAAAATTAACAACTTTTTTGCATAAAAGTTTAGCAAATTCATTCCATTCTTGAAACAATATAAAAGTAGAGTAAGAATAAATACATTTAATTCAATATTTTGCTATTGTTTAATAGTTTTTGGGAAAGCAAATACATGTAATACCCTTTTTTGTACTTTTGTTAGAATTTTAAAATACAAAAGATTAAACTTACCCAATAATAGTGTGAAAATAATAGCTATTAATATTATAGCTTATTTTTTACTATTTAAAAAATTGAAAAAACTGAGACTTAAACTTAGACGGGGCTTAAACGAAAAGAATCAAAGAAATATCTAAAATAATCAAGAATACATTCATTTAACCCCAATATTAATAATAATAACCTCATGAATATAAAATAAATACCCGAATATGAACATTCATAAACTCGATAGTTTCTTTAAACCCAAACGGATAGCAATAATCGGTGTCTCATCAAACCCGAACAGCGTTAGCGGAAAAACCCTAAGCAATTTGGTTAGCGGTGGTTTTCATGGAGTTGTATACCCAATAAATCCCGATTTTGAAGCAGTGATGGGGATTTCGTGCTTTAAGGATTTGAAAAGTTTGCCCAAAACACCTGATCTGGCCATTATTTGTACTGATTCCTCTCAGGTGCCCGAAAAGGTTAGAGAATGCGGCGAAACCGGTGTTCATGGAATTATTATCATGTCGGCGGGGTTTAGGGAAGTTGGGGAAAAGGGAAGACTCCTTGAAGAGCAGGTTAAAAATGAACTGGCAAAGTTCGACAGGATGAGAATACTGGGGCCTAACTGTTTAGGGGTTATTTCTCCAGCCAATGGGATGAATGCAAGTTTTGCAGCCAATATGCCTAAATCTGGAAACATTGCTTTTATTAGCCAGTCAGGGGCATTGTGTACCTCGGTTCTCGATTATGCCCTTGAATCGAAAATTGGATTTTCACATTTCATTTCAGTTGGCAATTGCCTTGATGTTGATTTCGCCGATTTAATTGACTTTTTAGGTGAGGATGAAAATACTCATTCCATAATACTATATATTGAATCAATTAGCAGGGCACGTCAGTTTATGACTGCAACTCGCTCGTTTGCACGTCAAAAGCCAATTATCGTTTACAAGGCTGGTCGTTTTTCTGAATCGGCTCAGGCGGCAGCATCGCATACTGGTGCCATGGCATCGGAGGATGCCATTTATGATGCTGCCTTTGAAAGGTCTGGTTTAATCAGAGTTTACGATATTGGCGATATCTTTGACTGCGCGGCACTTATTGGGATGAATAAAATCCCCAAAGGGCCCAGACTAGGAATAATAACCAATGCCGGCGGTCCGGGAGTTATGGCCACAGATACCCTTCTACATCATAATGGTCGGTTGGCCAATCTTAGCGAAGACACCATGAAGGCTCTAAACGAGAATCTCCCAGAGTTTTGGTCGCATCGAAACCCTGTGGATGTGCTCGGTGATGCTCGCTCAAAGAGGATTAGTAAAGCAGCCAAAATAGTCATTGACGATCCAGGAGTGGATGCTCTTTTGGTAATTATTACACCTCAGGCAATGACTAATCCCACAATTATTGCTCAGGAAATTATTAAACTTGGACAAACAACTTCAAAACCTATTCTTGCAGCATGGATAGGAGGTTTGAATATGCGAGAGGGAATTAATATTCTCAACTCAGCGGGTATTCCAGCCTACAAAACACCCGAGCAGGCCATTCGTTCCTTTATGACCCTTGTTCATTACTCATTGAACCTGCAAACCCTATACGAAACACCTCGCGATATTCCCTTCGAATTTGAGTACAACCGTGAGCAGGTAAGAGTTGACTTCTTGAATAGGATCAAACCCCATGATTCTCTGCTTTCTGAGGAGCTATCAAAACAGCTGTTGCTTGCCTATGGCATACCTGTTACCATGCCGCAGACCGCCAAAAACGCTGATGATGCAGTTACCCTTGCAAAAGAGATGGGATTTCCGGTGGTCTTGAAAATTCTTTCGCCTGATATTACCCATAAAAGCGATGTTGGGGGAGTGATGCTAAATCTGGAAAATGAGGAGATGGTAAGAGCGGGATTTGAAAGGATGATTACAGGCGTAAAATCAAAAATCCCAAATGCCCGAATTGAAGGAATTACAGTTCAGCCCATGGTTAAATCAAAGGATGCGGTCGAAATGATACTGGGCATAAAACGTGATCATATCTTTGGCACTATACTAATGGCAGGGATGGGTGGAACCGGTGCTGAACTTTTCAGCGACCGATCCTTAGGATTCCCTCCGCTTAACGAGCGCTTAACCCGATTGATGTTCGAAAAGCTTAAGATTTATCCTTTATTGACTGGTTATAGGGGTTCAAGCCCTAAAAATATTGACAGACTGATCGAAATCATCAATCGTCTATCCTATCTAGCGGCAGATTATCCTGAAATTGTTGAACTGGATATAAACCCACTTCTGGTTACATCAGATAAATTAACCGTTTTGGATGCAAGAATTGTTGTTGACCTTAATCAATGTCGCAACGACTCGAACACTTATGCTCATCTTGCACTTCACCCGTACCCCGAAAAATATGTGCAAAAGAGGAAACTTGGCGATCAGGAAATACTCTTCAGACCCATAAAACCAGAAGATGAGCCATTGTGGCTGGATTTCCTTAGTAGCTGTTCAAAGGAGTCGATATATTCGAGGTTTAGATATTTTTTTCATTGGGATTCACACGAAGTGGCAACAAGGTATTGCTACATCGATTACGATCGTGAAATTGCCATTGTGGCAATAGTTGGCGAGGGAAAAGAATCTAGGATTATAGGCGTTGGTCGTTTAATTGCCGATCCCGATCACGAAACAGTTGAATACGCTGTGCTGATAACTGATTCTTGGCAAAACAAGGAGTTGGGGAGCATACTAACCGATTACTGCATGGAGATTGCCAGGAAATGGAACCTCAGAAAATTGGTGGCTCAAACCACCACCGACAATACCCGTATGATAAGGATGTTTGAGAAACGAGGCTTCGAAATTATTTATGATGCTGATTCAACAGTTGAAGTGATTAAAGAGTTGTAAGCAAATGGCCAACAAAAATAGGTTTTGTAATAGCAAATATTTATGACATTTATATCTCTTTTTTCAGGGTTTACTAAGTGAAAATAAAATATGAATTTTTTATTCAAAAAAGTGGATCGAGACAATTAGTTTTATTATTGAATTTAATTTTGAACATATTAATATTAAATGTTACCTTATTTACGCTTTGAATTAAACTCATGAAAAACAAATAGTTACGTTTTCGTTAAAAAAAATCTGAAAAAAGTGAAAAATGACCCTAAACTGATTGAAATCTTTGCCGGAACAACTTGGCAAGCTGGTATGGTAAAAAGTTTACTTGAGGATGCTGGGATAAAAGCATTCATGAAGGATGAAATTATTGGCACACTAAACCCATGGTGGACAGCCCCTGGTGGAGCTGGTTCAGTGTCAGTGTTTATCTCTAGCCTAGATTTTGATAAAGCAAAGCCAATAGTAGATGATTATGAGAACAACCTAAAGGCAAGATGATTTTTAATTGTGAATTATACAATCAACAAAATACTATAAAAATAAAATCACCTCAACTTCGTTAGTATTTTGCTGTTTATTAAGTAAAGAAATTTATAATCTACTCAAAAAAAATGCTTAGATCATTCATACTTTTTTTTATATCATTAACCATTAGTTCAAGCCTTTACAGTCAAGTTTATAGCCGGAGGATTCCCTGGCCATCGGCCCAGGAAAGGGTTTCGCAGGGGGTGGAACTCCGGGATGAAGCACCCATCCAGCTGCACCGCTTACAATTCGATGGAGCCATTTATCCCGATCCGGTTAGCATGCTGCCTCATTACTATGAGTTGATCCCAATTTCCCAAGCCGTTAGCGACATAGCACAGATAACCGTGAGGATCGAATACATGGGGTTTGAAGTCCTCTTGGAGGGGGAGCGAAAGCTAGTTGAGGGTAATGATGTAGCAATAATAGAAGAACAAAAGGTGGATTTCAGAGTCCACCGCTCGCGAGGAAAATCCTACCTTCAAGTTACCATACCGGCAGTCCGAATTAACCCCACCTCAGGGCAACTTCAAAAGTTAACGCAGTTCAACATCAGGGTGCAGGAGAATCCTGAATTACCCTACCCTAAAATTTCGCACAGCTATACTTCGCAATCGGTTTTGGCTACAGGCACCTGGGTAAGAGTAACTGTTTCACAAACGGGAATTCAAAGGATAAATTACTCAGAGTTGCTGTCCATGGGATTGTCTAACCTTGATAACATTTCAGTTTGGGGGCATGGGGGCAAACAGCTTCCCTTCTGGAATAATCAGCCCTCGTACGATGATCTGGAGCAGATTCCCTTATGGATGGAGAAGGGTAGCGATGGAATTTTCAATCAGGGCGATTACATTCTTTTCTATGCGCAAGGACCGGTAACATGGAGTATAAACCCTCCAGATAGCATGTTTACTCATCAGATTCACGACTATGCTGATGTAGTAAGCTACTTTATCACATCCAGCAAGCCCAACCCCTTTAGGATACCAACCGTTTCCAGTCCTGCTGCCCCCGCAACCAGAACCAGCTCCTCCTATGATGCCCTGGTTTACTTCGAGAGGAATGATACCAATCTCATTAAGTCCGGTAGGCAGTGGTTTGGGGAAATTTTCGACGTGTACACCACCCGTTCGTACTCCACGGGGCTGAACCAACCCATTGCAGGTGGAAAGGCTATGGTTAGGGTAAGTGCTGGCGCCCGATCAGGTTCAAACAGTTCATTTACCGTTAAGGCAAATGGCATTCCGTTGGGATCGATAAGCATTTCATCAGTTAGTCTTACAAGCCAGTACTTCTATTTTGCTTCGGTTTCAACCAGAACCTTTGAGTTACCCTATACACAGGGAGAGCTTTCGCTTGAACTAACTTACAACAAGCCCACCCCAGCAGCCAAGGCTTGGCTCGATTACATCACGGTTAACGCCCGTCAAAGTTTATCGTTTGGCTCAAAGCAGTTGGATTTCCGCGATTTGGAAAGCGTTGGAGTGGGGGAACTAACGCAATTTGCTATACAGAATGCCACCAGCAACCTGTTGGTATGGGATGTTACTGATTTTCATGGGCCCGTAAACCTCAGTACCACCAGCCAAAACGGAGTATCCAGCTTTAAAAGGGATACTGAAGTACTAAGGGTGTTTATCGCCTTCACAGCGAATCAGGCATACAGCGTAACAGTGGTTGGTGAGGTACCCAATCAGAATATCCATGGACAGCCCCAACCCGAAATGGTAATTGTAACCCATCCCAACTTTCTGTCCCAAGCAGAGGAACTGGCACAGATTCACTTAGAGGAAAGCGGCTTGAAAACCCTTATTGTAACCAATCAGCAGGTTTACAACGAGTTCTCATCGGGTACACCGGACGTATCGTCGATCCGCAATATGATGCGGATGTTCTACAACCGTTCCACCTCTGAGGTGGACATGCCACGCTTCCTACTGCTGTTTGGTGATGGATCGTACGATAACCGAACCCAAAGTAAATCAAATACTAATTATATTTTAACCTATCAATCTGAGAACTCAATTCTTGTTTCATCATCATTTGTCTCCGACGATTACTTTGGTTTACTTGACGAGAATGAAGGGGAATCAACAGGTTTAATCGATTTAGGCATTGGTCGTATTCCTGCAAATACTTCAGAGGAGGCTAATGTGGCGATCAGCAAGATTAGGCAGTATCTTCATCCCTCTTCAAAAGGGAACTGGCATAATCAACTTAGTTTTATTGGTGATGATGGCGATGGCAATATGCATATGAGGGATTCAGATTTGCTTGCAAAGTTTGTTGAGAATAATTACCCACGATATAATATTGAGAAGATATATTTTGATGCTTACCCATTGGTAACCACATCGCAGGGAGCCCGCTATCCCGAAGTTACCAATGCCATAAATAACCGTGCCAATCAGGGGGCTCTTATTATAAACTATGTTGGTCATGCCAATGCTCGCTGGCTCGCTCACGAAAAAGTACTGATGATCAGCGATATACAGTCATGGCGAAATATGGACAAATTACCTCTTTTTGTTACAGCTACCTGTGAGTTTAGCCGTTTTGACGATTTTTCACATAAATCGGCAGGTGAGCACGTACTATTTTCCTCAAAAGGAGGAAGTGTTGGGTTGGTTTCAACATCGCGGGTGGTATACGCAAATCCAAACTTTTTGCTCAACGAGAATTTCTTCAAGATCATCTTTTCCAAACGTGATAGTAAAGATGGAAGCAGTAACGATAAGTACTATCGGTTGGGCGATGTGCTTAGGATAGCTAAAACTCAATCGGGAACAGGGAACAATAAGCGCAATTTCCTTCTTTTGGGCGATCCGGCATTGATGATCCACTACCCCGAATTGGAACTGTCCGTCACTGAAATCAATGGCAAGGCAGTGGGGGGTGAGCAGGATACCTTAAGAGCCCTGAACCGAGTTGAGGTGAAGGGTGTGGTTAGCGGCACAAGGTCAAATGAAGATTTTGATGGCGAGGCCATTATCACGCTTTACGACAAGGAGAAGGAAGTCACCACTTTATCCAATATCGGAAATACTCCCTTTGATTTCAAAACGCGTGAGAATACAATATATAGGGGTCGATCGACCATAAGCAATGGGGAGTTTAAGTCCACATTTATTATCCCCAAGGATATAATGTACCGTTACGGTTCTGGGCGGTTCAGCCTCTATGCTAGTAATGATCTGGTTACCGGTTCGGGTTACTTCGAAGATTTCATAGTTGGTGGTATAAGCGATAGCATTGGGAATGATACCCGAGGACCCGATATTGAAATATACATGAACGACAAAAACTTTGTATCAGGAGGTATCATTGATCCCAATCCCAAGCTGATTGTTCACCTTTCCGATAGTTCAGGGCTAAACACCACTGGAACTGGTATAGGTCATGATTTAAAGGCAACACTGATTGGTGATAACGAAACGGCCTATGTGCTTAACGATTATTACGTTGCAGATGTGGATAGCTATCAGAGTGGCAGGGTGGAGTATCAGTTAATAAACCTATCTCCCGGAGATTACACCTTACGGGTTAAAGCGTGGGACGTTTACAACAACAGCAACGAATCGGAGGTTAACTTTACGGTGAAAGCTGATGATGCGCTGGTGCTGAGCCATGTTCTTAACTACCCCAACCCCTTTACCGAGTCCACTGGATTTTACTTTGAACACAACCAGCCCTACGAGGATTTCGATGTGTCTATCCAGATATTTAGCCCATCGGGAAAGTTGGTTAAAACGCTTGATTACTATTACCCGGGTAGCGGTAGCTACCGAATTGGGCCAATCCACTGGGATGGACTGGATGATTTTGGCGATAGGATTGGACGCGGAGTTTACTTTTATCGTTTAAGAGTGAGGCTTTCCAGCGGAAAAACAATCCAAGCATACCAGAAACTGGTAATATTAAAGTAAGCTAAATTAATACTAATATAGATTTTATTTTGTTTTCATTATTTAAGTTATTTTTGCGTTTTAAATTTTTGATCATGTTTAGAAAGTTTTTTCTGATTCTTTTGTTACCCTTATTGTTGATTAACCTAAAGACCTTTGCACAATTTAATCCAGATGTATCTTTATTAGGTGGTCTAAATGCGTTGAGAGTTGGTGTACCATTTCTTTTAATTGCTCCCGATTCGCGTGCTGGATCCATGGGCGATGTGGGTGCTGCTTCTGTACCCGATGTGAACAGTCAGCATTGGAATCCTGCCAAATATGCTTTTATTGAAAATGAGTGGGGAATAGGATTATCATACACACCCTGGTTACCTATCTCTCTGGATTCTATCGTTTTGATGACCAACAGGTGCTTAGCGCCACTTTGCTATACTTCTCATTGGGCTCAATTACTTTTACCAATGATCAGGGTGATTACATGCAGACACATAATGCTAATGAGTTTGCCATTGATGCAGCCTACTCAAGGAAGTTTTCCGATAAGATTAGTGGTGGTATAGCATACCGTTTTATCCGTTCCGATTTAACTGGAGGGTTTTCGCAGCAAGGTCAACCCGATGCCAAAGCGGGTAATGCATGGGCTGCAGATATTTCTACTTACTATCAAACTCCCATTGTGGTTGATGATAAGGATGGAGAATTTGCTCTTGGATTGAATATCTCAAACATTGGCTCAAAAATTTCTTATAACGATGATGCCACAAAAGATTTTATCCCGATAAATATGCGATTGGGTGGCCGATTTACACTCGATTTAGATCCATATAACAGCATGTCTGTTCTAATTGATGCGAATAAACTGCTTGTTCCAACACCGCCGATTTACCAAAGGAACGATGAAGGTGATTTGGTGATAGCATTTGGAATGGACCCTGATGTTCCGGTTACTACGGGTATGCTGCAGTCGTTTTACGATGCTCCGGGTGGTTTTAAAGAGGAATTGAACGAGATCAGCATTGCTGCTGGATTTGAGTATCTTTACGCTAAGCAGTTTGCCATTAGGGCTGGTTACTTCGATGAACATGCTAACAAGGGTAACAGAAAATATTTTACTCTGGGGGCGGGTGTTAAGTATAATATTTTTCAGCTCGATTTTGCTTACCTTATTCCTAGAGCAGGACAGACAAACCCCTTGGCCAATACCGTCAGATTTACATTAGGCTTCGAGTTTGAGCCAACTAAGGGGAGAAGACCTTCGAAGAGATAACATGAGCAATATTAGGATTGGCATTGGATACGATGTACATAAGTTAGCCGAAGGCTACGAGTTTTGGCTTGGCGGTATAAGATTGGATCATCATAAAGGATCCGTGGGTCATTCAGATGGAGATGTGCTAATCCATGCCATTTGCGATGCTATGCTGGGAGCCGCTGCTCTTCGCGACATTGGTTATCATTTCCCCGATAACGACTCTACATTTAAAGGGATCGATAGTAAAATTTTGCTCAAAAAATCACTTGAAATTATAGCTAAAGAGGGTTACTCTATTATCAATATCGATTCTACCATATGTCTTCAGAATCCAAAGGTTAAGGATTTTATACCCAAAATGCAGAAAACTTTGGAGGAAACGTTGGCTTTGGAACCCGGAACAGTATCAGTTAAGGCAACCACAACAGAAAAGTTGGGTTTTGTTGGTCGCGAAGAGGGAATTGCTGCGTATGCAGTTGTTTTGCTAAACAAAAAGTAGTTTATGCAGAAAAAGACACTGCTACTTGGGGCAAGCAGTAAACCTGGTCGGTTTTCAATGTTAGCCATTAAAAGTTTGGTTAATCATAACGTTGAAGTTATCGCCATTGGATCCCGCCCCGACGAGGTTGCTGGGGTACCAATTCTTAACTATCCGGTATACCCAAATGATATTCACACAGTTACTTTATACCTTAATCCATTTCGCCAAAAGCAATACCTCGATTATATTATACAGCTAAAGCCCAAAAGGATTATTTTCAACCCAGGCACTGAGAATCCAGAACTTTTTAAACTAGCCAAGGAGAATGACATTGAGGTGGTGTACGATTGTACTTTGATTATGCTTAATAATGGCACCTACTAGAGAAGAATCTTTCTAATCCTACTTACAGCGTTATTATTCTGCAATATTTAATCTGCAGGAACTTTTATTATCATTTAATAAGATTTAACATAAGTTTATCTACCAATATACTATCATTGATTTCAACCAATACTTTTAAATAAAATACTGACGAAATTTTTAGTATATTGCATTTCAATTTTTTTTTAAGAAAAATCTTCCATCAACGCTTTTTTGTATATGAGAAATTCAATCATTATTTCAGTAACAATTATTTTACTCCATTTCTCTGCTTCTGCCCAGTTGGACTACCTGTACAATGATTCAATACCCCATTCGGCTTTATTGCTGAGTCATTACGTTCAGTATCCCTCTGTTACAGGAAATGAGCGAGATGCAGGTTTGTTCTTGGCATCCATTGCAATGCAGAAAGGACTCTACGTTACACTTTTAACAAACCATGCCGATAGTTTTAATTTTGTGGCTTCCCTTTATCCATTAGAATTAAAAAAACCAAATATTATTCTTCTAAATCATATTGATGTTGTTCCTGCCAACAATTGCGATGAATTTACCTACCAGCCATTTTCAGGTACAATTGCCGATGGACAGATTTGGGGGAGAGGGGCAATAGATAATAAGGGAATGGCGGTAATGCAGCTTTTAGGGATGGAGCGTTTCGTTGAATTGGCTAAACATAATGATTTACCCTTTAATGTTACTTTGCTATCGGTTTCGGGAGAAGAAACAGGGGGCTATACTGGTGCAAAAATTGTATCCGAAAGATTTATCGAATTGCTTAACCCGTTTGTGTTGTATGGGGAAGGGGGTACGGGTATTCCAGGGCTTCTAAAGAATGACCCCGAGCGAAAAGTTTTTACCATTTCCACTACGTTTAAAAGGAGGCTTTTTTTAAAGCTAACCTTGAATATGAATACAACAGGTCATGGATCTGTGCCACCCCGAAGTTACGCTACACTGGAAATGATCAGTACAATAAACCGATTGAATGACAGGAAAAGCAAAATTGAATTTTCAAAGACAACCCGATTGATGTTTTATGAGTTGGGACGTTTGGAGGGAGGATTAAGGGGTTTGGGTCTTCGTAATCCAAGGCTTTTTCGCCCCGTTATCAATAAATCCATTCGAAAGGACGAAATGATCCATTCTCTATTTGTCAATACTG
>Ga0334883_1001507_pt1 | contig 33989 bp, 27 predicted proteins | sample GraSluR1_MG_6_FD_207230 | JGI IMG/M metagenome (GOLD analysis project Ga0334883, IMG submission 207230) | Sludge microbial communities from methane-producing bioreactor in Wageningen University, Netherlands - Granular Sludge_09_05-R1 | ecosystem: Engineered > Bioreactor > Anaerobic >...
GGCTGCTGAACCCCGAGCAGATGGCGGTGTTCATGGATTATTACGGAGTGCGGGAGGGAGGCAACTTTGAAGATGGCAAGACGATCCTGAGCGTTTGCATGACAATTGCCGAGGCGGCGAAGAGGCACAATCTTGACGCGTCGACGGCGGAGGAACTGCTCGACGGAGCCTGCAAGGCGCTGTTTGATGCGCGTGGTCGGCGTCCTCGGCCCGGTCGCGACGAGAAGATCATCGCCGGCTGGAACGGCCTGATGATACGCGCGATGGCGATGGGCGGGCGCATCCTCGGCGAGCAGGCCTATACCGAAGCGGCGAGACGCAGCGCGGAGTTTGTGCTGTCGAATCTGCGGGACGAGGGCCGTCTGCGGAGGTCTTTCTCAGAAGGACGCGCAGCGGGTCTGGCGTTTCTTGACGACTATGCCTGCATGATCCTGGGGCTTCTGGAATTGTATGAGGCCGACTATGATCCCCGGTGGCTTGTCGAGGCGCGTTCGCTTGCGGAGGGTATGGTCGAGCTTTTCGTCGACCGGGAAAGGGGCGGATTCTATCAGACGGGGCGCGAAGGCGAGAAACTGATTGTGCGTACAAAACCGTCTTATGACGGCGCGACGCCCAGCGGCAATTCGGCGGCGGCCGAGGCGCTGCTGAGGATTTGGCAGATTACCGCCGATAAGCGTTACGGGGATGTGGCGGAGAAGACGCTGCAAGCGTTCTCCGGGCGGTTGGCGGAGTCGCCTACGTCCCTTACGGACATGCTTATTGCCCTGGATTGGTACTTCGGGCCTCGGCGGCAGATCGTCATCGCGGGCAATCCTGACGCCGATGAAACACTCGAGATGCTCAAGGCGGCGGGGCGGGTGTTCCTGCCGGCAACCGTAAGATTGCTGCATCCGGAGGGTCCGGCGGCGGAGGGAATCGAGCGTGTTGCGCCTTTCACGGCCGCACAGAAGGCAGTCGAAGGTAGAGCGACGGCATTCATTTGTGAAAACTACGTCTGCCAACGGCCGATAGATAATCATGGTGCGCTTAAGGAAGCGCTCGGAGCCGTCGATTAACAACCGTCAAGGAGACGACGAATGCCTCAGATTCAGCCGTCGATCAGCAAACAGGAGCAGTTGTGCATCGAGACCCCGGCCAGGCCGTGCGGCATGGTCGTATTCGGGGCATCCGGCGATCTTACGCGTAGAAAACTCCTGGGCAGCCTGTTCGAGCTGTACAAACGCCAACTCCTTGCTGAAGAGTTCTACTTCATCGGGTGCGGACGAAGCAAGTTCTCCGACGAAAGCTATCGCAGCACCGCCGCCGATTGCATATCCTCGAAGGGCGTTGCACCTGAGAAGGTTGCCGCCTTTCTTGACAAGATTTACTACATGACAGGCGACTACGAGGATTCGGCCTTTTACGAAACCATTTCCGAGCGGCTGGCGCGGCTGGACTGCATACACGCAACCGGCGGCTGCCACATCTTCTACCTTGCGGTGCCGCCGGGCCTGTACGGCGCCATTGCCGAGCACCTGGGAAGGGCGAAGCTCTCATGCCGCGGCATGCCGGATTGTAATGTGCGTGCCAGGCTGGTCATCGAAAAGCCATTCGGTCGCGATCTGAAAAGCGCAGCCGCCCTGAACGATCAGATACAGCACCACTTCGAAGAGCGGCAGGTCTACCGGATCGACCACTATCTCGGCAAGGAGACCGTGCAGAACATTCTGATGCTTCGTTTCGCCAATGCGATTTTCGAGCCGGTGTGGAACCGCAATTACGTCGATCACGTCCAGATCACCATTGCCGAGTCGCTCGGTGTCGAGCATCGCGCGGGCTACTATGACAAATCCGGTGCGCTCAGGGACATGTTCCAGAACCACATGTTCAGCATGTTGAGCCTTGTGGCAATGGAGCCGCCGGCGTCATTTGATGCCGATGCCATCCGGGACGAAAAGGTCAAACTGCTGCGGTCGGTGCGTCCGCTTGAGGTGCGTCCTTATGACACGATGGTGCTGACTGCTCAATACGGCGCCGGTGTTATCGATGGCCAGGCGCTCCGCGGCTATCGCCAGGAGGAAGGCATCGCGCCGGAGTCGACGACGGATACGTTCGCCGCAGCACGCATACTTGTCGACAACTGGCGGTGGAAGGGCGTGCCGTTCTACATGCGGACCGGCAAGCGGCTGGCCAGGCGACTCACCGAGATAGCCATTACATTTAAGACCGTGCCGCACTCCATGTTCGCCTCGATCGGTCTGGAGGATATGCCCGCAAACGTGCTGGTGCTCAAGATTCAGCCCAACGAAGGGATCAACTTGAGTTTTCAGGCGAAGCGCCCGGGCGCCAAGGCCTGTATGAGCACGCTGACGTTGAACTTCAATTACAGCGACGTGTTCGGGACTGAATCGCCCGAGGCTTACGAGCGGCTGCTGCTGGACTGCATGGTGGGCGATCAGACGCTGTTCACGCGGCAGGATGACGTGCAGGTGGCGTGGCAGTTGCTTCAGCCTGTGCTGGATGCGGTCGCCGCCGGGACAATGACGCCGGTCGTGTATCCCGCCGGCGCTGACAGTTTTCCTGAGGCCGATGCGCTCATCCAGGCGGACGGACGGAAATGGCGTCCGCTGTCGGGTGCGTGACAGGTGCGTGCTCAGCGTCCGGGGTCGAAGCCTTTCCAGCTATGTCTCCATTTGTCCTTGCCGGGCCCCGCGATGAACATTGGATTGCCTTCGCGCCGGGCCTTTCGGGGGAAATTGTCTCATCGCGAATGTGGCGATCGGACATGACGCCGCTCTGGACGAGCATTTCGAGGGCGTTGCACACGGTGTCAGAAGCCAGACGGTAAGCGCAGAGGACGCGGTTGATGCCCAGATGGAACAAGTATGCTTCATGACTGACATGTTCGGTGCTTTTGACCGGTTCGGAAGGTGCGATCGTTTGCTGTTCGTAGTCGATCCATACGGCGTCGTTCATGTAGGCGCAGGCGTAGGCGTATGTCATCCAGGCGTCTCGGCCACTCTGGGAATTGCGGAACATGAACGTGCCTCCGCCGGGCTGGCCGGGGTCGTCGCGATAACCGACTATCAGGACGCTGTGGCCGTCGATGACGCCGTCAGGTGGCGGTGTTACGAGCAGGTCGTCTTTCCACTGGACGTTCCTGGGCCAGCGGAAGCCGCCGCAAACCGGCCAACCGCTGTCCAGCATGTGCTTGATTTCGGCAAGCTGCTGTGCGGTCAGGCCGGTGTTGACGTTCCACCGCTTAATCCAGTGCAGCCGCAGACCTTCGTCCAGCAGCGTGCGGGCACTGAGTATTGTGTCTATGTCGGGGATCAAAGCGGAATCGAACTTGTCCCGGTAGGGCATGTTAGGCTCAGGGCATATGCCGTAGGCGGCAAAGCCTCGCCAGAGGTCGGAGAAGAAGCCGCCGTCCCGCATTTCATTGATCGCCTTGTTGGAGGCCCAGTTGAGGTATTCCACGCTGAGCCTGGTGCCGCCGTCTCGCTTGTGGGCAAGGGCGTATTCGATGGCGCCGGTGATCGTGAATACAGAGCAGGTGCCGCGTCCCCCCTGGATGCGCGGCGAAAGCCCCCACTTTGCAAAGGCGGGACGCAGATCAACGTCAGCAGGCGCATCGCCTTGCGGCGGAGTCGCCGAAAGCGCGGCGCGCCATGCCAGGAACACGACCAGCAGCAGGCCGAACCTGCTTTCATGAATCATCTGAGGCTCCGGTTTTGTCAAATTTAAGCTGAGAGGTTATGGCGCCAATTATACCCCTGTGAAGTACGCCGCACAAGGAACATGGTGTGGCCCGACGTGTCGCCCTCCCGCCTGGGAAAGGCTGTAGACGTGGATTTGCTGTATCACAGTTGCCAAAGCGTATTGTTGTATGATATCGGGAACGGATTTTGTTTCACGGACGTAGGTAATCTGAGGACCGTTCGGTAATTCCGCAGTGGCAGGCTCTTGTTGTACGGAAGTGATTTGCAGGTAATGGTTTGCGAGAAGATGATGGCTCGTCGAAAGACTTTCAGGATGGCGCTGGCAGTGATAATTGGAGTGTTATTACTGCCGGCCGCAGTTACGTACGGGCAGGCGAGGGGTGCGCGGGTTGCTTATGACGATGTTGTGCAGATTGAGGCAGATTTGCAGCATGATCTGGTGCGTCCGGCGGCAGAATCGGTGATCGCGTTGCATTTCACGGTCAAGGACACGTGGCACTTCTATGCGGACGCGGCGACAGCGCCCGGCGGCATGGAACTGAAGATAAAGCCTCAGGCTGAGGGGGTTACCTTTGGTGAGCCGGTGTTCCCGGCTTCCAAACCCTATTTCGATGAGTCTACCGGTACGCAGGTGCAGGCGTATAGCGGCGAATTCTCGGTTTATCAGCCGTTTGCGGTGGATGCATACGCGACGGATTCCGTGGAGATCGTCATAGGCGTCGACGGGGCGATCTGCTCCGAGAGTCTGTGTATGAGACCCGCTTTGGATAAATTGCGTCTGGGGGTGAAGGTTTCGCCGGTGGCGCCGATGGATTCGCCCGCTTTCGAGGTCGGGGGGCAGGCCAGGGAGATTCAGCCGTTGCAATCGAGCCCGGGGTCGCAGGCTTCGCTTGGGGTGTGGGTTGCACTGCCTCTGGCGGTGGCGGCCGGGCTGGTTCTTAACCTTATGCCGTGTGTCTGGCCGGTGCTGCCGATCGTGGTGATGAGGCTTGTGGAGCAGTCACGAGCCAGTCGGCGGCGAAGTCTGCTGCTGGGATTGGCATTTTGCGCTGGTATATTGCTGTTTTTTGCGGCGATTGCGGGGGCGAACATTGTGCTGCGGCTGAGTTTTGGCACGGTCTTCCAGTGGGGGGATCATTTCCGGAATCCCGCTTTTCTGGTCGGTATGGTCATTCTGATGGTGGTTCTGGCGCTGTTTATGTTTGGTGTTTTCAGCATTGGAGTGCCTTCGTCGATCGCCGGGCGGGCGCGAGGTGGAAAAGGTCTGGGCGGCTCTGTGGGAATGGGGTTTTTGGCGGCGTTACTGGCTACTCCGTGCAGCTTTGCGATCCTGACGGCGGCATTTGCGTGGGCTCAGACGCAGCCTTTACCGGTTAGTACCGCGGCGATACTGCTGATCGGGGTAGGGATGGCGATGCCTTATCTGGTCTTGACGGCGGTGCCGGGACTGTTGAAAGGAGTTCCGAGGCCGGGGCGGTGGATGGAGCTTTTGAAGCAGGGATTGGGGTTTTTGCTGCTGATAATCGCGATTAAGTTGCTGTCGGGGCTGCCTGATGTTCAGAAAGTGGGTACGCTGTACTGGGCGGCGGTGGTGGCTTTTTGTGTGTGGATGTGGGGCGGATGGGTCAGCTATACGACTCCCGCCGTGAAGAAGTGGGCAGTCAGGAGCGTTGCGGCGGTTGCGGCTGTGGCGGCGGGATTTGCGTTTTTGGGCCCGAAAAACGGGTTGATTGAGTGGCATGAGTATGATGCGGCGAGGATTCAGGCGGCGGTTGAGGATGGGCGGGCGGTGTTAGTGAAGTTTACGGCGGACTGGTGCCTGAGCTGCAAGGTGGTGGAGGCGACTGTCTATGAGAGTGAGGAAATCGCGGATTTGATCGCAAAAAACGGGGTTTTGGCGGTGCGGGCGGATACCACGTTACGTGATTACCAGGCGGCAATCGATTTGCAGCATGTTTACAACGAGCCGGCGGTGCCTGTTAGTATATTGCTGAGGCCAGGGAGGGAGGCGGTGCGGCTGCATGGAGTGCGGATTGGCGAGCGGCTCAAGGAGGCACTTGATGGGCTGAGCGGATTGGAAGAACAGGTAAGTCGATTTGGCGCAGGAGCTTATGATGGCGGAAAATAAGAAGGCGGGACCGTGGATTTGGGTTGCTGTGGGGGCTGTGGTGGTGCTGGCGGGGGTTGGCTATTGGCTTCGCAGGGGGGAAGGGTTGGATGAACCGGCTGGGAACGGGGCTGCGGAGGCGCTGCAAGTTCATTTTGGGGAGGAGGTTGCGCGTGTTGTGGCGGGTCGGCAGGATTGGGATCTGGCGTTTCGGCCGTGGATTGGACGCGAAGTGGGGGACTTTGCGTTCGTGGATATAGACGGAAATGAGCACAGAATCAGCGATTTTAAGGGCAAAAACGCGGTTTTGGTGTTCTGGGCGACCTGGTGTCCGGCTTGCAGGGTTGAGGTTCCGCATTTGATTGCGCTTCGGGAGGCGGTTGGTGAGGATGAGCTTGAGATTGTGGCGGTTTCGCAGGAATCGGTGGATGAATTGCGGGCTTTTGCGGAGGGGGCGGGGATTAATTATGTGGTTGGAACCGTTGATTCTGAGCTGCCAGAGCCGTTTGCGGGGGTGCGGTCGATTCCGATGACGTTCTTTGTCGATCCTGAGGGGCGGTTGAAGGTGGCGGCGCTTGGGGTGATTTCGACGGAAGAGAGTTTGGCGATAGTTCGTGCGGGGGGTTGACGGGTGTTGAGGGTGGAATCGTTGTTTCTGGCGTGAAAAGGGTGTTGCAAGGGGGTTGGGGGGCGGTTGAGAGGGGTTTTTTTGGGTTTTTGCCCTGCCAAAAGGGGTTGGGAGGGGGGTTTTTGTGCTTGTTTTTGCGGTTTTTTGCGTTAGAGGGGGGTGTTTTTTTGCGCAGGAGTGCGCGTTTTTTCATTTTTTTGCGCGGGAGTTTTCTTAAGGGGGCGTTTTTTTTGATTTAGTGAGAGTTTCTGCGCTTGGGGACGATTTGGAGCCACGAATATCACGAATTAGAACGAATTTATCTTGTTTTCACGGAGGGCATGAAGATTATTTACAGGGATGTACAGGATGGGCAGGATAGGAGAGAAGTAGTCAAGTAGTCGGGTAGATAAGTAGATGAATACGGGGCCGACAAGGGCGGGCTGCGGATCAATCGGGCTTGAGTCGACGTTAGGACCGCGAGGGAGGCTGAGAAAGGTACATGGCACCTTGAAGCAACTTTTTCTCGAAACCGCTGGTGCATGTGAAAACAAGTTCTTGACACAGGGCATGTCTGAGAATATGGTTTTTAACTTCTGTGCAACACTCAGGCTTGTTTTTTGCCGACTCTGGAGGGTTTTTATATGGACAGTCGGGTAAGACATACTGGTATTGACGTAATTGGTGACGTCTCCTGGGGTACGCACTGGTGCCAATTCTATCAAACCAAACAGGACCTCCTGGATGTCTTAGTGCCGTATTTTCGGCAGGGTCTGGCTGACAATGAGTTCTGCATGTGGATCACCTGTGCTCCACTCGAAGTAGCCGAAGCACGGAATGCCTTGCTTGCTATCGATCCGACGTTTGAGGAATACTTTCGCAGGCATCAGATCGAAATCCTGGACTCGGCAGCATGGTATACCCCTACAGGGGATTTCAAAATGGAAGAGGTGCTTCAGGCGGGTGCGAAAAAGTTGCAGGAGGCTCTTGACCGAGGTTATGACGGGTTGCGTGGTGCGGGAAATGCTCACTTCGCAGTGAGGCAGGATTGGGCGGCCTTGACAGCTTATGAAGAAATCGTGAATCGTGGCATCAGCAAATACCCGGCTTTGACTATTTGCACGTACTCTTTGGACGATTGTGATGCCGCCGAAATCATGGATGTGATGAGCAACCATCGTTTTTCGCTCATCAAGCGGAATGGGCATTGGCAGATAGTCGAGAGCAGCGAACACCAAAAAGCGGAAGCTGCTCTGCGGAAGAGCGAACAGCGGCTTCGCCTTGCCTGTACGGCAGCACGGTTGGGTGTGTTTGAATGGGACATAGTGTCAGGCACAGTGTACGCAGAAAACGAACGCATGGCTGAAATCTTGGGTTGCGAAGGTCCCTTGAGTAGCAGAGCATTCTTCGCCAGTATGATCGATCGCCAGGATAGCTTTGCGTTTGAGCATGCGTTTGCTGAGGCGAAGCGGCTGGACCAACAGTTCTATAGTGTGTGCCGTACTTTGCCGGGAATCGATGGCCAACAACGCTGGCTGGAGTTTTCAGGCCGTTTTAGCCTTGCGGTCGACGGCTCCCCTCAACGCCTCATCGGGGTGGTGGGCGATATCACAGAACGCAAACGGGCGGAGGAGAGATTGCGCCGACTAAACGGATTGCTGGAACAGCGGGTGCGGGAGAAGACTGTCGAACTGGCTTCTAAAAACAAAGAACTACAGAGTCGCGTCGCACAGTTGTCACGTCTTGCTTCGGATTTGACGCTAACCGAAAAACGTGAGCGGAACAGCCTTGCTAAATTGCTTCACGATAACCTCCAACAACTGCTTGCCGCGGCAACCGTTCGTCTTCAAGCAGCGACTGAATCTGCTGTTGGCAGTGAGCATCTCACGGAAATCGAGGAGGTGCACGGTTTAATACAGGAATCTTTGGCGACGTGCCGTTCGCTGACCGCAGAGCTTTCGCCTACGATACTGCACGAAGCCGGCCTTGCCGCCGGGCTTGCATGGTTGGCGCGGTGGATGGAAAAGAAATACGGACTTGTTGTTGAGTTGCAGGCGGACAAGGACACCGAGCCTTCACGACAGGATATTTGCATTCTGCTTTTTGAGTCAGTTCGTGAACTGCTCTTCAATGTCGTCAAGCATGCCGGTGTAAACCATGCTAAGGTTATTCTGAGCCGCTCCGACGAGGCTCTCAGGATTGTCGTGAGCGATGAAGGTATTGGCTTTGACGCGGACCGAATTCAGGCACAGAATTGTGAAGCCACTGGAGGTTTCGGTTTATTCAGTATTCGAGAGCGATTGGAACTGCTTGACGGCAGTCTAACCGTCCAAAGCACCCCTCAGCAAGGGTCGACATTGATTCTTGTTGCCCCTCTTGTTGATGCGCCACTATATGCGACAGACAGAGAAGCACCAGACACTCCTTGCTTTCACGTTAAAACCCGCATTGCCGGAACAAAGCTATCCATTCTTCTTGTCGATGATCACAGCATTTTCAGGCAGGCAATGGCAGTGCGGCTGCAACGAGAGCCCGATATCGAGATTGCCGGTGAGGCAGGTAATGGTCAAGAGGCTATTGACAAGGCCCGCCGATTCCGGCCGGATGTCATATTGATGGATTTCAGCATGCCTCAGATGGATGGGGTGGAGGCCACCCGGAGGATACATGCTGAACTGCCGGACATTCGCATCATTGGGCTTTCAATGTACGAAGAAGCGGACCGAGCCCAAGCCATGTTGGATGCCGGGGCATCAGCATATGTCACTAAGACTGCTGGACTGGAACAGTTGCTTAAAGCCATTCGCGATTCTTCGCCCCCCCCATAAGCAAACCTCCTCCCCAGATCAGAATTTGGACGACTGAATTAGGCCTAAGCGAGGCGATTGAATTGGTGTGCATCCAGCAGGGTTGGCTTGACTTGGCTGTAGGCGGTTTTTAGGTTTGGGTGTTATGGCCAGGCCGCTGCGTATTGCCAAGGCCGGCGCTAGGGCGGCCAATGGGCGATGAGGGCTGGGCGACCAGGACCGCGGGGGCTTGGGGGCTGCTGGCGACATTGAGAGCCAGAGGCAGGCCCGGAAAATGTGTCTGACACCTTTGATTTGGGTTTATTGTGTCTGGAGGGCTTCTTGTCTGAACTTTTGGGCGTCGTGGATAAGCTGGTCTCGGTCGGGCGGGGTGTATGGGGTTAGCTCAAAGGTCCATTCGTAGCTGTCCTTTATTCGGCGGGGCCAGAGGACCTCGGCAAAGAAATCCAGTGGAAAAACGTCATGGGCCGGGCGGTCGAGCTTTCGGTGGGTATTAAGGATTTCATAACCCTCCTTTGCTGCACGGACCTTGTAATCGCCGTACCATTCGAAGCCGACGGTAACTGGTGATACGCCGATTTCTTCGTCATTGAGTGTGACGAGGGCGCCCTGTGGTTCGGTATTGATGGTTAGTTTGCGCTCGACGCACCCGGTCGACAGTAAGATACAGGCCGCCAGAACGGCCGCGATTTGAAGTCCTTTGCTCTGCGTCATGACATCCTCGTATCGATATTCGTTGTCTTCGGTTCCGGCACTCGGCAGCTTCAACAGGGCACCAACCCTGGACTCACCCAAGGATGCCCGTGCCACTGCGGCGGCGAGCAGAATACAACATGCGCCTTCCAAAATCAAGTAGACAATTGACATCCTACCGTGCGGCAGATAAGTTATCCTCCAAAATCCGGGGGTTTTCACGGAAATTTGAGGCAAGTGAACTTTACGATTTGATTGGATTGGCGCTGAGCGATGAAAGTATCGTTGGACTGGCTGAAGGATTACGTAGAGATAACGGAAAATGCGGATGTTATTGCCCAGAAGCTAAGCGATCTGGGCTTTCCGACGGAAAGCATCTCGCAGGTGGGCGACGATACGGTTATTGACGTGGAGGTGACCAGCAATCGGGGGGATTGCCTCAGCCATATCGGGATCGCGAGGGAACTGGCGGCGGCGCTTGGACGTCGGCTCAGTCTGCCGGATATCACGCTGCCGGCGGATACGCGACGTTCAGAATCCTTTGTAAAGGTGCGGATAGACTGCCCTGAGACTTGCCGCCGGTATACCGCCAGGATCATTAGCGGGGTAACCGTCGGCCCGAGCCCCGAGTGGCTGCGGAGGCGGCTGGAGGCGGTGGGGCTGCGGAGCGTCAATAACGTGGTTGATGCGACGAACTATGCGATGATGGAGAGCGGCCAGCCGCCTCATGCGTTCGACTACGACAAGCTGTCGGTTGGGACGATTGCGGTGCGGCGGGCAATTGCCGGTGAGCGGCTGGTGAGCATCGACGGGACCAAGTGCGAACTGAGCCCGGATATGATGGTCATAGCCGATGATCGCGGGCCGGTGGCTATTGCCGGTGTCATGGGCGGCCTCGACACGGAGGTCAGCGAGGCCACGAAGACGATACTGCTGGAGGATGCGCATTTCGATCCTGTGAGCGTTCGTTCCACGGGAAGGAATCTGGGTATTGCGTCGGAAGCGGCGTTCAGATTCGAACGCCAGGTGGATACGGAGCGGATCGACTGGGCAAGCATGCGATGTGCACAGTTGATCTGCGAAGCGGCGGGTGGGGCGGTCGCTCAGGGCGTTGTGGACTGCTATCCTGCGCCGCAGAAAGCCCCTCAGGTGGTTATGCGGCTTTCCCAGATGCGATCGCTTTTGGGCATCGAGGTGCCAACCGATGAGGTTCTGCGGATATTCACGGGCTTGTGCTTTCAACCGGTGCTCACTGGCGATGACACGGTGGCGTGCGAGATTCCCTCTTGGCGGCATGATCTTTTGCGTGAGGCGGACCTGATCGAAGAGGTGGCGCGGTCCTGGGGCTACGACAAGATCCCGACGGAGCGGAAGATACATATCGAGGTCGCCGCGGTAGACAAGCGGGAGCAGGTGGTTTCAAAGTTGCGGACTTTCCTCGGAGGGTGCGGCTTTTTTGAAACTATAAACGTAACCTTCGTTGACGAGGCGACGGGGCGGCTGTTTGCAGGCGACGGCGATGAGCATCTCAGCGTGAAAGACGAATCTCGCAAAGGAGCCAACCTGCTGCGTCGGACGCTGCTCGGCTCGTTGGCCGGAGTGCTCAAGACGAATGTCAATGCACGGAACGTCCCATGCCGGGTGTACGAAATCGCCGATACGTTCATGCCTGTCGGCAGGGGCGTGGAAGGAGAACTGCCGATTCAGCGAACCAGGCTGGGGCTGGTGTGCGATGCCGACTTTCGGCGTCTTCGCGGCGTTATCGAGGGTCTTGTTGCTGCCGTTGCGCATGATGCGACAGTGGAATTCAAGCCGGAGTCGCTGCCGTGGGCCGAAGCTTCAGCGGAGGTTTACGTTGGGGATATGTTTGCGGGAACAGCCGGCCTGATGTCCAAAGCGGTCATGGCGAAGCTGGACCTGGAGGGCATGGAGGAAGTTTGTGCGGCTGAGCTGGATTTCAATCTTTTGGTGGACATGGCCGGGGCGATTCCGACTGCGCGGTCCATACCCAGGTTTCCGGCGATTGTGAGGGATCTGTCACTCGTCGTTGACGAGCACGTGCGATGGAGCGACATCATGGAGGCAGTTCGGGCGGCGGCGCCGGCGGCGCTGGAGGCGGTGGAATTCGCGGGCATCTATCGCGGCAAGCCGATTGCCGAGGGCAAGAAAAGCGTTACAGTCTCGCTGCGGTTCCGTGACGAGGACGGGACTTTGCGGCACGAGGCGGCGGACGGATTTGAAAAGGCGATCGTTTCGGAACTGACATCACGTCTCGGAGCGGAGTTACGCACGGCCTGAGTTGCGGGCGCGAAGTGCCTCCTCCCCCACTTTTCCTGCTTACCGGGGATTCTGGCCCTTCGCGTGAGTTATCACGTGCCGGTAGTGCATAGCGCCTTGGACCTGCCAACTCTTGCCTCCGCTTTGACTTGAATCCCTCGGCGAAGGCCTGTATACTAACGGTAATTCGGAGAAACAGGGTCAGTCGCGCGAGATTGAAAGGACCAAGTCAATGCCCGCGTGCATCAAGCGCTTGCGTACCGGCAAAGTATGCCGCCCGTCTCATGGAAGGCGGCAAGCCCGTGGCAGGGCTAACTGATCTGGCTTTTGCCGGTTTGCGCGATGGTTCTGCGGTCTTCGAAGTACGAAGTGGAAAATACGAATTTACGGCCACTCGGTTAAAGGGACATACCATGACAGGCAAAATCGCGGCACTTACAGTACTGGTCTTATGCGCCGTGCAGCTCTGTGCCGGGGCGCAGTTGAAACTTGATGAGGCGGCGGCGGCGCCGGAGGAGTGGGGTTTTCGGCCGTTCGATGGGGCGGAAAGCGCGGTCAATCCGCCGAGCTTCTCCTGGCGGCCCCAGGCGAGGCTTGCGTGGCAGATACAGTGTGCGCGGGATGCCGGTTTTGCGGCGATTGCTTATGACGTGAGCGGTCTGGAATTCAACGTGCATTGTCCGACGGAAATTTTTAGGCCCGGCACGTACTATTGGCGTTACCGCGGCCGAAGCCCCAGGGGCGATATCACGAACTGGAGCACGGTGCGGAGCTTCACTATCGGCGACGATGCGGCGAAGATGCCAATGCCGCCACGGGATGACCTGATTGGGCGCATCCCCAATACCCATCCGCGGCTGTTCATGCGCCCGGAGAAGGTGGATCGCCTGCGCGAACTGGCGAAAGGCAGACTTAAGGATAAGTATGAAGGCCTCGTCAAACAGTCCGAGCAACTACTGAAGAAGGCGCCGCCGACTGCGGAGCCGCCGACGTACGGCGAAGACATCGTGCGCAACAGCGATCCGTGGCGGGAGATATGGTGGGGCAATCGAACATACACCATTGCCGCGTTGAACGGGGCTGCCACATTGGGTTTCACGTATCTGCTGGACGGCAACCAGAAGTACGGCCAGGAGGCCAGGCGCATCCTTATGGAGTGCGCCAAGTGGGATCCGGTCGGGAGCACCGGCTATCGATACAACGACGAGGCGGGAATGCCCTACAATTACTATTTCTCGCGGACGTACACGTTTATCAATGATCTTCTCAGCGAAGAGGACAAGGCCATCTGCCGCAAGGTGATGAAGATTCGCGGCGAAGAGATGTATAAGCACCTGTGTCCGCGTCATCTGTGGCGGCCTTACGGCAGTCATCAGAACCGCGCCTGGCATTTTCTCGGTGAGGTCGGCATTGCCTTCGCCGGTGAGATCGAAGGGGCCGAGGACTGGGTGTGGTTCGCAATGAACGTATTCTATAATGCGTATCCCGTCTGGTGCGACGATGACGGCGGCTGGCACGAAGGCTCCAGCTACTGGGCAAGCTATCAGCAGCGTTTCACCTGGTGGGCGGACGTGATGCGCGAGGCCTTCGGCATCAATGCCTTTGACAAGCCGTACTATTCGCAGGTGGGGTACTATGCGATGTATCTCATGCCGCCCAACAAGGTCGGCGGCGGGCTGGGCGATCTTACGGCCAGGCGAACGGCGAGAAGCAACCGCGAGATCATGAGCATCTTCGCGGCGCAATCAGGCAACGGGCACTGGCAGTGGTACGTTGATCAGATCGGCGGAACGTTCGAGACCGGTGGCTATGTCGGCTTCATTCGGGGAGCGCTGCCCGCGGTCAAGCCCGTAGCTCCGGACGATCTGCCGGCTTCCCGTCTGTTTGCCGGCACCGGTCAGGCGTACATGAACACGAGCATAATGGATGCGGCCGATTCGGTCCAGGTCGTCTTCAAGTCCAGCCCTTTCGGCACGCAGAGCCACGGTTACGAAGCCAACAACTCGTTTGTGCTCTGGGGTTATGGCGAGCGTCTACTCATTCGCTCCGGCTACCGCGACAGCTATGGCAGCGATCATCATCGGAACTGGATGTGGTCCACTCGCTCGGTAAACAACATCACCGTCAACGGTAAGGGACAGGGTCACCGCACGGCGAAGGCCCAGGGTCGAATCACGCACTTCGAGACCACCCCTTCAATCGACATTGTGGTGGGCGAGGCGGGTGATGCTTATGAGGCGCCCCTGGAGCGATTCACACGTGCAATAATCTTCATCAAACCCGAAATGATGATTGTTTACGACCGTCTTGCCGCGAAGGAACAATCTCAGTACGAATACTGGCTCCATGCCATCAACAAGATCAGCGTGGCCGATCAGCACAACGTTCAGGTCGTCAACGGCGACGCGGTCTGCGACATAGACTTTCTGGCGCCCGCAGGCCTGACCTTTGCACAAACCGATCAATACGACCCCAACCCGCGCCCGCGAATAACGCTTCGTGAATGGCACCTCACCGCAACAACTCCCGGCAAACAGAAAGAAGTCGAGTTCGTCACTCTCTACCGCATCCACCGCAAGAGCCAGCTCGTCCCCAAGAAGGCCGAACTGTTGACACTCCCCGGCGCCGGCGGCTATTCACTGCACGCGGAATTGTCCTTCGGCCGGGCGTCGGTTCTTCTGCCGAAATCAGAGGGCAGCATTAATGTGAAACTTGTGCGCCGCGATCAAAGCACAGATGTAATTGAACTGAAATAGGAAAACCGGCGTTGCGCCGGAACTTCAAGGAGTGAAAGAAGTGAAGTCAGCCGCATATTTGCTCACTGTGTCTTGTGTTGTTCTGACCATTTCAGGCTGTTCGACCGGATCCGTTCGGCATTCTGCAAGCCAAATCGATTTTCAACTGGTCGACTACCACGTACATCTTAAGGGCGGGCTGACGCTGGACGAAGCCATTGCGATCGCGGAGGCGAATGGCACCAGATTCGGCATTGCTGAAAACTGCGGACTCGGCTTTCCTGTTACCGACGATCTGGGGCTTTACGCGTATATCAAGAAGCTCGAAGGCAAGCCGGTTTACAAGGGCATGCAGGCCGAAGGCCGTGAATGGGTCACGCTCTTTTCGCCTGAGGCGATCGCACAGTTCGATTACGTCTTCACCGACGCCATGACCTGGACCGACGACAACGGCAACCGCATGCGACTCTGGATACCCGAAGAGGTGAAATTCGATGACAAGCAGGTTTTCATGGACATGCTCGTAGAGCGAATCATCACGCTTATGGACACCGAACCCATAGACATCTACGTTAATCCAACCTTTCTGCCTGCGGTCATCAGCGAAGAATACGACGTGCTCTGGACCGAGCGGCGGATGCTGAAGGTTATCGATGCGGCAGTTCGCAACGACGTTGCCATAGAGATCAATGCCCGTTACCGGATTCCATCCGAGCGATTCATTCGGCTGGCCAAGAAGGCGGGCGTCAAGTTTGCGTGCGGCACCAACAACGGCGGCCGTGACGACCTCGGCAATCTCGAATACTGCCGCGAGATGATTCTGGCTTGTAATCTGACCGCCGCCGATATGTTCACCCCCAAGCCGCCCCACAAGAAACCGATCCTGACCAAAGGCCTGCCGGGGCGATAGTTTGGATGGTAATCAGGAATCAGCATCTTCATGGTTGTCATGAGACGGAGGATCTGCCATGCATAGAAAAGCAGTTTGCATTGTTGCGATAATCGCCGGAACTGTGTGCGGCCGATCGCAGGCGGCCGTGCAGAATGTCGAACAGGCTGCTTTGCACTTTGTAGATACTTCGTTTGAAAACGCCTCGCCGCTGTGGTGGGAAGTTGACCCGGACGGCTCAATACATCTTAACCTTGTCTATGACCACGAGCGCCAGAGCACCAACCGTGCCAACGGGCACTGGCATTTTCGCGTGGAGGGTCGGCAGGATGCCGAACTGACGCTGCTGCTGAGGAATTTCGACAACATCTGGAACGGGCGAAAGGGTTCCCCGATTTCCAGCCGCACGAACTGCTGTATCTCGGTCGATGGACGTGAATGGACGATCATCCCTGCCGAGAAGACTGACGATAATCGACTCAAGGTCCGGCTTGCAATGACCGGTGATTCCGTATTCGTTTCCCGCATGGAGCCGTACACGCTCGGCAGCCTGGAGAAGTTCGTGGCGGGTATCAAGGATCATCCACTTGTGGCGATTGTGCCCACAGGCAAAACGGTGGAGCGGCGGCCTCTGGAAATCATCCGGGTCGGACGGCCTGATGCACGGTTTCGAGTGCTGGTCCGCGCACGCGCACATCCTTGGGAAGCGGGCGGAAACTGGGTTGTTGACGGGCTCATTAAGAGCCTGCTGCAGGACGACGAAGACAGCCTGCGTTTTCTTTCTTCGTGCTGTCTATATGTGATGCCGATGGCCAACAAGGACGGCGTTGTTCGCGGCATGACGCGATTCAATCTGCTGGGCATGGACCTCAATCGAAACTGGCACCAACCCGCCGACGTGCGCCTGGCGCCCGAGAACCATGCTCTCGAAACATGGCTTGAAGATATGATCGCAAGAGGGGAAAAGCCCGACCTGGCGATCGATCTGCACAATGACAATTACGGGCGTATCCACATCAGCCGACCGGAGGTCGAAGTGCCGGGCTATCTGCCGGCAATGGAACGCATCGAGCAGTTGCTCCGCAGACACACGTGGTTCACCGAAGGTTCTACCGGAGCCTCATTCCGCAATCCGGGTACTTTTGGCGAAGGTCTGCTTGTGCGGTACGGCATCTTCGCATTCACGTACGAACTCAACTGCGACTGGATCGCCGGGCTCAATAAACCCCCGAGCGCCGCCGACTGGCAACTACTGGGGCGGCAGCTTCGCAAAGTATTTGCTGAGTACTTCGCGGCGGATGCCAGGTAGAGCAGGCCGCGGCTTCTACAGTTCGACGGGATCGCAAAGGTTTTCTGCTTTTGCGGCGACTCGGCCGCAGCCTTTGCACATGAATTTGCCGTCCTTGACCAGCTTCTTATACTGGTCCTGCTTGTTGACGTGAAACCCCTGGCCTGTCAGCCAGCACAGGTGCTTGTCGTGTCCGGGATGGGGCATTTTCTCTTCAGCCATTTTTTGTTTCCTGTACAAGAGTCAATCCTTCTTATGATCATTGCCGTTCCATTGTAACGAGCACTCTGCAATCTGCAAGGGCTCAATACTTCGTCAACCGCTGACCTGTTTACGGTGCAGCGGAAACGGGCGATTCGGCGTGCTCTGCGACGGGTTCTTTTTGCAGCTCGCGCAAGTGCTGCCATAGAATCCGCTTGACCTCGGCGATCGCCTGTGCATTCTTGTGTGCGGCGTGGTCGGAGGCAACAAGTTTCTCCGATACCGCAGTCTCCAGATGTGAACTTGCATACGGGACGACGCCGTCGGAACTGCCGGGTCCGTCGGCTGCATTTCGAATTCCGATGATAGAGTGGTACGGCACGCCTGGGGCAAACGGCACATCCTGCATCGCCCTAAGAAAACGGGACGACGGGGAAAGCAGATCAATGCTGTTGGGCACGCGTTTGTGGAACACTTGCGGGTCAAATGCCAGTTCTCCTTCGGGCGTCTGCATTATGCGGTCTCCCACCTCATCTACGCTGCCCGGAAGGCTCACAAAGCCCGAACCGATTCGTGCCAAAAACCGATCGGCCAACTTGCTTCCGCGGTGGGGTGTAGCGATAAAAATGACGCGGTCAACGAACGGCAGGCGATCAAAAAACAGGATGTTCGCCAGAAACTCCTTGTCGGCGGGTCTTAGCGCGATCTGGTCGATGTGATCGGCAAAGATATTGTCCCAGTAACGGCTGCCGCTGTCCTGAATCATCAGGCGGGACAGCAGGCCGCCCATGCTGTGGCCGATCAAAACCATGTTGCGAAAGCTGCTGTCGGGGTTGCCGCTGGCGAAGTCCGTCTGCATTTGGCGGAGCGTGTCGCGCAGCAGCGAAGCGGAATAAATAATTGGCAGCCCCGTTGGGTAGGCGAACAGCCAGAACTGGTAGTGCCGGCGCAGTTGAGGATCGCCAGTCAGATCGTTGAACATATCGAGCCATGTTTCAGGTGTGGACATCAGCCCATGCACCATCACAACGGGGATCTTGTCGGCCTGCCAAGGTTGGAGCATGCGCATGCCGGTCCGGGGGATATAGCGGTTGCTTTTGAACAGTGCCTGCAAGCCCTGGTCGGGCGCTTGTATGCGCGACATTAAGACCGCCAGGGGCGTGGTGTAGTCCGCTTCGAGCGGTACTGCGGTGCCGTTAATTAACGTGTGGTCGGCAAGAACGGAGTTGTAGAATGCCAGCTCCACCGTGCGCCGCCGTTCGAACTCAAATTCCATCGGCTGGCCGAAATCCAGCAGGGCTGTCACGGCAAAAGCAGCACCTTTGACAGGAAAGTACGTATCCAAGTCGGCATGCGAGCGGGGATCGTCGACATACCCAACCATGGGCGCGCCGAGCCCTTTGGAAAAGTAAGCGTTTCTGAAACCGCCAATTTTTATTTCATTGGCGGCCGTGATCGAATCAAAGACGTTCGGATTCCAAATCGTACAGCCCTTTCTGCGAATCTTCAGGTCATAGGTTGTTCCAAACGCCTTAATGCCGGACTGGTCCGTCCAAGGGTCTTCCTTGTGCGCACGATTCTCGACAAGTTTTGAGGATGCCATGTTATAGATATCGGCCATGAAGCGATAGGATGGCTTAAGGGCATCGGACGGCCTCAGTTGTTCGTCAGTGAACAGATAATCGTATGCCAGTGCTGCCGCTGTGAGGTTCATTGCTGCTGCCGCTGAGACGTCCTTGCGTTCAAGTTGGCGTGCCTCCAGAAGAGCCATTTCCGCTACCGCGATCATCAGTTCCGAATCACCGGTCCTGCGGACCTCTTGGTACAGTTGCCGGGCCACTGTCTGAGGTTCTTTGAGGTATGCCTTGTCGAGCGACATGAGTCGCAGCTTCTGCTGTGTGGACTCACTGAGTTCAGATGAGTTCAAGGCTGTTGTGGTTCGCTGCCTGTAGAGCTTTGCCGCACTCGTTTCTCTGGCCGAAAATGGCTTTGCACAGCCGCCAAATACGATTGCACAGAAAATAAGCAGAGATACCTTCAGAGAGGTGTTTGCCTTTGCCATTGCGTGCGCCCCCAAACCGAAAACGTATACGGTAAAATGCAACGATTACCATCGTCAAGTAGTTGGTGGTACTTTAGGAGTTATGGATGTACCGATCCGCGGCACTTCTGCCGGCGCCGTTAATTGCGGACTGGCAGGGCGATCAGAGCCCCAGTGTTCCGATCTGCTTGAGAAGCATGGCATAGACTTCAATCATTGCGTACGCCAACAGGATTGTCAGCCCCACGATGCCTATTGTGATACCGGTCTTTACGGCCTTGTTGCAGCGGGGGTGGGACCAGACCAGCGGCAGCCCTAACGGACCCGCTGCCAGCAGGGCCAGTACGAGAATGGCGGGGGAGTGGAACCATCTCGTGTGCGGCCGCGCGGGCTTGTCAAGAAACTCGCCGCAGTATCGGCACTTGACGGCTTTGATCTGGATGTCCTCGGCGCAAAATGGGCACTGTTTTGTGTTTTGGATCTGCGGTTTTTCCTGTTCCAGAGTGGTTTCCATCACTTTCTCCAATTCGCCAAACCGCCTCTCAAATCGTCGAAGCAGGGTGACTGGTTAAGCAATAAACCGGGTATCTTCGCAATCGGTCCTGCTGGCGTCGTCTCAGGTCGGAAATTGCCTGCGATATGCAGATTATCCGACTTTTTGCGCATCGCGAAGATAATCGGTGTCGATCGTCATGCCCAGGCCCGGTCCATTTTTGCCGTCGCTGAGCCGCAGAGGCGGATCGTACCATCGGCCGGACTGCACCACACTGCCCTTATACTCGTGCTGTGATAAAGGTACACGTCGTCGATGATCTGCAGCTATTCCTTTGCAATTCTCATGCCGGCCCGATATGCTCTGTCCAGCTTTCTCTTCGACAAAACGGGTTTTTCCTCCGCCGGAACCATACCTGCGTAAATGGCCCCGACTACTTTGGCGCCCAGACACGCTGCGCCCCACTTCATCGGCCTAAGCGCACCGGGCATCATCAATCTTGCCATAATTGCAGGTGCTGCACAGCTTGTAACAACCAGGGCCTTCTTGTTCGGCACCCTCTTGATTCTTGGCCTCGGCGGACGTTTGCTTGCCCACGGCCAATACGCATAGCAAATAAGCCTTTCGATGAATCGCTTCATCAGCGCGGTGACCGTGCCGAAATTGATCGGCGAGGCAAAGACGATGGCGTCGGCCGCCTCCAGCTCATCACAGATGCGCGACATATCGTCCTGCGTCGGGCACTTGCCGCGCGCCGATTCCTCAGGCGTTTGCGTACAGCTCCTGCAGTTCGTGCAGAACTCGATATTAGTGTCGCGAAGGTTAACGACCGAAGCTCGCGCGCCCTGTGACTCGGCCCCTCGCACGATCTGGTCTACCATCATGTCAATCACTTTGCCGCTTCGGTAAGAACCGGCTACCACAACGATTTTCCTGCCCACAAAGCACCTCCATCAATGCCTACCTCAACTTGAGACGATTCGTGCCCATCTGCCGCTCTATCGGACACTTATACATTATAATTCCGTCCGGCGGCAGCAGGCAAGCCAAAAGAACTTTTCGTCCGCAGCAAGCGGTTCGTGCCGGGATTTGCTTCTCAAGGCGGCCGCTGCCCTTGACGATACCCTCAATCGTACTGAGTAAAGAGAGTGGAGGGTCGGGTTTTCCGGGGGTCTGAAAACAGCATGCATGTGACACAAGTTGCGAGAATCGGCCGGTCGCAAGGCAATAACTTGTATCGGCCCAGCGAAAGCGGCCACGGCTGCATGTCGCCGCGGCGATCGTAATATTCAAGTCCACAAGTACAGGAGAAACGGAAAATGGAAACGGCAACGCAAGCAGCACAAGTCCAGAGGTGCGACGTAACCGACTGCGCGTATAACATTGACAATTCCTGCCACACTCCCGCCATCACCGTCGGCGACGAGACGACGCCGCGATGCGACACCTTCTGCCATTCGTCAACGCACGGCGGCGACCCGAGCCGCACCGCCACCGTCGGAGCCTGCAAAGTCGAGCAGTGCGCGTACAACCAGTCCCTGGAATGTCAGGCGCAGTCGATCTCCGTAGGCTACCAGTCCGATGAACCGATGTGTACAACCTACAAGGCCAGGTAGCAGGATTGCAAGGTGCAGGTTAGCGGCAGGCGCCTGCCTGCCGCCCCCGCACCGACGGCTGTATGCGCATGATCAGAGTGGACGCGGACGCAGCCGCCGTGTAAATCACACTTCAGCGAAAGGGCACGATCATGAATGTCAAAGAACTCATGTCGACCGACGTGGCTATGATCGAGTCAGACGCCACGCTCACACAGACCGCCGAAATGATGCGGTCCCGCGACGTCGGCGTTCTGCCGGTCTGCGAGTCCGACGAAATCATCGGCATTGTCACTGACCGAGATCTCGTGATTCGGGCCATGGCCCACGGCAAAGACCCGGCCAAGACGTTTGTCGGCGAGGTAATGACTCCCGAGATCTACTACTGCTTTGAGGATGAAGACGCAAGCGACGCCGCCAGGCAGATGGAAGAGCGCGCCATCAGACGTCTGCTCGTTTTCAATACCGATTATGAGCCGGTCGGAATGCTCTCCATCTCCGATTTTGCCCTCAAGAGCCATGACGAGCATCTGACATGCGAAATCCTTGAGTGCGTCTCGGAACGGGCATGACCATGCTGACCAAACCGCTGCTCACCCGCGGGTGCACCATGCTCTGATCAGCCGGACAAGGAGCCGGGGCGCGCCCCCAAAGAACTCTTCGAACGGCCCGATATCGCCGACCGCGGGCCGTTCGTCCTGGTCATGCCTGATCCCCGGGCACCCAGAATCGTAATACAGCCGCCCGCCGATATTGTACCACGGGTATTCAATACACCCCCGCGGACGCTGACTGTAGATGCTGCAAAGCCCATCTTCAAGCAGACAGCACACCGTCCCCCGGGACCTCACGAAATTTGCGACCCGAGTCCGCACCAGCGCCGCCTCGTCGATATGCTTCGCCTCCGAGTCGGTCACCCGCGGTGCTCCAAGGCTCTTGCAGCACCTGGCACATGCCGCCGCCAGACAATCAAGACGGGTCGGCTCAGTCGCGGGCGTCAGACGAAGCAGTCCGTTCGCACGTGCCTTCAAAACCGCCCTGATCAAAGTCAACGTCATGATTGAAATCGTGCCCCGCTGTTTTTTAGCAGCATCCCGATCATCATAAACGTCGTCGACACCGCCAGGCTGAAGACCGGCGCCAGGAACACCAGGTCCGTATTCTTCGTGTAGCCGCCCAACAGCGCCGCTTCCCATCCTGCAATAAACCCCGCCGATACTGCCACTGCCGCCCATGCCGACATCCCCTTAAGTCTTTCCGGCGGAAGCAGCAGGGCCGCGATTACCAGGGGGCAAAGACCCACCTGGGCTCCGTAAATTGCAAAGACCATTTCGGTAATCGAAAACCTCTCGCTGAGCACATGCACAAAAACCGTCGAAACAATCGCCGCCGCCACGAGAATCGCCCGCGTTATCCTGATTTCCCGCCTCAACAGCAGACGCTCGGCCAGAGCATGTTTACGAATCCGCGAAAACACGTCCTCGTAAAGCGTGTGTGAGACTGCGATCAGTTGTGTCGAAGCCGTCGACAGCATCGCCCCGTACAGCCCCAGGCAGGCGATGAACAGTATCGTCCCGGCCAGCGGTCCCTTTACCTTGCCGATCGTCTCCAGCAGCGAAAACAGAGGATTGATACCGTCCTGAGGCGAAACGACTATGAACACGCAGCATGCCAGAACAACAAATGCCGACCACGTCGCCGCCGATCCCAAGACGCTCGACCAAAGCCCGTTCACAACCGTCTCAGGTTTACGTGCACCGGCGATCCGCTGCCAGATGCTCATGTCTGAAATGAACGTCATCACGTTCATGATGAAGATGCTTGCGATGAATATCAGCAGTGTCCGTGAACATGCCGGCGAAAGCGCCTCGGTCGGTATCCGCGCCAGACTCTCAGTCCAGCCGCCGTGTCCTGGCACCCACAGAATGTAGAAGGCCGGCAGAGCTCCCAACAGCAGCCATATCGAGATCATCTGTATGCGGTCTGTCACGATAACCGCGCGAAAGCCCCCGCAGGCCGTATATATGAACGCCACGGCCGAAAGCACCACCACGACGACCCAGTTCGGCACGCCAGGAACAAGCGCGGCGAACAAACGAGAACCGACAGTCAGCTCCACCGCGAACGCACCGAGAAAGCCAAGGCTCGTGAACACTGCGCCCACATACGACAGCACCCGCGAATCGTATTCCCTGCCCAGGAACTCGTGCAATGTCGGCCGATGGTCGTATGCCGCAAGCCTGTGCCATATCCGCTTCGCGAAGAGCCTTACCACCAGCAGGCCAAGTGACGTGGTTGCGACAGTCCAGAAGAGCCACAATCCGACAACCTGCGCCAGCTCGAAAAACGCCATGACAACCGTGGCTAATGACAGCGTAGTCGCCACCGTGCTTGCCGAGAACTCCGCCGAGTTCTCTACCCTTGCCTGCCTGCCGAACCCCAGCGGCAGCAGATCGGCGATGCCTGCGGTGCCGCGACCGACGAATATACCAACCCCGATATAGACCATGAAAGCCAGCAGCAGCGCACTGATGACGATTCCGCTCATTGACTCTCGATCCCGCCGCACTGCAATTGAACATTGACCCGCGTCTTAAGGCCTTCCGGCAACTGCCCGAATGTCCCCTTGGCCGCCTCCACCAGAACATGCAACTCTGCACCCGGGTACAGCTCCACTGGCCACCCGTTTTCAGACAGTGCCGAGAATACTGCGATCTCCTCCAGCAGATATCGGCAGGAGATAGCGACCGCCTCATCCTCCCGCGTGGCCAATTCCCGGCCGTTCCGCAATTGCCGCTTTACAAATGCCTTGGCGTCTTGCCTCAGAGCCTCCCTGAACGCCGGGTTGTCCGCAAACAGTCGGTCGAGCTGCCCCCGAGATGTATTATATTCTTTAAATGCAAGACAGTCCTGCCACCGCACCACCTCCACTTTCCCCGCAGGCGCCGTGGCGAACACCTCACGCGCCGACTCGATGAATGCATCACCGGCCGCCAGTGCCGCAGCCGCGGCAGTAACGTCATCGGACCCGTTCAGTATATACTCGTTATGCCTGCGCAGATAATCACCCGTCACCACAAGACAATGTTCGAACCGTTCCGTCGCCCACCGCAGAAGCCCTTCCAGAGATTTTCCGCGAAATACCGGGTTATCCAGGCTGATACCCATGTAGCAGCGACGGTAACTTGACAGCGACTCCTCCGGGATTTCCGGTGTTATCTTAACAACGTGTACCCGCGGCAAATTCCTTTTAGGCAAGGGTGATCCCGACATCGTCCAGCAATTCCCTGACAAGTACAAGTTTTTCACATGTTTCGTCATACGCAAGGCTCGTCCCGTAAAGATCACTCGCAGATGCTCCGGTTTCTGCGTTGTCGATAAACGGAACCACGTAGCCGGTCGTCATGATATAAAACCAAAGGTTGTTCATTCCCATACCTCGGTGCTGGAGCACCTCATCGATGCGTTCGCCCAGACCCTCGCCCTGGGGCACCCAGAGCTTGCCGTCTATTACCGACTCGAAGTTCTTAAGCAGGGATTCGTACTTGACGCGCTCGCGTTCGAATTTCCGGCGAAGGCATCCGGCGATCTGCTCGGTTATCGACCCGCCCTTCGCCTGGTCGGCATCGCGGTGGATCAGAACCATCTTGCGGAAGTTCTCTTCCCACAAAAACGTATAATCGAATGTGTCCACGTTCAGGATAATCTCGGGCTTCCGCACGACTCCGATGATATAGGAAATCCGGTTCTTGTGCGTTCCCTCCCAACGCGCCAACTCGCCCGGCGTAACACGCGGCGTGATGTGCTTGAGATTCTCAACCAGTTGCAATACCGTATCAAGATAAAACGGCGCAACACCCTGGAGAATATTGCCGATCTTGTCGTATAACTGTCCCGAAATAGGATGCTCGTATGTGGGCGTCATGAAGTTGCGAATCTCCTCGGAGGTCAGATTCGCAGGCTCAGTAGTAAGAAACGCGTACAGTTCGCTGTCGATGCCCAGTGCCGTGATGCGCCTGGCGACCTCCGCCGGTTCGGCCTCCTCGATCATGTCCCAAAGCCCGTCGAAGCGGCTCAGCAGCGCCGTCATCCCTGGGTTTACCTCCTTGATCAGGTTGGCTACCATCTGCATATCCTTGCCCGATTGCCGCGATGCATCGATGAGCTGTATCCCCACAAGAACCTGACAAAGAGGCACAAACTCGATTGTCTCAAAAGTCTGGATTATCCGAATCGCACGCGAAGGCTGCAAGACCGCCGATCCCGCTTCGACCATCCTGTAGTGGCTCGCGGCAAGACCCAGAGAAGCAGCAATGTCCGACGAAGATATGCCGCCCATCCGATCGCGGGTCGTCTGCAAAACCAGGCCAAGTGCCTGCGCAAGCGGATTTCGTATCTTCGATGCCATTGAAGATCCATGTACGTGTCAAAGCATTTCGGTCCAACAGATATGCAAATTATACCAGTCATGCAAAAAACAGCCAACTAAAATGTCAACATTTTAGTCATACCGGGGGAGATTGAGCCCGCACAGGCGTTTTTGCATGTCTGTTTAGCTTCTTTGACATTTTTCGGCAAAAACTTTTTAACAAAAATGAAAAAATGAGTTGACTTTTGGGTCCGCTTGGCGTAATCTATATTAGAAGTGATAAACGCTACAACCGCTACCTTCGGCGAATGCGGTTGGCAAAGCGGATTGGCAAGTTCTTGACCAAGAGAAGAATTATATTCTGACGGGCCGCGACGAACTGCCCAAGCATGATCGGCGGCGAAAGGGACCTGCCAGGGAAAGGAGAGAGCCATGTCAACCTGTCGATACACAAAAATGCTGCCAATTGGAGTGCTTTGCGCTGCAACCATTATGTGCGCGTACGCCTTTGGTCAGTCCGGCCGGTCGAACGCATCCGCCAGAAGCGCTTCACCTCCCGCCAAGACCTCAGCGGCGCCTCGGGCGTCAACTCCCCGCACAGCTCCTGCTCCAAGGGCTCCGCAGGCGGCGCCAAGCAGGCCGGCGGCCCCGGCAAGACCCGCCGCCCAGCCAAAGGTCTCTGCCCCCGCGAGAAGCATAACGCCTCCTTCCGCACCGGCGACGAGGTCTCCGATATCCAGGCCGACCTCTCCGCCCAGAGCCAGTGCTCCGTCAATAAGCCGCAGCAGCCCGATCCGGCCATCTGCGCCGGGGCTCACTTTGCCATCAACCAGCACCAACATTCGGACTTTCGCACCACCCGTTGAGCGGCGCGTCGAAATCGCTCCGCGAAGCAGCGCATCGGTAACCACCAGCCGCCAGCGAGCTGTAATCACCCCGCCAGCCACATCAAGCGGCGGCGACAGCCGTCAGCGCGCGGTGATAACTCCACCGAGCAGAACCGCTGCGGCACCGCCCAGCAGCGGACAGTCGAGACCTAAAGCGACAGTCATTACACCGCTCCGCGAAAGCTCTCCCGCTTCGGCGAGAACTCGACCCGATAGTCCGGGCAGCGCCGGTGCGGGCAGGTCAATAGCAGCACCGATCCAAAGCGGTTCCGCCGCCCGGACCGAAAGTGTGCCGACTCTATCGTATTCGCGGGTCACAACAAGATCAACCGCCTTATCGCAGAAAGCTGACATAGCTCCCGCCAGACCGCAGATCGAACCCATCCGCGTTAAGTCTCCGGCCCCCGATCAAAGAACATCAATTAGTGGGCCTGTTCAAAGCTCGCCGATACGTGCTAAGGAAACAAATGGCGTTGCGCCTCCCAGGTCCGTGGTTGAGCCCGTCCGGGTTCAGCCGCCGGCCAAGCGTGAGGCGTCTCCAGACACGCCGACCCTCCCGGGCGCCAGCCCAATCGCAAGTAAACCCATAACTTCGCGCGGCACTATCGGCGATGCTGCGAACAGGTCCATTTTCTCACCGGTGAGGACGCCGGTCTCGAAGTCTCCGACAGAGGACGTGAGTCGGTCCGCTGTCGGCGTTGAGCAGAAGAACGCAACAGATCGCACTGTCGCAGGCGCTCGCGGCCCGTTGGTCGCCAGAGCCGGCGCCGACAACCGGACGATTGACCGCGAAGTCCAAAGGACGCCGAAACAGATCAGTTCGCCGGTCGGCAAAGACAACTCCCCTGTTGGCGTTCGCCCTGCGCCCGAAAACAAGACCTCGCGGGACCCGCGAACCGTTGATGCTCAGCGGATCACCCCAAGAGAAGGCGGCAGTGAAATCAGCCGACGCTCGAGGGATGTGCCTGGTACCGGTCCAGCCGGAGTCGATCCGCGAACAAAGACGGATTCTCCCCCGATTCGCCGCGAAATGGATGCCGGGAGAAGCCTGCAGATAAGGCATACCGAGAACAACACAAACATCAATCGCACGTCTAACTCAACCGTCTACACTGACAATTCTGTCAATATTTATGGCAACAACAACGTGTACATCAGCGGCAGCGTCAGCGGGCATTATCCCACGCCCTACGGCGTTCATCGCTACCATACAGTGGTCCATCGGCGGCACCTCTATGGCAGCAGCAGTTGGCTCAACTGCGGTGGGTACTTCGTACTGAACTGGTCTCGTCCGAGCTGCGGGCGTGTCATAGGCCTCTATTATACTCCTTATTACAGCTACGGCCTGTCGTACTACTATCCCAGCTACCACCGCAAATATGTATTCTATAGCGTTGGCGGTTATTGGCCCGATTACTATCGCTACCGGCGCTATTACTGGTACGGTTGCCATCCGTATCGCTGGTATGGCTCGTATGTGATAGAACAACCAGTCGTTCAGAATGTGTACAATGTAACCTATACGACACCAGCGCCCGTTGGCGCCTCATACAACTACGACTATTATTATGACCCTGCCACCGAGGATTTCGGGGACGTCCGCGAGAAGCTTCGCCGCGAAGCCGCCGCCGGCGCCGAAGACAACCCCATGGCCGAAACCAGTGCCGACATGTGTTTTGAGCAGGCCGTCGACCTCTTCGCCAAAGGCAAGTACGAGCAGGCCGTATTCAAGCTGCGCGTCGCAATGATCCTCGAACCTGATGATGTCGTCCTGCCATTTGCCTACCTGCAAGCGCTATTTGCCGCCGGCGACTACGATTCCGCCGCCGCTGCGCTTCGAACCACTCTGGCAAGCGCCCCAGAAGATCAGGAGCAGGAAACCGTTTACTATCCGCGGGGTCTCTACGAGGATGAGAAGATCCTTCAGGCCCAGATTGCCGCACTCGCCGAGGCTGTCCGAAAGAACCCTCAGGATGCTGATTACCAGTTGCTCCTGGGCTATCAGCTTCTGGGTTCCGGACGAGTTGATGAGGCAATCACGCCCCTGCACAACTCTCTTGAAATGAGCATCACAAACGCCCCGGCGATGACCCTTATCAAGTTGCTCGAACAGATCAAAGCCGACCAGGCCGCCGCGGTCGAAGCTGCCGCGGCCGCACAGGCACAGCCTCTTGAAGTCAGCACCGATGCCGGGGCTGTCCAGCCTCAGGCCGCCAAAAAGGAAGATGAATAACTGAACAGGGGTACGTACTAAAGAGTTTTTTGCCCTTCTTGCTCGCGGGATGCCAGTCTTCGGAGATTTCACTGGCATCCCGCGGCGCAGCCTAGTATAATGACTGTATCTATGGGGACAGAGAGGAAGGGCCCCTGTTTTTGCACAACGCGGGCGACAAGGCCGACGCAATTACACCCTGTGCTGAGCCGCAGTTTTTGTTTGCAGGAGGAATAGCCGATGAAATTTACTTGTTTTTCAGCCGCTGTACTTATGCTGATCGTGCCTGTCTTTGCAGGACCATGGACAGAGTTTGCGGTTTCGCCTTCGTCTGAGAACCAGGAGAGACCGGACGTGTTTGGCCGCAAAATTGTCTGGCAGCAGCATGTCGACGGTGGCGAAGGGGGGTTCGACTGGGACATTATGTTTGTCGACCTGGATGCTGCCGAGCCTGTTGTGATCAATTTGACGCCCTATGCACATGATCAGCAGAACCCCGCTATCCACGAAAACCGCGTGGTCTGGCAGGATAACTCCTGGGACGACTGGGACATTCTTATGACGGATGTCAGTGATCCCGACCTGCCTATTGAGACGTTCGTGGCGGCTTACTACGACAACCAGATGAATCCAGCCATTTACGGCAATATCGTGGTGTGGCAGGACGATAGCGCGGGTGATATTGACATATGGGCGGCTGATGTTACGGATCCTGACAATCCCGTGGAGATCGGTGTGGCGCTGTTTGAGGGGGACCAGCAGGCGCCGGTGATCTATGGGCACACGGTTGTGTGGCAGGATGATTATTATGGGGACTGGGATATCTGGGCGGCGGATGTGAGTGAGCCTTCTGGGGTGATTGATAGTGCGGTTTCGATGAGCGTTTATGACCAGGAAAACCCGTCCATTTGGGGTAATATCGTGGCCTGGCAGGAGAATATTGAGGGTGACTGGCAGATCTGGGCGGCGGATGTTTCGAGGCCCGGTTTGCCTGTGGAGTTTGCGGTTTGCCAGGCTGCTTCGCTTCAGACTAATCCGTCGGTGGGGGATAATATCATAGTATGGCAGGATTTTCGGAACGGCAAGGACTGGGATATATGGGGATATAACCTTAGTACGAGACGGGAATTTCGTATAACGGATCATGCGGCGGATCAGATAAACCCTGTTATTAGTGGAAAAATGGTGGTTTGGCAGGATAATCGGGGTGGGAAGTGGAATATATGGGCTGCGGAATTGAGCGGGGCGGCGGTTGCGGAGTGCGTTGATCGGCCGGCGGGGGATGTTAACGGTGACTGCGTGGTCAATATCGCGGATCTGGCGGTTATTGCGGCGAACTGGCTGGAATGTGGGCTGGATGTTCCTGAAGCGTGCTTTGAGTTTTAGGGTCGGGGTGTCGTGTAATTTCTGTGAGAATATGGCGGAGTTGGTGCGCGCGGGGGTGGAATCGTTGTTTTTGGCGTGAAAAGTGTGTTGGAAAGGGGTTGGGGGGCGGTTGAGAGGGTGTTTTTTCGGGGTTTTGCCCTGCAAAATGGGCTCGTGAGGGGGGTTTTAGTGCGCGTTTTTGCGTATTTTTGCGCGAAAGGGGGGAGATTTTTTGCGCAGAAGTACGCGTTTTTTCATATTTTTGCTTAAAAGTTTGCGGGAGGGGGTGTTTTTCGCGCGTTTTTGCGCGAGATTTGCGCGAGTCTGTAGAATTGGCAGTGCTAAACAGGAGTCATAAGGTGAACTACGACCACGAAGCACACGAAGGGCACGAAAATGGCTTACGGGGATTCACGGGATCCCGATACATGGGGGCGAGTTCGCGGGATTTTATGAGGATGTTGAAGGGGGTGAAGTTGCGGGGGGATACAGGGGGAACGGGCTACAGCTATGCCATAATACGGGAAGTTTGGCTCGCGGGGATTTACAGGATGGATGAGATGTGGGCATAGGGAGAAATACCTGTTTTGAAGCTCTTGAGGCAAGAATGGTGGACTGGATGCAGTGATTCTGCTATCATTGGGGGCTGGAGAAGAGACTACTTGAGGCACATTTTTGGATGGTACTCCGTTGATTCTGTACGTCCATCTAATCAAAGCGTTTTACGGAATGGGAGAGCAGAAATGAGAGTTGTTAGCTTAATGTTGGTCTGGACAGGAGTCGTTGGAATTGTCCTTGGGGGCACATACGGTGGCGGCAGCGGGACTGATCTACAGCCTTATCAGATCTGGACTGCCGAGCAGATGCACGAGATCGGTCTCCGTGAGGAGGACTGGGACAAGCATTTCAGACTAATGGTCGACATCGATCTCGCCGGACGTGTTTATAGAAAAGCCTTGATTGCACCTTTGGACACCGACGACATTTGGGAATTTACCGGGCCTGTGTTTGGGGGCGTATTTGACGGCAATAACTATGCAATCAAGAATCTTACCATAGATACTGCCGGTGAGAATAACAGTTTCCTTGGCCTGTTTGGCATAATTGAAGGCGAGAATGCAAAGGTGCAAAACCTCAGGCTGCTCAACGTCAGTATTACTGCGGGAAATGACGGAAGTTACATTGGCGGTCTGTGCGGGACCAACGGCAGTGAGGAACGGCTAGAAGGAGGGACAATCAGAAACTGCGGTGTTATTGGTGCAATTAAGTGCGGCGATAACTGTTCCTTTTTCGGCCTTTTGTGCGGGTACAATGGCGGCCACATCATCAGTTGTTATTCCGCTGGTATTGTCGAAGGAGACAATGGTGCGGGGTATCTGGGCGGTCTGTGCGGAAAGCATGAAGATTTCAGAAACAATGCCTCAATTAGAAATAGCTATACAACTGCCTCTGTGAGGGGCGGATTCAATTCTTGGGGGTTAGGTGGTCTGTGCGGGTGCATGGAGTCTGGCGATGCCATAATAAACTGCTATGGCACTGGTTCGGTGAGCGGTATGGCTGGTTCTGAAGATATTGGCGGTTTATGTGGCCGCTATATATGTGGAACCATCCGCAATTGCTATTTCCTTGATACCAGTGGCCCCGACAATGGGTATGGGACACCGTTGACGGACAGCCAGATGAGACAACAGGCCAGCTTTGTCGGATGGGACTTCATCGGCGAAACGGCAAACGGCACGGATGATATTTGGAGACTTTGTGGCGATAGTCTGAAGTATCCGGGCCTTGCGTGGGAATATGTAAGGATTGGTGATTTTGCGTGTCCTGATGGTGTTAGTATGGAAGACCTGAGTTACTATGCCAGTCAGTGGCTAATGAACAATTGTGCAACAGATAATTACTATTGCGGTGGAGCAGACCTGAATCATTCAGGTGTGGTGGACTTGGCCGACTGGGGTATGCTTGCGGCAAACTGGCTGGCTGGAGGGGAAGGAAACGATATGGTACCCATTCCCGCCGGGACGTTCCAGATGGGTGACAGTTTCAGTGAGGGGAATGCTCGTGAACGCCCAGTGCACACCGTCACCCTGTCTTCCTTTTACATGAGCAAGCACGAGACGAGCAATGCTCAGTACTGCCAATTCTTGAATTCCGCCCTTGCTCAGGAGCTGATCACTGTCAACAGCGGCGTAGTCTACAAAGCGGGTTCGGGGACGACTTTTCCGTACTGTGACACCTCGACTTCATCACAGTACAGCCAGATTGCCTTTTCAAACAACTCCTTCACCGTCCGCACTAAAGGCGGACGGCGTATGGTCAACGATCCGATGGTTGTGGTCAGTTGGTACGGGGCTGTTGCCTACTGCAACTGGCGGAGTCAGCAGGAAGGCTTGGAGCCGTGCTATAAACTGTCCACGTGGGCGTGTGATTTCAGCAAGAACGGTTACCGCCTTCCCACGGAGGCCCAGTGGGAGTACGCCGCCCGTGGCGGTCTCTCCGGCAAACGGTTTCCGTGGGGAGATACGATCACCCACAGTCATGCAAACTACTACAGTAGAAGCGACTACAGTTACGACACCAGCCCGACCCGTGGCTATCATCCGACATGGAACGATGGAATCATGCCCTACACCTCTCCAGTGGGCAGCTTCACACCTAACGGCTACGGTCTCTATGACATGGTGGGCAACGTTGTGGAGTGGTGCAATGACTGGTATTCTGGCACATATTACGGTTCCAGCCCGGAAACTAATCCGACTGGACCCTTAACAGGCAATTTTCGTGTTCTTCGCGGCGGCAGTTGGTACGACCTCGCCCGCAGCTGCCGGGTGGCGTACCGCCCCTACGGCACTCCCGTCATCCGCTACGGCGTCGGGTTTCGGGTTTGTCGTTGAGCGGTATTTCCCCTGATTTTCCGGTTACACTTTGCTCTTTGGATTTTTACACTTTTGGGTACAGGGGCGAAGCCCCTGTTCTATGTAAAAATATAAGCCATTTAGAGTCTGCTTCTTTGCTCCATTCTTGAGATTATTCGAGGGGTAGTGGGCAAGAGGGCAGAAGGACAAGGTAGCGAATCGGCAACAATTTCTTTCTTGCGAAAACAGGGCGGACGAAATCTGACAATGTTTTTGGATCCCTGAGCAAAGAATCCTTCCAGTGCTCAGGTGGCGACGGCTCAGCATGCAGGAGAGTCGAACACTCCCTCTCCACCCCCTCTCCGTCCTATCCGAAGACACCCACTTCCCTTCTTCCCAATCGACATTTTATGATACAAACTGGCATGAGGAGGAGGATTTAGAGTATTATGGTGTTTTGTTTTCGTTTCTGTGCGCCGGGCCGGGCGAGAGGGGATGGTTGTCGGGAAGAAAGGCGGGCAGTAAGGATGAAACGGTATGAGCGTTTTGTGGAGGAGGTGGCGAGGCTCTGGATCGAGGGGTGGCGGGTGGTTTTTGTTTGGCTGGCGTTCCATGTTGTGCTTGGGGTGCTTTATCTTCCTTTCTGGTGGCTTCTTGATTCGATGGGACGTGTGTTTGGTTTGGCCGTCGGGATTCCCGTTTTTGTGATACTGGTGCCGGTGATGTTTGCGGGGACGTGCCGGCATCTGCGGCTGGGGCTGTGGCCGCGGACTTCGGACGGGGTGTGCGCGCGGTGCAAGGGGGTGATCGAGGGTGATCTGGAGCGGATTAAGGGGGCGGGGGCGTGAAGGAGGAATGGCAGGTGGA
>Ga0334883_1001512_pt1 | contig 33911 bp, 27 predicted proteins | sample GraSluR1_MG_6_FD_207230 | JGI IMG/M metagenome (GOLD analysis project Ga0334883, IMG submission 207230) | Sludge microbial communities from methane-producing bioreactor in Wageningen University, Netherlands - Granular Sludge_09_05-R1 | ecosystem: Engineered > Bioreactor > Anaerobic >...
CTGCATTATCGAGGGCGCTAATTGTTCCTTCTAAAACTGGCGATGACAATGCAAGATACTCCTCAGCCATAATATAATTAGGACTAGAATCATCACCGGTTTTAACTTTTATATCTTTTATTTCTCCCATATAAGTATTCTTTGATGGCAAGTATCTAACTCCACCATAAACTGAAAAATAATCACTTACTTGATAAGTAGCACCTAATTGCAATCCCCAGAATATAGAGGTCCCTTCAAATGATAAACTGGCATCATATCCGGTTGCTCCAGGAATCTGGTAGGTTGTTAATAAGGGCGAAATAGTTTTTAGTCCTTGACTTAATTTTGTAATCGGTATTTCAAACGAAGGTAAACCCCGGTCGTAAGTGGCTGAACCTCCGCCGGCATTGGGACCAAACCCCAGCGAAAACGCCCAGTTGTCCATTTTGTAAACAGCAAATGCAGTAGGGAATACCGGTACATTTACCACTCCTTCGTAATATCCATCATTGTCCTTAAACCATGGAAACTCACTGTCAACCGGTTTGGTTTGAAAAATGGTTTGGTTGTAAACGGCAAAATGCCAGCCATCCTCCATTTTTATTAATCCGGCCGGGTTAAAGTAAACCGCATCGATTCCAGTTGAGGCGTTCCGCGACATCATGCGAATAAATTGCGCACTTTGGTTGGTATTGGTTAACAAACCTCCGGCAAAAGCCAGTTGGGCAAGCATTAAAAATGCTGCAAAAAATGTTAATTTCTTCATTTGGTTAAAATTTTAGAATATGATTCTTTTTGTTTTATCTCCCAATTCATCTCTTTTTTAAGAAATTAATCGATTTGTAGCTGAATTGTCAGGGAGCAAATTTAGGATTAAATATTTTCCGGCAAAACATATTTGCTGATTTTCAGTATATTGTAGAACTTTTGAACAATAAAACCATAAATTCGATTTTGTTCAAAACAAAACAGGCTGCCCGGAAAGTATTATGAAACCTACTTTTCAGGCAGCCTGTACTCTGTTTTAACAGTTATTTTAGATATGAATTACTTCGTCGTATGCGGCAGCGGCGGCTTCCATCACCGCTTCACTCATGGTGGGGTGCGGATGGATGGTTTTTATGAGCTCGTGACCGGTAATTTCAAGTTTTTTTGCCACCACCATTTCGGCAATCATTTCGGTAACGTTTCCGCCAATCATGTGCGCGCCCAGCAATTCGCCGTATTTGGCATCAAAAATCAGTTTCACAAAGCCGTCTTTCTGGCCGGATGCATTCGCCTTTCCGCTGGCAGAGTAGGGAAATTTACCCACTTTAATTTCGTATCCGGCTTCTTTGGCTTTGGCTTCGGTAAGTCCAACCGACGAAACTTCGGGGTTAGTATAGGTGCACCCCGGTATATTGCTGTAATCAATCGGATCCGGATTTTTTCCGGCAATATTTTCCACGCATACAATTCCTTCGGCAGACGCCACGTGCGCCAGCGCCGGTCCTTCCAGAATATCGCCGATTGCATAAACGCCTTCCACGTTGGTTCGGTAAAATTCATCTACCTTCACCCGGCCTTTTTCCGTTTTAACATCCAATTCTTCCAACCCAATATTTTCGGTGTTGGGCGTAATTCCAACGGCTGAAAGTACGATATCGGTTTCAACGGTCTCTTCGCCTTTTTTGGTTTTAATGGTCACCTTGCATTTTTTACCCGAGGTGTCCACCTTTTCAACCGTGGAACTGGTCATCACTTTCATTTTTATTTTTTTGAACGAGCGTTCCAGTTGTTTGGCCACTTCTTCGTCTTCGTTGGGAACAAGGGTTGGCATAAACTCAACCAGGGTTACTTTGGTGCCAATGGATTGATAAAAGTAAGCAAACTCGCTTCCAATAGCTCCCGAACCTACCACCACCATGCTTTCCGGCTGTTTGTCCAGGGTCATGGCTTTGCGGTAACCGATAATTTTTTCACCGTCAATTTTCAGGTTGGGCAATTCACGCGCCCGGGCGCCGGTGGCCAGAATGATGTGCTTCGCTTTGTATGTTTTTTTCTTACCCGAATCGTCGGTTACTTCCACCGAGTTTTTTCCGGTCAGTTTACCAAACCCGTTAATGGTTTCAACTTTATTTTTTTTGAAAAGGAACTGAATTCCCTTGCTCATGCCATCGGCCACTCCGCGGCTTCGTTTAACCATGGCCTGAAAATCGGGTTTGACTTCGCCATCGATGGTCACGCCGTAATCGGCAGCATGCACAGCATATTCGTAAGCCTGTGCACTTTTCAACAGCGATTTGGTGGGAATACAACCCCAGTTCAGACAAATTCCGCCCAGACTCTCTTTTTCAACTACAGCTACTTTCATTTTTAACTGAGCTGCCCTAATAGCGGCAACATATCCGCCCGGACCGCTTCCTATTACCAATACATCGTAATCCATAATCTTATTTTTTGTGTTGATTTTAATTTATTACAACAGGTTCAACCCTGAAATGTTTTTTTTAACCATTTCCCAAATTTAATGAAACTTTCATTTCAAACCCGAATAGAATTCCAATAACTTTCCGGCAGCCACAAAAGAGCTTATCTCGCTGTTCAGCACCCGCTGTTCAAATTCTTTAATTATTTTCTTCATTTCGGGATGGTGGTAAAATGACCGTTTCATTTGCTCCTGTATGGTTTCGTGCATCCAGAAAGTGGACTGTGCGTTTCGTCGTTGTGAAAAGTAACCGTTTTCAACCGTCAGCTTCCGGTAATTTTCCACCTGTTGCCATATTTCGGCCACACCGGTTTTGCTCAGGGCCGAGCAGGTAAGCACCTGCGGGTCCCAGCTTGAATCCTTTTTTGGAAAAAGATGCAGGGCATTCTGATATTGTCGGCGGGCCATCTGTGCTTTTTCCATATTATTTCCGTCGGCTTTGTTAATGGCAATCAGGTCGGCCATTTCCATAATGCCGCGTTTAATACCCTGCAACTCGTCGCCGGCGCCGGCCAGCATCAGCAGCAGAAAAAAGTCAGACATGGAATGCACCGCCGTTTCGCTCTGACCTACCCCTACCGTTTCAATAAAAATATGGTTGAACCCGGCGGCCTCGCACAACACAATGATTTCGCGGGTTTTACGCGCCACACCGCCCAGCGAACCTGCCGATGGGCTTGGCCGGATGTAGGCATTTTTATCGCCCGATAGTTCTTCCATCCGGGTTTTATCGCCCAAAATACTTCCCTTCGACCGTTCGCTGCTGGGGTCGATGGCCAGCACTGCCAGTTTTCCGCCCAGGCCGGTAATGTGCTTGCCGAGGGCTTCTATAAATGTACTTTTTCCCACCCCGGGAACGCCGGTAATTCCAACCCGAATCGATTTCCCGGCATGGGGCAGGCAACGGGCAATTACCTCCTGCGCAATTTGCTGATGCTCCGGTTTTGAACTTTCAACCAGGGTAACTGCCTTGCTCAGCAGGGTGATGTTTCCAGCAAGAATGCCAGCTACATATTCATCAACCGGAAGCAGTTTCCGCTTTTTTTGCAAAAACTTTTGAATGGAATGTTCGTTCACCGGATCAGGTTGTTCAACACCGTTGTTCACCTTTAACCCTTTAAATCCCTGACTGTTTTCAAAATGAGTTTTATGATTTTCCATATTCATTAATTCAACTGGTACATAAAAATTTGGCAAAAAATCCATTATTTTAACAGAAGAATATGTAAATTTCATCCGTTATGGTAATTTTGAGCCCATAGGTAAATTCATCTGCAAAAATATAAATTCAATGGCCGAAAAGGAAATTACATTGCTAAAAGAACAGATTGACCGTCTCGCCGAAGAAAAGTTCGATCTGGAAGCCTGGAAAAACCGGACTGTTATTTTCCTTGAACGTATTTTCGGGAAAGACAGCCCCAGGCTTAAAATGATACAAAACCTGCACTACGACTACTCGAGCTGGAGTTTGCGCGATACTTTTGCCGGTGGCTCAGCCAAAGACAAAGACCCGGTTCGCATTCAGGCCAAAGAAATTCTGGAGGCCACCATTGCAGAGCTCGGAAGCCTTGGACTCCCGCAGGGAAAAAAAGGCAAGGCGAAAGTGAGAGAACTGCTTGAATATGAGCTGACAGGGAAACAGATGAAAGAGATTGATGCACTGCTGCAGGCTGAAGATGCTGATAAAACCGAAAAAATTGCCGCTTTTCTGGAACCGGCAGGACCGGAAACACTCGCGGCTGTTATTGCCAAACTCCTTACTACCTAAAAAACCAATATGCCCGGAAGTGTTAAAATTGCCATTGTTATTCTGAATTATAACGGAGAAAAACTGTTTGACACCTTTTTGCCTTCGGTTATCAGAAACAAGGGAAATGAAACTGAGATTTTTTTAGCCGACAACGGCTCTACCGATAATTCTGTAAATTACCTGAAAGATAATTTTCCGGATGTGAAGATTATTGATCTCAAAAGGAATTATGGTTTTGCCGAAGGATACAACCGGGCATTGCAGCAGGTGGATGCAGATTTTTTTGTTTTGCTGAATTCGGATGTGGAGGTTACCCCGGGCTGGCTGGATCCTGCTATAAAAATGCTGGAGGAAAATGAAAATCTTGCAGCTGTTCAGCCTAAAATTTTGAGCTACGAAAAACCACATCAGTTTGAATATGCCGGTGCTGCCGGTGGTTTTACCGACCTTTTTGGCTACCCGTTTTGCCGGGGGCGTATGCTTAACCGTATGGAACCCGATGTGGGGCAGTACAACCGCTCCTCTTCCATTTTCTGGGCCAGCGGGGCCTGCATGTTTATAAAAGCCGGTGCATTTCAAAAAGCGGAGGGGTTTGACGGCGATTTCTGGGCACACATGGAAGAAATAGACTTATGCTGGCGCCTCAAAAACCAGGGGTACCAGGTAGGCTATCAGCCCGAAAGTGTGGTTTTTCACCTGGGAGGCGGCACGTTATCGTACAACAGCCCGAAAAAAGTTTACCTGAATTTCAGGAACAATCTGTTTATGTTGTATAAGAATCTTCCCAAAAACCAGTTTCACCGCATCTTTTTTGCACGTATGATGCTCGACGGCGTGGCTGCTGTAAAATTTATCCTGGGGTTTCATTTCCGGAGTTTTGGGGCTGTAGTAAAAGCGCATGTTTCGTTTTACAGAAACCTGGGAAAGCTCATCAGAAAAAGAAAAAAGCTGCAGAAATTATCTGTGGTGAAAAATCACCCGGAAATATACCCGGGCAGCATAATGTGGAATTTTTTTATTCGGAAAAAGAGAAAATTTTCGGAACTGAATTTTAATCCTGAAAAATGAACCGGAAACTTATATTCACAGAGAAGATTTACACTTACCAGATTGATTTTGTGGGCCATGTAAACAATATCGTTTACATCCAGTGGCTCGAAAACGGACGTGTAAGGCTGCTGGAAGCCATTGGCATGCCGGCATTCGAACTTGCTGTTTCCGATGGAATTGTACCGGTGTTAACCGAAACTTCAATAAAATACAAAAAGCCTCTTTTTCTGAACAATACCGTAACAGTGGAAGTTTGGATTTCGAAGCTGAACAACGCCTCGGCCATCATGGAATTCCGGTTTTTTAACGAGAAGGGCGAATTGTGTGCCACGGCGCAGCAAAAGGGGCTGTTCATCGATCGCAAAACCATGCGCCCGGCAAGACTTACAGAAGAATACAGACAGGCTTTTGAACAGTTTCTTGTTTCAGAATAGAACCATTTGTTTATTCCCGGTTTTTAATTCCAGCTTAATTCCAAAATCGTCCCAATCTTTTTTTGATATATTCAATTTTTCAAGAACCATTGAATAGTTCAATAGCTTATAAAGTTTAATAAAATCGATACGCATCAGAATATCTTTCGTTATTGATCTTTTTGAATCGGGAAAGATAATGGCACGCAAAAATTGTTGAGTGTGTTTATGATTAAGCAAATATAAAACTATCCGAGCAGTAGTTTCATCTTCAAATCCAATAAAATAGCAGGTGTCATCAAGCATAATTGGTTTTCCATTATCTGGCGTTACAAGTGTGAAATGAGTGCTTTTGTACATGCCCGAAACAGCCACTTTAAAAGGCATAAATGAATAGTCGCCTACACCAAAAATTGAAAAACGGGGTTTGCCCCGGTAAATGGATGACTTTCTTTTATCAAAATATTCACCATTTTTATTCAGGTACTCAAAGGTTAATGGGAAGTCATGTTTGATATAATTTGTTTCCTGACCGATTTTCCTTTGTGTTACGATTGTTAATTTTCGATAAGAATTTGTTTGGGTGTTTTTTAAATCGGAACTTTTAAGCAACCCATAAACTAAGTCGTCTTCAATTATAACATCCTGGTTTAATCCATTTTTGTAATGTCCATTGTGAATTTCAATTTCCATTACTTTGGAGCAATCATGTTTTATTCCCTGACGCCAGACAAACTGACATTTTCCATCTATATCACTTGCCTGTTTGTAATCAATTACTGAATTTACAAAATTACTTTTCACCCAACCGAAGACTCTTTTCTCCTGCAAAGAATAAAAATCAATATCGGCGCAAATAAGTTCGGCCTGCGCATTAAGTTTTGCAACAAAAAAGCAAGCATCTACAGAGACGTTGAATTCTTTTTTAGCGTCAATTGTAAGCTTTTTTAATTCACTTATTGGAAAACTATTGTTTTTCTGGTCATAGATTAAATTTTTAACGACAGAATTTTTCACTAAAAACCCAAAATAGCCCTGATGCAATGAAAAGTGTCTCATCATTAATAAAGAGATGGTTTCTCCAATATCAAAATTACCTTTTCCTGTAATTGCATCTATGCCGCTGTATTTTTTAAAGTTTGATTTTTGAGGCAGGTTCTGTGAGTCAATAGAGCCTAATTCTGAGTTTGTTACCCAGGGTGGATTACCAATTACTAACGTTCTTTGTTTTTTAGTTTCACCACTTAATTTTTCAAAATCAAAGTCGAAAACATTTGCATGAAAAATTTCAATTCTCGGTATTGAAATGTTTCCGTTATTAAGGAAAAACTCTAAAATTTTGAATTTTGTTTCCCAAACATAAGGCTGATATATTTCTATTCCTACAATTCGTTTAATTCCTTTAAATTTGGCTAATGCAGCAATAATAAAATTCCCTTTTCCACAAGTAGGCTCAAGTACAAATTCAAAAGATTCATCAGTTGAAATCGTTCTAATATATTCAGCAGATTTTAAAGCTAAATCGAAATTTGTCTGAAAATCTCCATATTCTCTTCTGTCGGGCTCTTCCAGAAGATTTATTTTTTCAGCGATTAACGAAATAAAGTGTTTTAATTGATTGGAATTTTCAAAAAATGACTTAATGCCACATTGTTTTTCCAACAAACCATTACAATTTTCCAAACTATGGAATTGTTTCTGATTTGTAACAAAATAATCAATTACAATGGATGATATTTCTAATTCCTGAAAATTCATTGATTGACTTTATCTACTAATTTTGAAATTCCCTTAACATTATCTGTAAGATATACTACCCTTGCGTATTGAAGCCTCCATTGCAGTGCATTTGATATTGTTAAATAACCTTGCTCAGGTGTATTTGATAGAATGTTTTCTGCGATTTGATTTAATGTGATTTCATCTGCAGGTATATTTTTATCATTCAGATAGGCTATAATATCTTCTTTTATAGCACCATCCTTTAACATTTCACGAATTCTAAATGTTGTAGTGTAATCTGCTGTTCTTCCCATTTCGAGAAATGAGCAGCTTAAAAAATCAAGAATTGCAGTTCCACGTTCCGGGTCATCGGTTTTTTCATAAACAAAAACAAGTAAATTATACCCTAATCCAAAAATTTTTTGCTTTGCATTTTTGAATGGACTGGAGGATTGTGGTTGCCTGATTGAGGTGACTTTAATGTCAGTCATAATATCGTCTCCAGGCAAATCAATTCCTTTTGCCGAAGATCCTTTTTCATACTCATAGTTTGCTTCAAGATATTCCTGAAATTTGTGTTCAATGTAGGTGCCAACAGCCTTTCCATCTGTGACTCCATAAAGGTCTTTGTTAGAATAAGTTGATTCTGTATCACAAAAATCTTTTGCTGATTTTTTTAGCAAATCTATCGTTAATTTTTTTTTCATTCGGTGTTCCTTTTGTTGCAAATTTAATCATTAATACTACTTTGGGAAAATTTGTGAAAAATAAACCTTTTGCAATTTTCGGAAAACCTTTCTAACTTTGCACTGATATTTACGCAATGGGGGTGCCTTAATAATTAAGGGCTGAGATTATACCCACTGAACCTGATCCGGGTAATGCCGGCGAAGGGAGGGCAAACGGGATGCGTCCCACTCCATTGGTTAGTTTGATAACCAAAATTTCTAAAAATGAAACGTTTACATGTTTGGCTGCTTTTGCAGTTGATGGTTGTTGCCGCGCTGGGGCAATACAGCCTGAAAGGAGTAGTTACCGGTAACGGTGAGCCGTTGCCCGGAGCCAGCCTTGTAATTGAAAACACCTTTTACGGGGTTTCTGCCAAAAGCGACGGCAGTTTTGAATTCAACAACCTGAAAAAAGGGAACTACATTGTAAAAGCCTCATTTGTGGGGTTCGACACACAGGAAATGGAAGTCAGTGTGCCTGAAATTCAACAGGTTTCGGTTGAATTAACCCCTGCAACCATTTTAACCAGTGAGGTGCTGGTTTCGGCCACACGCGCCAAAGACAAAACTCCGGTTGCCTACACCAACATTACCGGAGAAGAAATTGCTGCCCGCAATATGGGCCAGGATATTCCCTACCTGCTGCAGCTTACGCCTTCGTTTGTGGCCACTTCCGATGCAGGCGCCGGCGTGGGCTACACCAACTTCCGCATTCGCGGCACCGACCTGAACCGCATTAACGTTACAGTGAACGGCATTCCGCTGAACGATGCCGAATCGCACGGAACCTGGTTTGTAGATTTGCCCGATTTGGCCTCGTCGCTCGAAAACGTGCAGGTGCAGCGCGGCGTTGGAACTTCCACAAACGGAGCAGCAGCTTTCGGTGCCACCATCAACCTGCAAACCAACACCCTAAACAAAGACCCGTATGCAGAATACAAAACTGCAGCCGGCACCTTCAATACCTTTAAGAACACCGTTTCGGCCGGCACCGGACTGCTCGATGGAAAATTCACCCTCGATGCCCGCCTTTCCAAAGTAACCTCCGACGGGTTTATCGACAGGGCTTTTTCCGATCTGAAATCGTTTTTTATTTCCGGCGGCTATCATTCCGGCAATACGGTAATTAAAGCCAACATTTTTTCGGGCGTGGAAACCACTTATCAATCGTGGAACGGAGTTCCGTCGGTTCGTCTGGACAACGATTTGGAAGGCATGCAGCGCTACGAAGAGCACTGGCTCTATTCACCGCAGCAAACGCAGGAAATGATAAATTCCGACAGTCGCACTTACAATTTATATACTTACGATAATCAGGTGGATTTTTACCAGCAGGATCACTACCAGCTGCACTTTTCGCACAAATTCAGTCAGGCCTTAAACCTGAATGCTTCCGGTTTTTACATCAGGGGAAAGGGGTATTACGAAAATTACAGGTATAACCGAAAACTGGAAAATTACCAGCTTCCTGAAATAACTGTTGGCGGTGAAACAGTGCAACGAACCGATTTAATTGACCGCAAATGGCTCGACAATCATTTTTACGGACTCACTTTTTCGCTGAACTACCAAAAGCAAAAAAGCGATTTTACGCTTGGAGGTGGCTGGAATACCTACGACGGCGATCATTACGGGAATGTAATCTGGGCGCAGTTTGTCGGAGATGCAGACCCCAACCACGAATGGTATTTCAATAAAGGCTTGAAAAAAGATTTTAACCTGTTTGCCAAATACAACTACCAGGTAGCCGAAAAGCTGAACCTGTTTGCCGACATGCAGTACCGCCATATCAATTATTCTATCGACGGCATTGACGACGATTTGCGAAACATTACGCAACAACACGAATTCAACTTTTTTAATCCGAAGCTGGGTGTTTTTTACGAACCGGCACAAAATCAGAATCTGTATTTGTCGTTTGCCACAGCCAATCGCGAACCTAACCGTTCGGCTTACATCGATGCCCGGCAGGATGCAGAACCGCCGGTTTATGAAACTTTGTACGACTGGGAGTTGGGCTACGAATATAAATCGGCCCGGTTTTCGGGCAGTGCCAATTTTTATTACATGAGCTACAAAAATCAACTGGTGCTCACAGGGGAAATCAACGATGTGGGAAATCCCATTATGACCAACGTGGATAAAAGTCACCGAACGGGTTTGGAGTTACAGACGGGACTGGCATTGACAAAAAACCTGCAGTGGCTGGCCAATGCCACATTCAGCCAAAACAACATTGAAAATTTTACCGAATATGTGGACAACTGGGATACCGGCGGGCAGGAATCATTTCATCTGGGAACCACCGACATTGCTTTTTCGCCCAACGTAATAGCCAACAGCCAACTGGTTTACGAACCGGTGAAGAACCTGAATTTTGCATTTATTTCATCCTACGTTGGCAAACAGTTTATTGACAACACAGCCAGCGACGACCGCAGCCTGAATGCGTATTTTGTGAATAACCTGAAAGTGGATTATTCTTTCAAAACAGGTTTGTTCGATAATGTTTCGATCCACCTTATGGTAAATAACCTGTTTAGCGAAGAATACGAAAGCAATGCCTGGGTATATTCCTACATTTTAGGAGGCGAACGCTATAAAATGGATGGTTATTTTCCGCAGGCCGGAAGGCATTTTATGTTGGGGGTTGATTTGAAGTTTTAGGAGATTATTCCAAAATTACCTTCCCTTCAATCTCCACCAGCAAATCTTCCCGGCAAATGTCGGCGATGATATAGACCACGGGCAGATTTCCGTAATAGCTTTTAAACGTTTTTTTGATGGCTGCAAAATCTTTCCGGTTTTTTACATACACCCGGGCATGACCGTATTTGGGCTGAAGGGAATGGCCGGGGAGGAGAGAAAGAACCTCTTCGGAATAGAGCTTCTGCATGTTTTGAATAGTAATTTCGGTTTGTTCTGACGGATTGTCAATTCCCACCGTTTTTTCGCCTCTGATGGCTGCGGTTCCCGAAATAAAAACCTGCTTTTTTCCAAACAGTTCCAGGTAACGGGCGCGTTCAAATTTGGGGGTTGCTTTCATTTCTGCCTGCTTTCCCACCAGCACTTTTTCGCTGTACCCGTGGGCAGCTGTTTGTTTCGGATTGTTGAGCGGAAGGCTCACCGCTTTGGGGGTATCAACAGCAACAAATTCGATGATGACACCTCCCATGTTCATTCCGATTCCGGTTGCTGCCGGAAATCCATTCAGATTAAAATTTTCACCATAAAAACCGGCCCGCACGTTGTTAAACTCCTGGTAGCGCTGTTTACCTTCCTCAAAACCGATAATATTCTCGATGTAATTCCATTGCCGGATGACCGATTGAAAAGTCATACCTGCATGGGTTAACAGGTTTTTAAAAGAATTGAAAACCGTTTCGGCATTTTCCCTGCATCCGGAAGAAGTATCAGACTGCACGTTTCCAATCAAAATCCGGGCATTTTCTCTTTTAAAAAGCATGGCCGAGCCATGTTCAGAACCGATAAGTTCCTGATTCCACAACTCCGGATCGAAATAAAAAGCCTCTACGAGGATGCGACAGGTCAGCGGTGGTTGGGCAATGAGCGCGCAAATTACCGGGGTTTCAAATTTTTCAGAAACCATCTTTTCCAATTTAACACGGAGGTTGACATACGCTTTGTTCGACGGAGTGTCGGCAAAAAAATTCAGTTTAAAAATCCGTTTGCCCGAATTGATTTGATGCAATTGTTGAATGCAGCTGAACAATTGATTATCAATTGATGTACATCCTGTTTCAGGTTTTATATAGATTCGGTCTCCGTTTAAAAAATACATTCCATTGCTCTTTAAAAGAGATACAAATATGCCTTAATTGCGCGAATGAAAAAAATTTACCTCCGCCTTCGTGATTGCTTTTGCCGTGGTTTTGTGCGTTTGAATTTATCATCAAACGAATGTTTTGGCTTTTCTCTTTTCTTACGCTGATGAAAAGCCCCCTGGTATGTGGGGTCGTCAATTTTCTTTTGCCGGTCAATTTCCCGCAGCTGCTTTTGCCGCTCATCAAATTCGTTTTCAATCACTTCCACCCCCGGAGGAATTTCCTGCGGCGTAATTTCCATACGCACCAGTTCTTCAATTTTTTTCCAGTGCCATTCCTCCGACGGGTCGATGAGCGTGATGGCATCACCGCGGTTGCCAGCTCGGGCCGTCCGGCCAATCCGGTGCACATAATCTTCGTAATTGGGTGGCACATCGAAATTTATCACATGGCTGACCTGGCTCACATCCATTCCCCGCGCTGAAACATCGGTGGTAATCAAAATTCTTACCTCGCCGTTTTTGAATGCCCGAATGGCGTTTATCCGCGCATTTTGTCCTTTGTTTGAATGCAAAATTCGTTTTTCACCTTCCACTTTTCGCTGAATGACTTTAAATACGCCGTCGGCATGTTCTTTGGTTTTTACAAAAATGACAATTCGCGAAAAGGTTTTTTCATCGGTCAGCAGGTGTTTTATCAGGTTGAGTTTGGTGCGGTAGTTGGGCACTTTATAGGCAATTTGGGTAACCTCCTGCACGGTTGTTGCTGATGGAGAAACTTCCAGTTTTTCGTAAAAATCGAGAAATTCCTCCGTAAGTTTTTCCACCGCTTCTGAAAAGGTGGCAGAAAAGAGCAGGTTTTGCCTCTTGGAAGGCAGTATTTCAAATAGTTTGCGAAGCTGTGGTTGAAACCCCATGTCGAGCATGCGGTCGGCTTCGTCTATCACCAGGTATTTTACTTTCTTCAGCGAGAGTACGCCGGCCTGGTACAAATCCATCAAACGGCCCGGTGTTGCCACAAGAATGTCGATGCCCGGCGTCAGCAGTTCGGCGTGTTTAGTCCAGCCAATGCCGCCAAAAACTGCCGCGTGGCGCAATTCCGACAGCGATGTCAGCTCGGCCACATCCTCCCCTACCTGAATGGAAAGCTCGCGTGTGGGCACCAGAACCAAAACACGAGGATCGGTTCCCTCGGGCTTTTTCAGTTTGGTGAGCAAAGGCAAAAGATAAGCCGCTGTTTTGCCGGTACCGGTTTGGGCTACACCAACCACGTTGGCACCCGAGTTGATTTTCGGTATGGCCTGCTGCTGAATGGGCGTCGGTTCTTTAAAACCAATGTCGTCCAGCGATTTCAGTATCGATTTGGCTATTTTTAGCTCTTCGAATGTTTTCTTCATCCTGCAAAAATAGGAAAAATGAAGTTTGTATAACGGATAGTATTCGCAGGAAAGGATTTTCATCGTTTACCTTTCCGGTAACCGGAGCTTTCCTCCTGGCGGTGGCAGCCTTGTGTATTGGTTTTGAGGGATATGAAAGTTTTATTCTATTTTGCCCGGATGTCAAATGCCATAAGTGCATCGCCTCTGCGCTGATATAAGATCCCGTTTTTAATCACCGGATGGGAAAAATGTTCGCTGGTGCCGCGGGTAATTTTGAATGAACTGTTTTGAGTCAGCTTTCCGTTTTCGCAGCTGATGAGTGAAAGTTCGCCACCCCAATTGTAATAATACAGCATATTGTCGGCGGCAATAATTGCACCTGTCCCAGCCCTGAGCGAATCCACCACTTCTCCGGTTTCAACATGAAAGCTTTTTAGTTCTTTTTTTCGCGTGCCGCAACCGTACAGGTAATCGCCCAGTTTCACAAAACCACTCATGTAAGTATCCAAATCGGTAGTTCGCCAGATTTCGGTGATTTGCAATCCGTCTTCTGATAGCTGAAGTTTTACTCCGCGGTTGCCGTCGCCGGCAGCGTAGTAGATGATTCCATTTTCAAAAATTCCGTTGTTGCTGTGCGTGTCGCCAACCCCGGGTTCCCGGTCTTCCACCGGTGTGTTGTCCTGCAAATGTGTCCAGAGCAATTCGCCGGTTTCGGCATCGATTCCCAGTAAATGATAGGCAGAGAAGGTGATGTAAATTTTCCGGTCCGGCAGTTCAATCAGATTTCCGGGATTGTAGCCCATTCGCTCGCCCATGCCTTTGCACGACCAAATCAGTTCACCTGTAAAGCGGTTCAATGCAATTACATTGTTTTCCGTTCCGCCGGGGGTACAAAAAATTTTGTCATCAAATATCACCGGCGCTTCCGAATAGCCGTGGTAAGGAAGAACACCTTCAAAATCAGCCACGTAATCTTTGGTCCAAACCAGTTCGCCGGTTTTACGTTTCAGGCAGGAGATAATTCCCATTCCTGTTCCGGCATAAACCAAATCGTCAACCACGGTGGGTGCCGAACGCGAACCCGGATAATGTTTGGCCCACTCTTCTCCGTATTGTTGTTTCCAAATCAGGTCACCGTTTAGTCCGAAGCAAAACATCCATGCCAGGCTGTCTTTTTCACCGGTAATAAAAATTTCTGATTCAGTGACCGTTGGCGAGCCGTAACCATTTCCCAGCCCTTCGGCAAACCAGAGTTCTTTTGGGCCATTTTCAGGCCACTCTTTTAACAGTTTTGTTTCCGGATAAACGCCGGTTCGGTTGTCACCCCGCCACTGGTAGATTTGGGGTTCCGGTTTACTGCACGAAAAAATAATCTGCTTCATTTTGGTATTATTCAATGATTTTGTTTAATGGTATCCGGTTTTTCTCCGAAGTTACATTTAAAAGTAAAGAAAATCAACGAATGCCTCAAAACAAAGAATGAACATCCTTATTTTGGGTTGAAATAGCCATAAACCTCGTCGTAACCTTTTACCTCCATCAGGTCGGCCCGCATTTTGGCTGCTCCCGGGAAGCTGTTCAGGTAAATTTTGTAAAACCGTTTCAGGATGTTGAAATTTTTAATACCGCCCCAGGTTTGTTCGAACAGGCGGGTGTGTTCAAGCAATTTAGTAATCCGTTCTTCCATTGAAATCTCTGTTTTTTCCGGATTAAAAAACCAGGGATTCTGGAATATGCCGCGCCCAATCATTACACCGTCAACACCTGTTTCTTCCACTTTTCTCAGACCATCGGCATACGAAAAAACATCGCCGTTGCCGTGGAGCGGAATTTCCGGCCTGATTTGGTTTTTCACCTGAACCGCTTTCGCAATTTCGTCCCAGTCGGCGTCGCCTTCGCTTTGCATGCGCTGGGTTCGGCCATACAAAATAATGGCGGCAGGAACGGTTTCAAGCAAATGTGAAATCCACTCTTCGGTTTGATGTTGTTTTATTCCCGTACGGGTTTTTACGCTCACAGGAAGATTGGTTCCTTCTTTTGTGGCCAGAATGATTTCTTTGGCCAGGTTGGATTCGCCAATCAGTGCGCTGCAACTGCCGGTTTTAATCACTTTCTTTACCGGACAACCCATGTTGACGTCGAGCCCGTCGAAATCGTAATTTTCTGAAATGTACCTTGATACTGTGTTGTAAATTTCCGGATTGCGACCCCAAATCTGGGCGACTAACTTAATATTCAGTTTTTTCAGCAGTTTCCGTTCCGATTCATTTACAATCAACCGCTCCGAAACCCGTTCCCTGCCTTTGGGGTGGTTCATGCCTTCCACCGAAGTAAATTCGGTAAAAACAACATTCAGCCTGCCCGGTGCTGCCATCCCCGACACAGTTTCACGGAAAACCGTATCGGTAACGTCCTCCATGGGTGCCAGCAAAAATGCGGGACTTTTTATTTCTTGCCAAAAATTATTCATACTTAAATTCCAGTCAACAATTTCCAAAAATCAATTTCCAACAGAATCTCATATTTTTCGAGTGTTTTCAAAAAAGTATCGAAGTGATGTTCAGAAACGCTCATTTGCGCCTTAATGCCTTCGCGGGCTACATAAATACGCCCGAAACAGTTCAGCGCAAACCAATCGCGGTAAATGTTGTCGCGAAATTCCTGCGGATTTTCCAGATAAAAATACCGGTAAAACGAAATGATTTTTCGCTGGTTTGTCCCTGTTTATTATATTGTGTAACTGCATGGTTTCAATACAAAAAATTGCGCCGCAAAAATAGGTAATTCAAAAATAAGGACAAAACGGTATTTTATGTTGCAGGACAAAAAAAAGCACAGCCGGTAAAGACTGTGCTTAAATTTTTTATGAAAAATGTTTTTATAATGCTAACGTAACTTCGTTTGAGCAAGCAGAATTGTCTGTTTCACAAATCTGGAAAGTAAATGTTCCACTTGATCGTGCCATATCCAGAGTATGTTCACCGTCGTTGGTTGTGTTAGTTAACACTGAGCCGTTGACTTTAATACTAACTTCACTACTTCCCTCGGCTCCTGTCCAACTTAAATCAACATACCTCACTCCCCGCACTTTCCTCAATGTTGCAGTTAAGACAATGTCGGATGTTTGATTGGTGGTAACGGTTACACTTTTCGAAACCGTTCCGGTTGCCCCATCATCGTCAGTAACAGTTAGTGCCACAGAGTATGTACCTGCTGCTGTGTAATCATGTTCCGGATTTTTCAATGTGGAAGTTTTGCCATCGCCGAAATTCCAGTTCCACGCTACGACATTGCCATCTGTATCTGTGCTTGCATCCGTAAAATTCACCGTGAGTTCTGTTGCCGACCAGGTAAAGTTGGCTGTGGGCGCAACATTATCTGGTGGAGGTGGAGGGTTTACGGTTCCGTTGTACACCAGAATAGGGTCTGGATTGCCATCGGGGTCGTTTTTAACTGTTCCGTTGGTTGTGGTGTTTCCAAGTAAAAGAAGGCCGGCAACATGTGGCGCAGCCATCGACGTACCACTTAAAGTTGCATAAGCGCCATCCTTGTAAGTGGAATAAATGCTGGACCCGGGTGCGCAGAAATCCACAGGTGGATTGCCATAGTTGGAATAAGAAGCCCATAAATCGCTCTGTGCCATAGCCGAAACAGTGTAAATGTTAGGTCCCTCAGCACTTGCCGGTGATTTGGTTCCTGCATTAGTACTCTCGTTGCCTGCTGCAAGCGAAAATTTGATTCCCTTATTTGCCGCTGTAATAACAGCATCGTTCAAATCTTTATAATAACTTCCGCCAAGACTCATGTTTGCCACATCGCCAGATTTGCCATTTGCGGCCACAAAATCAACTCCTCCAATAATCCAGGACATGTAACCACTTCCCCTGCGATCGAGAACCTTTACCGGAATTACTTTTGCACCTGCGGCAACACCAACAACACCTATTGAATTGTCAATTGCTGCAATTGTTCCGGCAACATGAGTACCGTGACCATTATCGTCATTCGCAGTAGAAGTCCGCGTAACAAAAGTTTTTCCTCTGCTTGCATCCACATTCAAATCAGGATGATCCAAATCTATACCCGTGTCTATTACCCATGCAACGTTTGTTCCTGAATAATTAACTCCACCGTTTACCCGGGTAATTCCCCAGGGAGTTGCTTGTGTGGAAGTGATGGAAACTTCCTCTGTTCCAGGTTTTATGAGCGTTATTAATTTATCTTCGGTGACAGAAACCACTGCCGGATCGTTCTCCAGCTTTTTCAACTGTCCCGGAGGAATTTTTGCGGAAAATCCCTGAATGGCGGTTCCGTAAACAAAATCCAGCTCGCCGTCGGTAATTCCGGCGCGTTTCATTACTTTTTCAGCAGCTTTTTGCGCTGCCTGCTGCCTTTTTTCGTACCCTTTCAGGTTCGAGAGTTCTGCATTCAGTTCTGCATCGTTCAGTACAACGATGTAACTGATTTTTCCATTTTGAGCTGATTTCAACTCAACATCGTCTGCAAATTGTTCTTCAACCAGGGTGTCATTGCACGCGTGGAAAAACGATGCAAGCAAAAAAAACGTCAGGAATTGTACAAAAAGTTTTTTCATTGCTTAGAATTTAAAAATTTATGTTGCAATATCCGAATAAATTCTAAAACATGAAATGTCAAATGTTTTTATTTGCAATTAATTTTTGAGGGTTGATTACAGATTGAATTTTTTCATTTTGCCAGAAGCGAGGCCTTTTTTTCAATGTATTTCTGAAATTCCTCTTCGGTAAAACCCACCGAAGAAACCACAATTTTTCCCGTTTTGTCGATGATAAAATTACGCGGAATGTTTTGTGTGGCATAATTGGAGAAAATTTCGCGTTTTGGATCGGGATAGAATGGCAGGTTAAAATTTTGCTCTGCTTTAAATTTATTGATTTCTTCCCATGTATGTTCGCGTCCAATGACCAGCAATTCAAAGTCATTTCGGTTGCCGAACTTTTCGTAAACATCTTTTTGCAGGTGCGGCAACTCTTTCCGGCAGGGGCCGCACCAGGTGGCAAAAAAGGTAATCCAAACTACTTTACCTTTCAAATCTGAAAGTTTTTGAGTTTTCCCGTCATTCATTTCGAATGAAAAATCAGGTGCAGGCTGGCCTTCTTTTGCAAGGGTAAACTGGTCCTGAGCAAAAAGATGAGCAGCAACAAAAAGAAAGGATAGAATCAGTAGTGAAAGTTTTGTTTTCATAATTTATCAAAAAGAAAGTCATAGCATCGCTTCAAGTGATACTATGACTAAAAATTGGGATTTACATTTATGCCAATCAATATTGTGACACCAAAAATTCGTTGACGGCAATTTCAATGCGCTGTTGGATTTTCGAGGCATCCGATTTTTTAAACTTGTCCCCGGTAATGTTTTCGAATAGTTCGATGTACCGGTCTGAAACTGAGGTTACAAATTCTGCCGACATTTCAGGAATAGTCTGGCCTTCTTTCCCCTGAAACCCGTTGGCAATAAGCCACTGGCGCACAAATTCCTTTGAAAGTTGTTTTTGTGGTTCGTTGGCAGCAAGTCGTGCTTCGTATCCGTCGGCATAAAAATAGCGCGATGAGTCGGGCGTGTGAATTTCGTCGATGAGGTAAATTTTGCCGTCTTTTTTTCCAAATTCGTATTTGGTGTCCACCAGAATCAGTCCTTTTTCGGCAGCCATTTCTGTTCCCCGCTGAAAAAGTTTGCGGGTGTAATCTTCCAGCATTTCGTATTCAGCCTTGTCAACCAAACCCTGGGCAAAAATATCTTCACGCGAAATGTCTTCGTCATGGCCGAATTCAGCTTTGGTAGTTGGAGTAAGAATGGGTTCTGCAAATTTTTGGTTTTCCTTCATTCCTTCGCGAAGGTGTATTCCACACAGCGTGCGTTTTCCTGCTTTGTATTCGCGCCAGGCATGGCCGGTGAGGTAACCGCGAATAACCATTTCCACCTTATACGGTTCGCACATATGGCCAACCGTAACATTTGGGTCGGGTGAGGCTACTTTCCAGTTAGGCACGATGTCGGAAGTTGCATCCAGAAACTTTTCAGCTATTTGGTTCAGCACCTGCCCTTTGTAAGGAATACCCTCGGGCAAAACCACATCGAATGCCGAAATGCGGTCGGAAACCACCATCACCAGCAAGTCGTTGTTGATGTTATACACATCGCGTACTTTTCCATGATAGACACTTCTTTGTCCCGGAAAACGAAAATCAGTTTTTGTTAATGCGTTGCTCATTGTTTTTTATTTTATAATTGTTTGCAATTCCTCAATTTTTGATTTGTAATTCTTTTCTTTTAGATATGAAATCCAGTTAGAAAGAGTTACAATTTGGGACGCTTTTTTGTTTTTCAACTGTGAAAAAAGACGACGCAAATTTGGATTGTTTCTGCTTGTTTGCCTTTTGGTAATTCTTTTAAGACTGTTTAAATCATCAGGTAATTCAAAACTTTTAAGATTAATTCCAGCTTCATTTGCCGATTTTAAAATGAATGATTCAACAGCAGGAGTAATTTGTATAATATAATGATGTTTTAAAGGATGTTTAAACAGGTATAAATCTCCTGAAGAAGCAACAAGTTCAAATTCTTCCAAATATTTAATCTGCCTTTTATCTTTGTCGATTATACCCACGGCAAATGAATCGGCTAACTTTTTTTGCATCGTTTTAGAAACCTCGTTGCAACTTTTTTGATGATTAAAAGTATTGAACGAACCGGTTATTGTTTCAACAAGGTTGGTATCAGTATAACATTCAGGAATTATGGCATAATTCACCTTCATTTCAGAAACGTTTCATAATTGGTGAATAGATCGATGCCATAACCGTAAATATTATCCATATCCTCTTTGCTGAGTTTATTGGCTACTGTTTCCCCATTTTTATAATCGACCATAAAAATGGATAATTCATCCCGTGCATTTTCAAGAAAATAATCAAGAACGTAAGGACTGTGTGTAGAAAGGATGAATTGATTTGATTTGGCGTCGATTATTTCTTGCGTTATGTGAACGATGTAGGGCGGAAAAGCATGTGCTTCCGGTTCTTCAAAAATTAAAACGGAATTTTGGTTGGAAGCGATTGCCGTTTTATAAAAAATTATACGTTGTAGCGTGTCGGCAATTGAATTATAAGGAATAAGAAAAATCTCACCGTTTTGTGGCGGTTTGGTGATTTTTAACTTTTGACTTGATTTATCGAACACTAAATTCAGATTATATTCATGAAACAAGTTTACAATTTCTTCTTTTAATGCTGGAATGTCTTCAATAATTTGCATTTGATTTGTTCCGTTGGGAGGTATCAAATAATTTAAATGTGATTCTTTCGTATTTAATCCTTTTAAAAAATTATAGTATTTAATATTTATCCATTTGGAAGTTAGAGTTTCTCTTGATTTCTTTTTAAAGGGAGAAAGCCCTCCTAAATTAAGCCCGAGATTAGAATTAAAATATAAATGAGATAAAGATTCCCGATTATCAAGAATTATTTCTAATATGTTTGTATTCAGTTTTTCTATGTTTCCGGAATTTGGGTCAATGTAATCAGGATTTTTAGTGATACTATAATTTCCCAGATTTGAATTTATAACAATTGAATTTTCAAAATTACCATCGAAAAATAGTTCATTCTGATATTCAACCCTAATTAAAGAAGAAAGTTTTTTATTAGAGTTCAATTCTAAATAGGGTAAACTAAACACACCAAAAGCTTCCAGAATATTTGATTTTCCAACATTTGGTTTGCCAATTAATAAATTGATTCGACTAAACTCTTCCAGCTTTAAATTCCGGATAGATTTAAAATTTGAAATAGTGATATAGTCAATAAAACTTTCCATGAATCAAAGATAATCAACTTTCCTCTTTTTTACCGACAGAAAATTATATTCCTGATTGGTATCTCTTTTTTAAATACTTTGTACTCTCTACTCATTTCTTTTACCGGCTTTTCTGGTTTCATCTGACTTTGCTTTTTCCTCTGCCTGATCTTCATAATATTTTTGGTAGGCATCCACAATATCCCGCACCAGCCGGTGGCGCACAATGTCGTTGGTGTTGAATTGAACAACAGAAATGGATTCAATGTTCTGAAGCAGTTTCATTGCGAAAATCAGCCCCGAGTTGCTGCGTCGGGGCAGGTCAATCTGGGTAACATCGCCGGTAACAATAAATTTGGCATTCAGTCCCATACGTGTTAAAAACATCTTCAACTGGTTGATTGTGGTGTTTTGTGCTTCATCCAGAATGACAAACGCATTGCTGAGGGTTCGCCCGCGCATAAAAGCCAGCGGGGCAATTTCGATGATGCCGTCTTTTATAAAATCTTCGAGCTTGCGGGGCGGAATCATATCCTGCAAGGCATCGTACAATGGTTGCAGGTACGGGTCGATTTTCTCTTTCAAATCGCCGGGCAAAAAACCCAGGTTTTCACCCGCCTCCACTGCCGGACGGCTGAGAATAATTTTTTTGATTTCCCGGTTTTTCAGGGCGCGAACTGCCAGTGCAATGGCCGTGTAGGTTTTTCCCGTTCCGGCAGGACCAATGGCGAAAATCAAATCGTTTTTATTGCATTCATCCACTAACACCCGTTGATTAGGTGTGCGGGCCCTCACCGGTTTTCCGCTGTTCCCGAAAACAATAATGTCCTTATCAACAGTCCCGTTTTCATCCAGCGAGGAAAATCCGGTGGAAAGAATCTGCAGAATGGTTTCTTCGGTGATAACATTGAACTGGTAATAATGGTCGAGAAGCTGAATGAATTTTTTCTCGAAGATTTTCAGCTCTTTTTCTTCTCCCTGAATGTAAAGTAAATGACCTCGTGCCGTAATGCTTATTTTGGGGAACAACGATTTGATAAGGTTCATTTTTACGTTGTTTATCCCGAAAAACTCCAGCGGGTCAATCCCTTCCAAATGAATTTGTTTATCCAATAATTTTGCCTTTATAATGATTTACAAAAATAACGACTTTTCTATGAAATCGAACTTTTTGACAATTGAGTGTACTGTTTTTTAAAAATGAAGATTAAATCACCGGTTCATTTTACAGCTATTGCCGTTTTTATAGCATCATTTCTCGTTTATTTAATAACCCTCGAACCCACAGTCAGTTATTGGGATTGCGGAGAATTTATTCTTTCTGCTGCAAAACTCGAAGTAAATCATCCTGCCGGATCGCCTTTATTTGTATTGCTGGGGCGAATTTTTACTTTTTTATCATTTGGCGACAATCAAAAAATTGCATGGTCAATCAATCTGATGTCAGGTTTTTTCAGTGCGCTCACTGTTTTTTTTCTGTTTAGGATAATTGTTTTTTTGGGAAAGAAAATAAGTACAAATAATTTTCAAATTGTTGGCAGTGCGGTTATCGGTTCGCTTACTTTTGCCTTTACCGATTCATTTTGGTTTTCGGCAGTTGAGGGTGAAGTTTACGCACTTTCCATGTTTTTTCTAACGATATGTTTTTGGGCTGCTTTGAAATGGGAAACAGGTTTTGGCGAATCCGGCAACAACCGATGGATTTTGTTTATTGCTTTTTTAACTGGCTTGGGGCTTGGCGTTCACCTGATGAACCTGTTGGTTATTCCTTCGGCAACCCTTATTGTTTTTCTGAAATCGCGTAAAAAAACGGCTAAAAATATTTTGCTTTCTTTTTTCCTGGGATGTGGCCTTCTTTTGACTGTTTTGTATGTTCTGATTCCCGGAACCATGTGGTTTTTCTCTGTTTCAGAAACATTGTTTATCAACCGCTTTCATCTGCCATTGAATTCGGGGATAATTTTCAGTGTTCTTTTTCTCGGCGGTTTGGTTGCTTATGGTATTTATTTTTTTCATAAGAATGGAAGCCCGAAAGTGGCGCTTGCTGTTTTTTCCACAGCGCTTGTTTTAACGGGTTTTTCGGTTTACGCGGTTAATCTTGTTCGTTCGCAGGCCGGTCCACCTGTAAATTTTGGCGAACCCGACAACATTTTTTCATTAATTGATTATCTGAACCGGGAGCAGTATCCCCAAAGACCACTTTTATACGGACAAAACTACAATTCGCCGGTTATTGGAGTGAAAGAGCGGAAAACCAGAGACTTCGACGGAAACAGTTATGTGGAGCGCGATTTGTCTTCTGTTTATACATTCTCTCCGGAAACCTGTACTGTTTTTCCACGGATGTACAGCAGCGATCCCGGTCATACGGAAGCTTACAAAAACTGGGTAAATATTACAGGGAAAAGAGTTCGCACGGTTAACGGTGCCGGGCAAACGGAACTACTTACCATCCCGACTTTGGGAGAGAACATCGCATTTTTTTTCCGTTTTCAGGCGGGGCACATGTTTTGGCGCTATTTTATGTGGAATTTTTCGGGAAGGCAAAACGATATTCAGGGCAGGGGAGAACCAACAAAAGGAAACTGGATTTCCGGGATAAAACCCATCGATGCGTTAAGGCTTGGCCCGCAAAGTAACATGCCACACTGGATGAGAAATAACCGCGCCCGGAATACTTACTTTTTTATTCCTTTTATACTCGGATTTCTCGGTGCTGCTTATCATTATAAAAAGGACAAGGTTTCCTTTTTCAGCGTTTTGTCGCTGTTTTTACTGGCCGGAATAGGCCTGGTGATTTACATCAACGAAATCCCGCTGGTTCCCCGCGAGCGCGATTACGTTTATGTGGGCGCTTTTATGGCTTTCAGTATTTGGATTGGGTTCAGTTTTGCCGGTCTCACTGAGCTTACAGGCCGCAAAGTTTCGTCGAAGTCGATACCAATTTTGTTGTTTGTGGTTATTTTTTTGGGAAGTCCCGCTTTGCTGCTCTCGCAAAATTTTAACGACCATAACCGTTCGAACCGTTACGTAACGCGCGATTTTGCCGCAAATATCCTTAATTCCTGTCCGCCCAACGCTATACTTTTTACCAGCGGTGATAACGACACTTATCCGGTTTTGTATTGCCAGGAAGTAGAAAATATCAGGACCGATGTGCGTGTGGTTGTAATGCCGTTTGTGAGTGCAAACTGGTTTATTAATCAGTTAAAAATGAAAAAGAACCAGTCTGAGGGATTGAAAATGGAGCTTCCGCAAAGGGCAATTGATGAAGGGAAACTGGATTATGTGGCCGTTCTTGACAGAATTGACAGAACGGTTGATTTTAAAGAAGTGCTGAGGTTTGTAGCCGGCGACGAACCGGGAACTAAACTGAAAACAAGAAGTGGGGATTCTCTTGGATTTATACCTTCCAAAGAGTTGTATTTTAATGTTTTGGCAGATGGTGAAACAGGGCAAATCCCGGTTTCACTGAAAAACAGGGAGACGTTGTATAAACATGAACTTACTTTCTGGGATATTGTGGTTTCCAATGCGACTGCCCGCCCTGTATGTTTTGTGTCGAAAGCGGAAGCGCAAAATCACGGATTGTTGAATTACCTCAGGCAGGAGGGATTGGTTTACCGGGTTGTGCCGCAAAAAAACGATTTGAAACATGCGATGCAAAACCCTCCGGCAGATACCGATCGTTTGTATTCGCAACTGATGGAGGAGTTTTCCTGGGGAAATATCGATAATCCTGATGTGAATATTGACTATTTTTCGAAGTACAATACCGGAGTTTTCCAGTTGCAGAATGTTTTTAACTCGCTGGCCGATAATTTGCTTGAAGAAGCAAAAACTGAAAAAGCCCGTGCTGTGCTGAAAAAGAGCATTTCGCTTTTCCCTGTTTCCGTATTTCAATATAATAACTACTCGTTGCAACAAATCGAATTATTGTTCGACGCCGGATTAAACGATTCGGGGTTGCAGTTTTTGAATGGTTTTTTGCAATCGGTACAAGCCAACCTGAGTTATTATGCGCAGTTTGAAAAACGCCAACAGAAAGCGTTGAATTTCGACATTATGACCGAAATGTATTATTACCAGCAACTTTTACAACTCATACATTCCCGGAAGTTGAGTCAAAAGTTTCCTGATGCAAAGCAGAGCTTCGAAGATTTTGCTATACTTTTCAGCGATAGCTTGTAAAAAGTTCTATATCCCCGGGAAAGCACACGTATCGCCATTAAACGGCTGATTAAATACCGAATCGGTTTTGAACGGGATAATCAGAATCGATGCTGAATCGGCGGAAGGTATGTTGGAGTTTCCGGTTTTTTGCTGAAAGTTGAAAACCGAAAAAAACAAAATAACCGATACCAGCGCTGCTTTGGCCGGAATACCTTTCAGCGAAAAAAACCACCCAAACAAACCGGTGAATGAATTCTGCCTGATATTGCTCCGGCTTTCCTTCAGCATAAAGAAATAGTCAAGCCGGTTTTTTACCGAAGCATCCGGTTTGCAATCCAGTTCGTCATTCCTGAATAGTTCACTCAAATAGTTATCTGTCAATTCATTTTTCATCGTCTAACCCTCCTTTTCCTGCTGAATTTTTACAAGTTTTGCCAATTCGTTCCGGGCATAAAAAAGCCTTGATTTTACCGTCCCTTTTGGCAGATTTAAAATTTCTGAAATTTCTTCCAGGCTAAAGTTTTCGCGGTATTTTAGCACCAAAATTTCCCTTGACTTTTCAGAAAGTCCGTTCATTTTACTAAAAGCGGTTTCGAGTAACCGGCTTTTGTTCTCTTCGCTAAAATCAGTTTCATCCGGTACATTTTCGGAGAAAGTGGCCTGTAAAACGGTATTGCGCGTCACTCGTTTGCGGTATTCGTTTTTGCACATGTTGTGTGCTACCGAAAAAATCCATTTTTGGAAAGAGTAAGCCGGATTGAAAAGCTGCGGTTTGTCTATAATTTTCAGGAAAATATCCTGTAAAAAGTCGTTGGCTGTCTCTTCGCAACTGCCCAGCATTCGGTAGAAATAGTAAAAAAGCCGCTCGTGGTACCGGTCATACAACTCGTCAAATGCCGGCCGGTCGCCCCCTCCGATGTTTTTCATCAGCGTTTCGTCAGTTAATTCTTTTATATTTTTTCGGTTAAAAATCACTTTCGTTTTAATATCAAAAAAATAATTCCGCAATACGATAATAAAATGACAACCGGTGCCAGCGTAATTCGCCTAAAACTGTAAATCTCAGGATTAAAGTTATCTTTTTCCGGCATCGGCCCTGCCATTAAAAAGAATCCGGCAAACAATATTAATAAAATGATAATTAATAAAGTGGCTTTTTTCCGATTAAAAATTTCCATCTTTAAAGTTCGTAAATAAAGTATATAAAAGTACACGCGAAAACCGAAAGGTTCAAAACAGAGCAACATTTTTTTATTATGGAACAAAAAGTAAAGGCATTTAAAGAATTACTCGACATAATGGACGAACTGCGGGAAAAATGCCCGTGGGACAGGGAACAAACACTGGAGTCGCTTAGAAAGCTAACCATAGAGGAAACCTACGAACTGGCAGATGCCATTTTAAAAAATGATTTGCAGGGAATTAAAAAAGAACTGGGCGATTTGATGCTGCACATTGTTTTTTATGCCAAAATTGGTTCCGAAAAAGGAGCATTTGATATGGGCGATGTTTTGGAAGGAATCAATAAAAAACTGATTTACCGCCACCCGCATGTGTTTGGCAATGTGGATGTGAATGGTTCGCCCAAAAAAGTGGAAGAAAACTGGGAAGCGCTTAAATTGAAAGAAAAAGGCGGGAATAAACGCGTGCTGGAAGGCGTTCCTGCCGCCATGCCGGCGTTGGTAAAAGCCAACCGCATTCAGGAAAAAGCCAGTGGCGTGGGTTTCGACTGGGAATACAAAGAGCAGGTTTGGGATAAAGTGAAAGAAGAAATTAATGAACTGGCACACGAAATCGACCTGGTGGACAAAGACAAAATAGAAGCCGAGTTTGGCGACCTGTTTTTTGCCATGGTAAATGCCGCCCGCCTTTACGGAGTTGACCCCGAAGCCGCCCTGGAGCGCACCAACCTGAAATTCATCAAGCGATTCAACTATCTGGAAAGTAAGACACTGATGGAAGGGAAAGATTTGCACAAAATGACTCTGGTAGAGATGGATGTGATTTGGGAGAAGGCTAAATCGGAAGAGTGAAAAAATACTGAAATGTGTTTTACTTTCCTCCGGCATTCATTCAGAACTTTTTCGATTCTGCAACTGTTTTTTCAGTGTAAATATTTGTTTTTATGCTGAACAATAGATTGAATTGTTCAGCAAATTTATGCAGAATTGTTATTTTTATCATTTTAACCGGGGATTGAAGGTTTGGAAATGAAATGAAATTACCTGATTTTTTATGGAAAAGCGTTATTCAAAAATACGAATCAGAGAAAGCGGACAACACAAAACAGTTGAAATCGGTTCGAGGCTTAAACCTGAAATTGTTTCTTCTGTAATAAAAAAGTGGCAGTCACTCATCGACGTCACTGCAAAAATTGTGAATGTGCCATCTGGATTAATTATGAAGCTGAACGAAGATGCCATCGAGGTTTTTGTGAAGAGTAACACCGATGGAAATCCTTACGAAGCAGGTGAAGAATCAAAACTCATTTACGGGTTGTATTGCGAAACCGTGATTGGAACACAGAAGCAACTGTTGATACCTGATGCCACTAAAAGTAAGGTTTGGAATGAAAACAACCCCGATGTGGATATAAATATGATTTCATACCTCGGTTTGCCCATCAACTGGCCCGACGGTGAAGTTTTCGGAACGGTTTGCCTGCTCGATAACAAAGAAAACAGGTATAACCCGGATTACATCGGTTTACTCAGCCAGGTGAAAAACCACATTGAAACCGATTTGCAGCTACTGGTAGCCAACAAAGAACTCGCCGAAAAAAACAACGAACTGGAACAAACGAACACAATTAAATCGAGGTTTCTTTCACTTATTTCACACGACGTAAGGGGAGGTATTGGCGTTTTGGACGAATTTTTAAAACTAACCATCGAAAACATCGATAATTACGATAAACCGAGGCTGAAAATGATTTTACATTCGCTAAGTCAGAATGCCGGTTCGGCCTACCAAACCCTCGAAAGTCTTTTAAGATGGTCGAAAAACGATTTGCTGGATCTGGAGCCGGATATGCATTCTGTGAATGTAGTTCAGGTGATTGAAAATTTGCTTTTTTATTTTCAGCAGGCTTTCTTAATGAAAGAAATTCAGGTAGTTAAGAAATTTAGTCAGGATCAAATAGTTGTTCTGGCCGACGAGAATATGCTGGTTACCTCCCTGCGAAATATCATTTCCAACGCCATAAAATTTAATCAAGCAGGAGGTAAAATATTCATCAGGGCTTACCAACACGATAATAAAACCGTCATCGAGGTAGAAGACACCGGGATAGGGATGAGCCCTGAAAAAGTAAATGAGCTGTTCAGTTACAAAAAGGGAAGTACCGGAAAAGGAGCTGGCATCGGGCTGATCCTTGCCAAAGAATTTCTGGATAAAAATGATGCTGAATTACAGGTAAAGAGTGAAACGGACAGGGGAACCAGGTTTATAATTTCTATATGAAAAAGCCAGAGAAAAAGATTCCGCAAAAAAGATCCGATGCTGATGACGCCGGATATAAAAAGGCTGTTGAAGAACAAATAAAAAGTTTAAATCTTTTAAACAACCTTGCTGAACAGGTTCCCGGCGTGGTTTATCAGTATCGGCTTTATCCCGACGGAAGTTCGGCTTTTCCATACGCCAGCCCCGGAATGTGGGATATTTACGAAGTAACTCCCGAAGAAGTCAGGAAAGATGCATCACCGGTTTTTTCCCGCATTCACCCCGATGATTTCGATTACATTGTGGAAACAATCACCGAATCGGCTAAAAATCAAACGAATTACGAAAGTGAGTTTCGTGTGATTCTTCCGAAACAGGGTCTGCGATGGAGGCACTCCAACGCCAAACCCGAATTGCTGGAAGACGGAAGCACCCTTTGGCACGGAATTATTACCGATGTTACCGAACGAAAGTTAGCCGAAGAGGCCAGGGAAAAAAGCGAAGAAAAGTACCGAATTCTTTTTGAAACCATGACTCAGGGTGTGGTTTATCAAAGTGCAAACGGAGAAATAATTTCAGCCAACCCGGCTGCAGAAAAGATTCTTGGGTTGAGCATTGACCAAATGATGGGAAGGACATCCATCGACCCACAGTGGAAAGCGGTTGACGAGAATAAAGATCCTCTTCCCGGCGAAAAGCACCCGGCAATGATTGCACTGCAAACCGGAAAAGAAGTGAAAAATTTTACCCAGGGAATCTTTAATCCCCAAAAAAACGAATATGTTTGGATTTTGATTAACTCTATTCCTCAGTATAAAGCCGGCGAAAAAAAGCCTTTCCAGGTATTTTCCACATTTCTTGAAATAACCGACCGCAAGAAAGCCGAAGAAGCGCTATCCCATTCTCATGAATTGATGAAATATATCATAGAACACAACCAAAGTGCTGTGGCTGTTCACGATAATAATCTGAATTATATATTTGTAAGTCAACGTTATTTGGACGATTACAAGGTGAAAGAAAAGGATGTAATTGGAAAACATCACTACGAGGTTTTTCCCGACCTTCCTGAAAAATGGCGAAAAGTCCATCAGAAAGCGTTGCGCGGAATTGTTTCAAAGGCTGATGATGATAAATATGTACGTGAAGATGGTACAATCGACTGGACCCGCTGGGAGTGCCGCCCGTGGTGCGAAGCCAACGGTTCTATTGGCGGGATTATCGTTTACACCGAGGTAATTAACGAGCAAAAACGAAAAGAAGAAGAAATCAAAAAATTGAACCATCGGCTTGAGATTTTGATTGATTCGATTCAACAGCTTTCTTCGGCACAATCGCTTGACAGTGTTCAGGATATTGTGTCCAAATCAGCCCGCAAACTCATTGGCGCCGATGGAGCTACATTGGTTTTCAGAGAAAACGACTATTGCTTTTATGTGAACGAAGATGCCATTCAACCGCTATGGAAAGGAAAACGTTTTCCGGTAAATGATTGCATCAGCGGATGGGTAATGCTCAATAAGGAATCTGTCATTATTGAAGATATTTATGCTGATGAGCGCATTCTTAAAGAGGTTTACAATCCTACATTTATAAAAAGCCTCGCCATGGTTCCGGTAAATATCTCGGAACCCATTGGCGCCATCGGGAATTACTGGAAAGAAAAATATACACCCACCGAAACCGAAATGCAGTTGCTGCAAACCCTTGCCGATGCTGCTGCCCGTGCCATAGAAAACATAAATCTTTATGCCGAACTGGAAGACCGGGTAAAACTTCGTACGGAGCAGTTGCAGGCGCCAAACAAAGAGTTGGAAACGTTTACCTACTCGGTTTCGCACGATTTAAAAGCCCCATTGCGGGGGATCGACGGCTACAGTAAACTCCTGCTCGACGAATATGGCGGAAGTTTAAACGAAGAAGCGACCCATTTCATCAAATCCATCCGCAGTTCCACGCTGCAAATGAACCAGCTCATCGATGATTTGTTAAGCTATTCCCGGCTGGAACGCAGCCAGATAAAACAGGAAAAAATTGCCATTAAGCCGTTTGTTGAGCAATTATTGGCAGGATATTCCAGCGAGTTTAATAAAACTGGGACGGTAATAAAAGCGGAAATTCCTGAAAAACAGATTATCGCCGATTCTACCGGGCTTTCCATTGCCCTGCGTAATTTCATCGAAAATGCCCTGAAATTTTCAGGGGGTAAAACGGCCCCTTCCATCGAAATTGGTTTTTATGAAGAAAACGATTGCTGGATTATTTTCGTAAAAGACAACGGCGTTGGTTTCGATATGAAATACCACGATCGTATCTTTGAAATATTTCAGCGCCTGCACCGGGCAGAAGATTTTTCGGGCACCGGAATTGGTCTGGCCATGGTAGCAAAAGCACTGCAGCGTATGGGGGGAAAAGCCTGGGCGAAAAGCACACCTGGAAAGGGATCAACTTTTTTTATTGAAATACCAAAAATTGAATCAATATGACCGAGACAAATAACAATCAACCCATTTTGCTGGTTGAAGACAATCCGGTAGATTTGGATCTCACCATGCGGGCATTTAAATCGCAAAAACTCGACAACCCGGTATTAACAGCGCGCGACGGTGAAGAAGCGCTGGCTTATATCGAAACTTGGGAAAAGGGTGAGCCACGGCCCGTGGTTATTTTGCTCGATTTGAAAATGCCAAAAGTAAATGGTTTGGAAGTATTAAAGGTGCTCAAATCGCATCCTGCGTTTAAAACAATTCCGGTGGTCGTACTAACCACTTCTTCTGAAACATCCGATGTGCGGGAGGCATATCAGCTTGGGGCCAATTCTTACATCGTAAAACCGGTTGATTTTGAAAAATTTTTAGACGTGGCCAAACAAATTGATCTTTATTGGAGAGTGCTAAACAGGCCGGATGATTTTTAAAATACCTGAATTCATGAAAATTTTACTGCTTGAAGACAATACCGCGGATGCAGAACTCACTATCCGAACCCTGAAAAAAACATGGACGGGTTGTACAGTTAAGCACATTGTCACAATAAGGGAAGCCAAAGAAATTCTCGCCGGGAAACCTGAATTTGATATCGCCCTGCTCGACATGCAACTGCCCGACGGCAGCGGGATGGATGTATTAATTGAAATCAGACAAAAGAAACTGGATTTGGCTGTAGCCATGCTTACCGGCTCGGGCGACGAGGAAGTGGCCGTAGCCGCACTGAAAGCCGGCGCCGACGATTACACCGTGAAACACCCGGGATACACGGACAAAGTACCGCAAACTGTTGAACTTGCCCTGGAAAATTATAGAAAATACAGCGAACGGGCATCAGACGTCATCCATGTATTGTATATTGAACACAATGCCGCCGATGTGGATTTAACCCGGCGTCACCTGATGCGCTATGCTCCCTTCATCAGAATTACCAATGTCCCGAGCGCTGAAAAAGCGCTTGAATTACTCCCCGGAGTTGCGATCGCGCCCGGAGATTGGAATTATCAGTTGGTTTTAATGGACTACCGTTTGCCTGGGATGAATGCCCTTGAGATTATCAAGGAAATCAGGCAGGAGCGGCATCTCGACATTCCCATACTGATTGTTACCGGCCACGGCAATGAAGAGGTGGCGGTGCAGGCCCTAAAAATAGGCGCCAGCGACTATCTGGTAAAACGCGAAAATTACCTTACACGCCTTCCTTCACTCATTACCAGTGCTTTTCAGCATTGCGAATTATTCAGAAAGCAAAAAGCCCTTGCCGAAAGCGAAGCCAAATACCGCCTGCTGGCCGAAAATTCCGGCGATGTGATTTTTACTCTTGATTTCGATTTGAATTACACATATATCAGTCCGGCTATTTATTCCATGCGCGGGTTTACCCCTGAAGATATAGTTGGCAGAAAAATTTCAGAAATACTTACACCTGCTTCCTTTAAAAAAGTCAAAGAAATATTTCAAGGGGTGTTGCCAAAAATGCAAAGCGGTAAGGTGTCACTGGAGCCTATGGTGATTGAACTGGAAACTTTAAAAAAGAATGGAACGACCATTTGGGTTGAAGTTAAGGTCTCCGTTTCCTTCGATGCAAAAGGAAACCCGGTTGGTATTTTAGGAGTTTCGCGCGATGTTTCAAAGCGAAAGGGGGTGCAGGAAGAGCTTCGGAAACTATCGCAAGCTGTCGTTCAAAGTCCTGTAAGTATCACCATTACAGACATTGATGGAAACATCGAGTTTGTAAACCCACAGTTTACCAAACTCACGGGTTACACACCGGAAGAAGTGAAAGGCAGGAATCCACGCATATTGAAGTCTGGTAAACAGCCCGCGGCTCTTTATAAAGAGCTGTGGGACAACATTTTGTCGGGTAAAGAATGGCATGGAGAACTGGAAAATAAAAAGAAAAACGGCGAACTTTACTGGGTTAGCGAAAGCATTTCTCCGTTGGTTGATGAAGCAGGTGAAATAACACATTTTGTATCAATAAAAGAAGATATTACTGAACGAAAAAGAATGCTCCACGACCTGATTGAAGCAAAAGAAAAATCCGAAGCCGCCGACCGCCTCAAAACGGCTTTTCTTAACAACATTTCGCACGAAGTAAGAACGCCACTGAACGGCATTTTAGGTTTTGGTCAGTTTCTTGTTCAGCCTGATTTAACTCAAATTGAAAAAGAACAGTACCTGAAGATACTGCAAAAAAGCAGTTACCGGTTAATCAAGACCATTACCTCGTTTATGGATATTTCGCTCATTACTTCAGGCAATATGCCGGTGCTTAAAAAAATGTTTCCGTTGCAGCCCTGGATGAATGAAGTAAACGAACTGGTGGAACCGCTATGCCGGGAAAAAGAACTTAATCTTCAAATTACTCCTTCTTTGAACTCGCTGGAAGGTATTAAAGCAGTTACTGATGCAGAACTTCTGAAAAAAGTATTTGTACATTTGCTCGACAATGCCATAAAGTTCACGAATCAGGGAACCGTTTCTTTCGGCTGCCTGGTTAAAGATGAAACCCTTTATGGTTTTGTGGAAGATACCGGAGTTGGAATCGATGCAAGCATGCTAAAAACAGTTTTTAAACATTTTACACAGGAAAACCCAAGTACTTCCCGCGGACATGAAGGGAGTGGTCTTGGACTATCCATCGCAAAAGGGTTGGTTGAATTGCTGGGGGGTGAAATTTCAACCAACCCTTTTGCGATG
>Ga0334883_1001527_pt1 | contig 33665 bp, 27 predicted proteins | sample GraSluR1_MG_6_FD_207230 | JGI IMG/M metagenome (GOLD analysis project Ga0334883, IMG submission 207230) | Sludge microbial communities from methane-producing bioreactor in Wageningen University, Netherlands - Granular Sludge_09_05-R1 | ecosystem: Engineered > Bioreactor > Anaerobic >...
ATCCAACATTCCGATGTTTAATGGCCCGGACAGTTTAACCAGAAAGGCTTTAAGAGGTTTGAGCAGTTGTTTAGCTGTATGAGCTGAAGGTGAGGTTTCTTTTTCCTACAAGTGCTTGACGCGATCTATACCCTTTACTTGATTGACTTGACCAGTTGGTGATGATATGATTATCTTGTGTAATTTTGGCAGGCGCCCGTGGTGAAAGGGATATCACGCAGGCCTCCGGAGCCTGAAGTCGGGGTTCGAATCCCTGCGGGCGCACCAATATTGAGGAGTAACCTGCCGAAGGTTGCTCCTGTTTATTTTTTAAATATCACCGGGGTCGATAAATATAAATCTACTGCAATTTCAACCGTAGAAAGGAAGTGTTCAGCTAATGCCCAGGATTAAATTCATCCCGCATGGAAAAGATTCAGAAATTGCTGCCGGAACCAATCTGCTTAAAGCTGCAGATCAGGCCGGACTCTATATTGAAGGAGATTGCGCAGGTAAAGGCACCTGTGGCAAATGCAAGGTCAGAATAATTGAGGGAGAGTTGGGTGAACCAACCGCTGCAGAAAAAAAACACCTTTCAGAAAGTGAACTGCAAGCCGGCTGGGCCTTAGCCTGTCAGCGCGAAATTAATGGCGACTGTCAAATAGAAATACCGATTCAAAAGGATGCTCACAGTCGGAAAACAAGCCTTAAAGGCGGGGTTCAAAAATATACTGCCGAACCTGTTATTGAAAAAATATCGGTCCAGTTGACAAAGCCTGCAGTTCAAGATCAAACAGCAGACCTGGAAAGATTAATCGACAAGCTTGCTCGTGGCAATCTAATGGTAAAAACACGGGAACTGGCCCATTTTCCATCCATGTTGAGAAATAATGATTACCGCGTTACAGCAGCGATCAGCGGCAACCGGCTACTTTCAATAGAGCCGAACGATACTACCGGACAGCTCTACGGAGTTGCTTTTGATATTGGCACCACCACCATTGTCGGTTCCCTGCTTGACCTGCACAGCGCCGAGGTCATTGCCGTATCAGCAACTACAAATCCCCAGAATATATACGGGGCCGATGTTATCTCGAGGATAAACCATGCCTCTGATGCGCCGGAAGGCCTCAAGCAGCTACAGGATAAGGTCATTGGAGCAGTTAATGATATTATTCACGATCTGATCCACCAGACCAGGATCGCCAGGGATAGAATCTATGAAATTGTTGCCGTCGGTAATACTACAATGAGCCACCTTTTTATGGGTGTAGATCCTACCTATTTGGCTCCGGCCCCATTTGTTCCGGCCTACAGCAGATCCTTAAATGTTGAAGCAACAGAATTGGGGATAAGCATAAATCCATCGGGACGAGTAATATTCCTGCCTAATATCGCCGGATATGTCGGCTCAGATACTGTAGGAGTAATCCTGGCTGCGGATCTAGACCTGCCGGGAGACAATTGTGCAGCAATTGATATTGGAACTAACGGCGAACTTGTTTTACGGGCAAATGGCAAACTAATGGCTTGTTCTACAGCAGCCGGACCAGCCTTTGAAGGTGCCCAAATCAAGCAGGGAATGAGAGCTGCCGCTGGAGCAATTGAAATTGTCAATTTTACCAATGGACATATTGAGCTAGGGATGATTGACGATGCACCTGCCTGCGGTATTTGCGGCTCAGGCCTGATTGATGCAGCGTCAGCACTAATTGATGCAGGATTGGTTGAACCAAGTGGTCGATTTGTTAACCCGGAGGAAAAACCCGATGCTGTGCCAGAACAATTCAGGAAAAGATTACGCCGCGGTGATAGCGGTTTTGAATTTGTTCTAGTTTCAAAAGATAATTCCGAAACAGGTGAAGATATAGTTTTGACCCAGGCCGACCTGCGAGAACTACAGCTGGCAAAAGGAGCTATCAACGCAGGCTTGATGATTCTTATCAAAGAAGCCGGAATAACGGTTGACGATATTGACAGAGTCCTGTTAGCCGGAGCATTTGGCAACTATGTCCGCAGGGAAAGTGCCCTGGGAATCGGTCTTCTCCCGTCACTGCCACCGTCGAAAATAACCGCTATCGGCAATGCCGCCGGTGATGGAGCCCGAATGGCCCTTGCCTCTGCAACCATGCGTAACAGGGCTGAAAAACTTTCAGATACGGTCAAACATATGGAGCTCTCCACGAGAAAAGATTTTCAGGAGTTTTTTGTGGAAGCCCTGCCTTTCAGAAAAATGTTATAGCTCATTGTTTTTGTTTATCTTCCGGGCAGGAAAGTTTCAAAAAACGTAGAATTAGTCATAGCTGGAACATAGCAGTAAATCAAATAATGGCTTTAATAACCAATCCTGTCAAGATCTCTTTTGTAAACAACTGTTGTTTAAGGCATAAAGTAATCATTAACACTTATTATTTCGGGAGGTATAACATGCAAACTGCCAAGGATATTATGACTACACCGGTGCTTGGTGTAACCGTAAATCAGACTGTAAAAGAAGTTCTGGAACTGCTGGCTGAAAAGCGTATCAGTGGTTTCCCTGTAGTTAATGATGAAAAGAAAATTGTCGGCATTATATCTGATACAGACATCATCCGCTATTCACACACTATTAATGTAATCCCCCTTTCCAACCTTTCAGGATGGGTTTCACCCTATGCGGATATCGCCGACCTGGCCAGCATGAAAAAAGGCTTCGACTTGCTACATACAACCCTGGTCAGCCAGATAATGACAAAAAAAGTTTACTCTGCCAAAGAAAGTAGTCCTGTTACAGAAGTGGCCAAATTAATGAATAAGCATAAAATAAACCGGGTACCTATTGTAGATGATGACGATAAACTCGTTGGAATAATTACAAGGTCTGATATGGTCCAGTGCATGGCCAATCTTTAGGGAGAGGTGTAAAAAAGGCCGGTGAAAATCAATTCAATAAATAATCCTGATCAAGGCGGTTATCTCAACCGCCTTTTTACTATCAAAGCTTACGCCGCCCTTTTAATCGGCAAATTGCTGCTTACTTTTACCAGGCTGGTTGGTCGTGGTGGAACAACTCTACCGGGCCGCATTGCTTTAATGATCAACCCTGACTTTGTTAGGGTTCTGTCCCGTCAAATAAAAGTTGGTAGTATTATTGTAACCGGAACAAACGGTAAAACTACTACATCAGCCTTGCTGAGCAGCATTTTAAAGGAAGCCGGCTTAACATGCATCCATAATCAAGCAGGTTCCAACATGTCCTGGGGAGTAGCTTCAGCTTTTGTGGAAGAGGCAAAGCTCAACGGAAGAATTCCAGTTGATTATGCCATAATGGAGGTAGATGAAGGTGCCTTCCCAGCAGTTACGGCTGCGCTGCAGCCACTGGGCATAGTAGTGACCAACATTTTCAGGGATCAACTTGATCGTTATGGTGAAATCGACTATATTCAAAAAGCCATTAGCACCGGACTAAACATTCAACCGGATAAAGGCTTCCAGGTTATCAATGCCGATGATCCTTCACTGGCAGCCCTGGGACACGCTTCCGGTATTTCAAGGTTGACCTTCGGGCTTGATCTGGACTTGGCCGACGACAACCTGCACAATACCGGCAGGGATTTAAAAACTTGCCCGCTCTGCCGGCAGGAACTTGCTTATGAAAAGATATACTATGCTCATCTCGGGCACTATTACTGCCCCAATTGCAATTTTAAACATCCCCGGGCTGACGTGAGGTTAACAAACTATTCCTGTAACGATGATAATTTTACCATCTTAAACGTTACCCATCAAAAAGGTTCTATTAAGATGACCAGTAGTCTCTCCGGGCGCTATAACCTCTATAACATCCTGGCTGCTGCAACTTGTTCTCTGGGCCTGGGTATCCCGGAAAACACCATCGCCTCCGCCATTAGTAAAGCCGGGCCATCTTTCGGCAGGATGGAACGTTTTACATACCAGGACAAGTCAATAACCATGGCCCTGATAAAAAATCCCGTTGGCGCCAACGAAGTAATCAGAACACTACTTAACAGGAGGGAAAAATTTTCTTTATTAGTTGCTATTAATGATAAAATTGCCGATGGTAAAGATGTTTCCTGGTTGTGGGATGTTGACTTTGAGCAACTCCCTGCAAGAAAAGAACAAATTTCATCGCTGACCGCCTCCGGTCTGCGGGCATGGGATATGGCAGTTCGTTTTAAATATGCCGGGTTTGAACAGGATATGATTAAAATCAGCTGCAGCACTGAGGAAGCGCTCATTACAGCAATTGAAAAAACACCCCAGGCGGGATCATTATTTATACTGCCTTCTTATACTGCAATGTTGGAAATCAGAAGTCACCTGAACAAAATGGGCCTGGGAAAACCATACTGGGAGGCATAGATCAATTGGCAGATGTAAATCTTTTTCACCTTTACCCTGATCAGCTAAATCTATACGGCGACCGTGGTAATATTCTTGCACTTTCCAAGAGGGCCCTCTGGAGAGGGCTGGAGCTAAATATTATTGCTATCCAACCTGGTGATCATATTGACCTCAGTAAGTGCGATCTGCTTTTTATGGGCGGAGGCCAGGATAGCGATCAACAGTTGATTGCCCGGGATCTCGAATCACGCCGTGATGAACTGGCCGATTTAGTCGAAAAAAGCCTGCCGGTCTTTGCAGTTTGTGGTTCTTACCAGTTGCTGGGAAACTACTACATTACCTCAACCGGTGATAAAATTAAAGGCCTGGAAATCCTCAACATATACACCGAGGCTGGTCAAAACCGCCTGATTGGTAATGCTGTAGTTAACTGCCACCTGTGGCAGGAACCAAAAACCCTGGTTGGTTTTGAAAATCATGCCGGCAGAACGTACCTCAAACCACCAGCTGAGCCGTTGGGCACAGTTCTTAACGGCTACGGGAATAATGGCCGGGATAACACCGAAGGTGCAGTTTATAAAAATGTTATCGGGACCTACCTGCACGGCGCTTTACTCCCGAAGAACCCCTGGTTGACCGACTTCCTGTTACAACGAGCTTTGTCATACCGTAATAAAGATCACTCCCTGGATGAGCTGAACGATACCCTGGAAATACAAGCGCATATGGCAGCGATTGAGCTGGCCAGTTCAAAAAAACATAAACGGCTCTCTGCCAAGTGTTAACTACTCCTGCAGTTTTTAATAGTTAATATAACAGACAGCGGAAAGATCTCCCGCTGTCTGCTGTTTTGGCATAAAACTGTAAAGGCCTTTCTAACTATCAGCTGAGTCATTCAGCTTATAGCAAATATTCAATATCAGCCTGAACATATAATTTTTCAACTAATTGATTTATTACTACAGGAACCTGCTCTTCGATCAGGGCATCCATAACCTCATCTTTAACATCATCATACTGCACTTCAACTTCCTCGGTCCGGTCAAGCAGTTCGATGATATGAAAACCAAACATAGTTTCAACAGCACTACTTACTTCACCAATTTCCAGGTTAAATGCAGCCTCTTCGAATTCTTCGACCATTTCCCCACGGCCGAAAAATCCCAGATAACCGGCATTATCATTGTTAGATAGATCAATGGAATTCAGTGCTGCCAGTTCGGCAAAATCTTCACCATCGTTTAATTTTTCTATAATGTTATTTGCTTCTTCTTCACTTTCAACCAGTATATGCCGGGCTTCGACCTGCTCCCTCTCTTCGAAAAGATAATAGTGGCTGTCAAAGAAATCGACCAGATCCTGTTCGGTTGTTTCGATTTCTGTCATTGCCAGTTTGCGAACCAGTAAATTCAAGCGGGCATCTTCAACAAACGACTCTTCACTAATACCGTAAAGCTCAAGGACAGATAGAAAATCATCCCTGGATCCCTGAAAATTTTCACTGACAATCTGTTCAATCTCTTCATCAAGTTCCGCTTCAGAAATTTCAATGTTCATTCGTTCCGCTTCCTGAGCTATCAGCTTACGGGCAACTAACTGTTCTAAGGCATCTGCCCCTCCCTGGGCATATAGCACTTCAAAGAGTTCATCTTTGAGAACAGGGTCGCCGTTAACCATGGCAACAGCTACGGCATCCTGGCCAGATTCTGCTGAGCGGGGTGTATCCTGAGCCACCAAAACCGCAAGAACAACTACTACAATCAACAGGGCCAGGCTTACTATTAGCAAATGCAGTGGTTTTATTGTGTTAATTCGATCCATCAAACCTGAACTTTTTTCAGTCATATTTAACACCCTCTTTTATTTATTTAAAAACTTATTCATTAACGACTAAGGAATAATTTTATTCATTGGAAATTCGAGGATACCCTCCGCCCCGGCTTCCTGAAGATCACATATAAGTGAACGTACTTTTCGTTCATCAACTACCGTTTCTACAGCAACCCAGTTGTCGTCACAGAGGTTCGATATGGTCGGCTTACGCAGAGCCGGTAATAGCTCAACTATTTTGGCCAGATTGTCGCTATGGACGTTCATTTTAAGCATTACTTTCTGCTCGGCCAGCAGCGCTCCCTTTAAAAGGGTGATCATATTATCAACTTTTTTCTTCTTCCAGGCATCTTTAAAGCTTTCATGGTTCATAATAACTCTGGGAGTCGAAACGAGAATAGTTTCAATAACTCTGAGGTTGTTTGCTTTAAGTGAGCGGCCTGTTTCTGTTAATTCAGCAATTGCATCAGCAAGCAGGGGAGGTTTTACCTCGGTAGCTCCCCAGGAGAAAGATACTGATGCACTGATTCCTTTTTCTTTGAAATATCTTTTTGTCGTTTCCACCAGCTCAGTAGCAATCCTTTTTCCCTGAAGATCTTCGACTTTTTCAAAGGGAGAGTTATCAGGTACTGCAAGAACAAGGCGAACAGGCCTGAGACCACGCTTGGAATAATTTAAATCGGCCATTTCAACTATATCGACATTTGTTTCCGTGATCCAATCTTTACCTGTAAGACCTGCATCCAAAACCTTATCTTCTACATACCTGGGGATTTCCTGGGCTCTCATCAAAACACATTCTATTTCTTCATCGTCAATATAAGGGTAGTAAGACCTTTCACCAATATGAATATTGTAACCGGCTTTTTTAAACATATCTAGTGTGGTATTCTGTAAACTGCCGGCAGGCAGGCCTAGTTTTAGTTTGTTCAAATCTATCTCTCCTTTGATTTTTTGTTTATGTTCTCTTAAAAAAGACGACCCTTGAGGTTCGGATTATAAAACTGAACCTGGGCCTGGTTAAGATCCGGAAATTGACCGGACCCTGATAAATAACCGCGTAGTATTAAATTAGCATGTTCAATCAATACTGTCAACGCGGGGCGGTTAATTTACAGCAACCATTTATTCTTTTGTATCATTATTCTATAAGAGAAGGATCTGCCATGTAGACGAAGAAATATTCAGAGCATTAACCTTTTCCGGGGAGGCCGGATGATGTCTGAAAGTGAAATGAGCAGGGCTAAAAGACACCTGGAAACTACCCGTAAAATGAAAGATATGCTGCCCCGATTTTTCATGCGCATGCTGGAAAGACGTTTTAACAACGAACCCCTGGCCTGGTGTATGGTAGGAGTTCCTCCGGAACTGCTGAAAGCTTTTGACCTGCTTTTTGAATGGCCGGAAAATTTCGGTACTATGTGCGCAAGCAGACTGGTAGCGCCCAGGTTTATTGAAGTGGCGAATAATGATGGCTACTCATCCGAGTTGTGCTCATATGTTACCAATACCATGGGTTACTGTAAACTTTTTAGAGAAACTGGCGAAGCGCCTCCTGAATCTCCTCTGCCGGGAGGAATGGGAACACCATCTTTCCTCCTGGGATCCGGCTTTATCTGTGAGCCGCGCTGGAAGTGGTTTCAATCGGTGGCAACGAGATTTTTTGATGTTCCTGTTTACAGCAGCGACCCACTGGCACCACCCTGGGACGTTAATCCTCATGACCCCCGCATAGAAGATCATTACCTTACCTTGCTCAGAGAGGACCTTGCCGGTCAGATTGAATTCCTAGAAAAACAGACAGGCCGCAAGCTGGATCTCGATTTACTGAGAGACATATTGACCCTTTCACACCGTGCCCTGACCTACTGGCGGGATACCCTGGCCTTGCGCAAGGCTGTGCCGGCGCCAATGGGATCAACTGATTATTTTCATGCCATTATCCCCCAGATGTACCTGGTGGGTGACCAGGAAGCTGTTGATTTTTACCGTGAAATGTATGAAGAGGTTCGGGACAGGGTTGACCGGGGAATAGGTATAGTTGATGAAGAAAAATACCGGCTGATCTGGTTCGGACTCCCCCCGTGGTTTAACATGGGTATCTTCAATTATCTTGAATCGTCTGGCGCAGTGTTCGCCTATGAATCAACTTATAATGTAGGTGATTATTTTGAAGTAGATCTCTCAGATCCCCTTGAAGCCCTGGCAAGGAGAACCTGGCAGAGAGCGGTAAAAATGCATGATTACGGCGCAGAAGCAATGCCCGAACTATGCAACCCGGCTGTTTTCGGCGGTTTTGCAGGAAGCAGCCTGCTTGATGAACTGGTTGATGATTATAGCCTGAACGGGGCCATAATGCATTTGACCAGATCTTGCCGGGCAGTTTCATTCGGTGAAGTTCACACAAAAAACCGCCTGGCAAAACTGGGGATCCCTTCACTGATCTTTGAAAGTGATATGACAGATCCCCGTTTGTGGTCTGACGCCCAGATCAAGAACAGACTACAGGCTTTTCTGGAAACACTGGACCGGATTAAGGAGGAGACCGATTGAATGAAAGATTCAGCTTGTCCCAACTGTGATAGTCAGAAAAGTAAAATTGATGATCTGGATTTCATTTCCGCCCTTAAAGAGAAAACCGGAAAACCTGTTATCGGTTTTTTATGCTGCTTCGCTCCTCCCGAACTAATCAGTGCTGCAGGAGCAATTCCCTACCGGATTACCGGTAAACCGGGAAGCGACAATACTGCTGCCGATGCATACCTGGAACCTTACGGATGTTCCTATGTGCGAAACATTATGGCCCGGGCTGCTAAAAAAGATTTTAATGCACTGGATGGCCTGGTTATATCACACAGCTGTGATATGGTTCAAAGACTTTACGGAATCTGGACATATTATCATCCTTTTCCCTACTCCTATCTTTTTAATGTGCCGCATCAGATTACACCCTGGAGCCGTCGTTTTTTTAAAAGAGAGCTGCACTTTTTCAGGGAGAGCCTGGAAAAGTTTACTGGCAGACAGGTATCGAATAAAAATTTAGTAAAAGAAATTAATCTCTTTAATCAAAACAGGCAGCTGGTAAGGGATATTTATAAAATGCGCTCAGTTGATAATCCCCGTGCTGGGGGCAGCGAAATACTTGAAATCCTTTTAGCCGGAGGCAGATTGCCGGCACCTGAATTTGAAATACTTCTTCGTGAAAAAATAAGGTTATTTGCCGGCAGGAAACCTGCTAAAAAAATAAAAAAACGAATCCTGATCTGGGGTAGCTTAATCGATCATCCCGCTTTGTTAAAGATGATCGAAAAGAGCGGAGGTTCTGTTGTTGCAGATGATACCTGCATAGGGTTCAGAACCTGGGAAAACGATCTTCCATTAACAACAGATCCGTATGAAGGCCTGACTGATCATTATTTTAACAACTTCCTCTGTCCCCGCACTGATCGAGGACCAGGCTTGCAGAAATATAATTACCTGCTGGACAGAATCAGGGAATATCGGGTTGATGGAGTTGTCGGTTACTGTATTTCATTCTGTGATCCCCATAAATTTGATTATCCCGATCTGCGTGATCTCCTAAAGGCTCAAGGTATTCCCATTCTGCTCATCGATGATAATTACAGTTTTGAACCGGCTGAAGCAATACAGACCCGTCTTCAGGCTTTTTTGGAAATGATCTGATTATAAATATCTTTCGGCGCATTACCATAACTGACTTCATATGATATGCTAATTAAACAACTCTTCCGAAACAACGGATGAAGCATTTTTCTCTTGCCCCGCAGTCCTTAATATGAGAGAATTATAATATTAATTTTCTATCAGCAGCAGTGCTTCCAAGCAAAGGTGAGTGAATTTAAATGGCAACGATAGTACAGAAATATGGCGGAACATCAGTCGCCACCCTGGATCATATCAGGAAAGTAGCAAAAGGTATTCTCAGAACCAAGAGAAAGGGCAACAGAGTTGCTGTAATTGTTTCGGCTATGGGAGGTGAAACAGACCGTCTGCTTGATCTCTCCTCGAAAGTAATGACCGGTCCTCCCGGGCGCGAACAGGATGCTCTTGTTGCCACCGGGGAGCAGGTTTGTGCAGCACTGATGGCTATAACCCTGGAAAGTCTCGGTCACAGGGCAAAGTCTTACATGGGGCTGCAACTCCCCCTTCTAACCGATAGTAACCATACTAAAGCGCACATCCTGGAACTTAAAACAGATGTGCTGCAAAAGGATATGGATGAAGGAATAGTCCCGGTAATTGCCGGTTTTCAGGGTATAAACAAAAGCGGCAGCATTACCACCCTGGGCAGGGGCGGTTCCGATACAACAGCAGTTGCCGTTGCTGCATCTTTAAATGCCGACTGCTGTGAAATATACACCGATGTTGACGGGGTTTATACTGCGGATCCCGCCATATGCCCCAAGGCCAGGCACCTGGAAAGAATATCCTACCAGGAAATGCTTGAACTGGCTGGCCTGGGAGCCAAGGTTCTTCATGCCCGTTCCGTGGAACTGGCCCAGAAATACCAGGTTTCCCTGGTAGTTAAATCTTCTTTCGGTGGAGAAAAAGAAACCTGGATTGTTAATGAGGAGGAAGTCATGGAAAACTCTATTATCAAAGGAGTTACCCTGGAAAGAAACGTGTCTAAAATTTCGCTGATTCGAGTGCCTGACAGACCCGGCATAGCATATAATATATTATCGCCGCTGGCTGATTCTGCTATCAATGTCGATATGATTATTCAAAACGCAAGTATCGATGGTTTTGCCGATTTTACTTTTACAATTCCAACAACCGACTTGGAGAAAGCGCGCAGTTTGGTAGAAAAAGTCGCCGCAGATATTGGCGCCCTAGAGATGCTGGCAGACAACAATATCGTCAAGGTATCCGCTGTCGGTATCGGTATTAAGACCAACCCGGGAGTTGCAGCTAAGATGTTCAAATCTCTCTCGGAAGAAAATATAAATATTGAGATGATCAGTACATCTGAATACAGGATTTCCTGTGTAATTGAAGAGAAGTACGGTGAGCTTGCAGTAAGAGCAGTTCATAAAACATTTGATCTTGATAATAAAGAAAAAGGATCGGAGGATAAACCTGTTCATGGCTAATAGCAAGATAAAGCGGCTCTGGTTGGGATTCTGGCAAATAGCAGACCCGAAGATATGGATCGCTTCCACAGTTCCCATGGCAGTTGGCGGGTCACTTGCTTATGCACAAAGCGGGACTTTCAGTTGGTTCTGGTTTATTGTCGGTGCAGTAGCTGTCTACTTTCTGGAAATAGGGAAAAACGCCATCAATGAATATATTGACTACCTGAGTGGTGTAGATCGTTTTGTTACGCCAGACAAGAGAACACCTTTTAGCGGGGGTAAAAAAACAATTGTTGACGGCAAACTGACTCTTAAAGAAAACCTGTATATTGGCGCTGTAACTGTTTTAATCGGTTGTCTCCTGGGTCTGTATATTGTCAGTTTTAGAGAGTTCAGTGTGCTCTGGTTCGGTTTGGCAGGAGTTTTTTTCGCCCTTTTTTACAGCCTCCCTCCTTTTCAATTTGCCTATCGCGGTTTCGGTGAAATGACAGTCGGCTTTACATTTGGCCCCTTGATTACAACCGGTACTTACCTCGTTCAGACAGGTTCAATCAGTGTTTTGGTTCTGTTAGCATCTCTTCCGCTTGGTTTTATTATTGCCAATGTCCTGTGGATTAACCAGTATCCTGATTATGAGGCTGACTTACAGGGTGGAAAAATGAACGGAGTAGTCAGGATGGGCAAAAAAAGAGCGGTTAGTGTATACGCAATCCTCTTTGGCTTTGCCTACCTTTTCCTGCTGGTAATGGCCATCTTTAGCAAAAACATTTTGTGGCTGCTGCCTTTTATCAGCATGCCTCCCGCTATCAGGGCTGTGCAGGTTGCCAGGAAACATTACGACAACATACCTCTTCTGATGGAAGCTAATGCAAAAACAATCCAGGTTTACCAGTTAACTGGATTATTTATGATTGCTGCTGCCCTGTTGACCACGTTACGTTAACCTTCTTGTTTAATAATGTCTGAAAAAAATAACTAAGAAGCCCGCTTTTGATTTTGACGGGCTTCTATATACAAAACCTTATAGTTATAAGCTTCAATCTTTTTGCTTGGACCAGAAGAAGTAAGGTTTGTTTTCCATATTTTCTCCAGCTGCAGTAACCATTGGTTTAGGTGGATCCGATTGCTGTGTTTTCAGTGATACCACTATTAGCGTTATTACACATACAACAGCAGCCGGAATGGTTGCAAAAAACAGGGCATCCCATATCCCTTCATCAATCCAGTACCACGGTTCATAATTAACCATGAATACATTGGCTTCTCTTGTAAAAGGGTAAGCAAGAATAAAACCGATAGCCCATGTAATAACACCGGCAAACCAGGAAGCAACAGCACCCTTAAGGTTAGCCTTCTTCCAGAAGAGTCCGGCAATAAAGGCCGGAACCACTGTTGGCAGGCCGATGCAGCCGGCAAAAACTATTAACTTATAGAGCGAGGGGAAAGCTATGGCGATGATCATGCAAATAATCGCCGTAACGGGAATAGCAATTCTAACTGCTTTTAATGTTTCAACGCCGGTAGCCTTTGGTTTGAAATAACGGTAAAGGTTGTGACCGACCAGGGTGGAATTTATAAGAACACTATCTCCTGCAGTAGATAAAATAGCCCCGGCCAGCATAACCACGAAGAGCACTCCGAACCAATCAGGCATAAAATTCTGGGCAGCCCAGATTAAAACATGTTCATTATCAACCGGGCTGGCAATTCTGAAACCGTAAGTAAACGCGGCAATACCGATTAAAACCGGTATCATGGCAATACCAAGATAAAGAACGCCTGCACATATAAACCCTCCGGAAGCCGTTTTAGCCGTCCGGGCTGCAAGCGCACGCTGCATTAGAATAGCACAGCTTAAATCGCCCAGGCCGACGCCAAGCCAGGCGGCAATATAAGAAATAAAACCAAACAAACCAACATAGTAAAGAAAACCACGTGGTCCGGAAACCGGCCACAGGGCAAAAGGTGGATTCAAATCCCAGACCCGGGCATTATTTACAAAATATTCCCAACCTCCCACCCCTTTAATTACTGCCGGGAGCATTAAGACCAGTGCAACAATAATCAGCACGGTATTCATCGTATCTAAACGGGATAGCGCTTTCAGACCTCCACTGTAAGTAAGTATCACAATCGCCGCGGTACCTATGTAAATGGAAGTGGTAAAACTGAAGCCGGTTGTTATCTGGACTATTACCCCGGCGGCAACCATTTGGCCGGCCAGCCAGGACATAGTACCGATGATCTGGATAATCATAAAAAGAATACTCATTTTCTGGCCATAGCGACTGTCATAAAAATCAACTATCGAAGTATAACCGGCCTGTCGCATCCGGTAAACAAAGAAAAAACCACTTAACACCAGGGTCAGGGTAGGCGCCCAGGGATCATATATGGTACCCTGGAAGCCATACATGTAAGCATAGCCGGCGGCACCGAGAATTGCCCCGGCACACAACCAGGTTGCCGCAGTGGATCCAACCAGGTATACTAATGAAATATCGCGCCCACCGACAACATGATCATCGCATTCCTTTATTCCACGAGAAAAATATAAACCAATCGCAACAACAATTACCAGGTATACTGCCAGGCCAACATAAATCCAGTGTGCGATATCACCAAAAATAGCAACATCTTCCAAACTGCCTCTCCTCCTTCACTTTTTTGAATATATACCCGCACTGTTATTTTTAATATACTCCTCCTGAGAAGTCTTGACAATAAAAAAACCCGGCCGCAGCCGGGTTTTGCCGGTAATCTATTACTTATCTGCTAATTTAAGCTTCTTTATCTTTGGACCAGAAGAAAAGAGGCTTTCCTTCCATGCTTTCCCCTGAGGCTGTTTTCATTTGTTTGGGAGGATCACTTTGTTGAGTCTTGAGGGAAACCACAACCAGGGTTATAACGCAAACCACAGCAGCCGGGATGGTAGCAAAAAACAGGGCATCCCAGATACCTTCATCAACCCAGTACCATTTTTCAAAATCAACCATGTACCAGTTTGCTTCAATGGTGTGGGGCAGCGCAGCTGCAAAACCGATTGCCCAGGCAATAACACCGGCAAACCAGGAAGCAACGGCACCCTTAAGGTTAGCCTTCTTCCAGAAAAGACCGGCAATAAAAGCAGGAACTACCGTGGGCAAGCCAATACAACCGGCAAAAACAATCAGTTTATATAATGAGGGAAAAGCAATTGCAATAATCATGCAGATAACAGCAGTTACAGGTATGGCTATACGAACCGCTTTAAGGGTATCAACAGTTGTTGCCTTTGGTTTGAAATAGCGATATAAGTTATGACCTAGCAGGGTGGAATTAATCAATACACTATCGCCGGCGGTAGATATAATCGCCCCGGCCAGCATAACAATGAAGAATACAGCAAACCAATCGGGCATGAAGTTCTGGGCAGCCCAGATTAAAACATGTTCATTATCAACCGGGCTGGCAATTCTGAATCCGTGGGTAAAAATAGCAATACCGATTAAAACAGGTATCATGGCAATACCGAGATAAAGAACACCTGCACATATAAACCCTCCGGAAGCCGTTTTAGCCGTCCGGGCTGCCAGCGCACGCTGCATCAAAATGGCACAGCTTAAATCGCCCAGGCCGACCCCGAGCCAGGCGGCAAGATATGAAATAAAACCGAACAGACCGACATAATAAAGGAATCCCCGCGAGCCTGAAACCGGCCACAGGGCAAAGGGGGGCAAACCGTCCCAAACCCGGGCATTACTGACAAAATAGTCCCATCCGCCAATACCCTTAATCACAGCCGGCAACAGCAACACAAGAGCGGCGATAATTAATACGGTGTTCATTGTATCGAGGCGGGACAGGGCTTTTAAACCTCCGCTGTAAGTAATAACAATAATGGCAATAGTTCCTATAATAACCGAAACAGTAAAACTGAATCCGGTGGTGACCTGCACCAGGACACCGGCAGCGACCATTTGTCCGGCCAGCCAGGACATGGTTCCAATAATTTGGATGATCATATATAAGATACTCATTTTCTTTCCGTAACGGCTATCATAGAAATCAACAATCGAGGTGTACCCGGCCTGACGCATCCGGTATACAAAAAACAAACCGCTGAGAACCAGGGTCAGTGCCGGAGCCCATGGATCATAAATAGTCCCCTGGAACCCAAACATGTAAGCATAACCAGCGGCACCAAGAATTGCTCCGGCGCACAACCAGGTTGCCGCAGTAGAGCCAACCAGGTAAACAAAAGAAATATCGCGACCGCCAACAACGTGATCATCACATTCCTTTATTCCACGGGAAAAATAGAGACCAATCACAATAACTACAACTATATAAACCGCCAGGCCGATATAGATCCAGTTAGCAATATGGCCAAACATTGCTCCGTCTTCCATCAGTAGTTTAACCTCCCCTTTAAATAATATAATATTACTATCATTAATAAAACAAGCAACTATTATGCCAACAACACTATGACCGTTTGATTAGTTTAGCTAAATCGGTTTTCTGGCACATTTATTGCGAGTATATAATTATCGGCAAATATAAGGAAAGGGCGTTTTCCAGGATGCCATTTATCGAAAAGACATCTTTTACATAAACCACTGCTTTTTCTTTCTTTAATATCTAACTAATAAGAATCCAGCGATCATAATTCTCAAAAATAATAACTTAATGGCTTAAGTCTTAAAAAGATAACCTTACTTGAAAAGGGAGGGCAATAATGAAACTGGCTGTATTAGGATCAGGCGGAGTTGGCAGGGTAATAGCAAAAACTGTAGCTAAAACGGGCAGGTTCAAAGAAATAATTTGTGCCGATATTAGTGAAGAAACAGTTAATAACCTGCTTCTCACTATAAATAAAGAGAATTTCCATGGTACAGTTGTTGATGCTTCTGACTATGAACAGGTGAAAAAACTGGCCCTGAAGGTAGATGTTTTAGTGAATGCTGTAATACCACGGTTTAACCTGATTGTTATGAAAGCCTGCCTTGCCGGCCAATGCCATTACCTTGACCTGGCCTGCGATACAATCCTTGAGCTGCCCGGCAAAATTGATCTTTCTGAACAACTTGATCTTGATCAGCATTTTTCCGACGCAGGGCTGCTTGCCCTTTGCGGGATTGGTATTGACCCGGGCTGTACAAATATTTTTGCCCGTTATTTAGCTAATCAGATGGATGAGATTGAAGATATTCTGATTAGAGATGCCGATGTTTCCAGTGTGCAGGGGCACGATATAGCCTTATATTTCTCTCCGGACACATTCATTGATGAATGTATAACTGAAGCGCCACTTTTTTATGAAAATGGAATGTTCGTAATCAAGGAACCACTGGAAAAAATAGAGGATTTTACCTTTCCCGACCCAATTGGCAAGGTGCCGGTTTATGCCATTTCACATGAAGAAGCCTGGACAATACCACGCTTTATAAAGAAAAACCGGTTGAAGAAATGCAATTTTGGTTACGCTCTTCCGGGTGAAATGGTAAATATACTTAAAGTGCTTAAAACTCTCGGGCTGGACAGTGAAAAACCCCTTAATATTAAAGGGAATAAGGTTGCTCCCCGCGATGTGGTTATCGAGCTGCTGCCAAAACCGGCAGAACTGGCCGGCAAAATAAAAGGGAATATATGCGTGGGCACCCTCGTTCGGGGCTTTAAAAATGGCCGGAAAAAAGAACTATTCATGTATAACCGGATCAGTCATGAAACGGCCTATCATTCAATGCAGGAACAGGGAACATCTTACCAGACAGGAATTCCTGCCGCCCTGGCTGCCGACCTCCTTGCTGAAGGAGTAATTAAAACAAGAGGTGCTGTTACACCCGAAGCCTTAGATCCAGAGCCTTTTATTAAAAACCTGCCACGATACGGACTTGAAATAGAAATTGAAGAACGTCTTTAATATTTGAGCTGATGCTGAGCCATTGCTCCAAACATGGAACGATCAAAAAAGCCGGAGAACAAATTTGCTCTCCGGCTTTCTGTAAATTATTCTAACTTATTATTACTCCATTATTTCCTCAAATTCTTCAAGCTCGGGAACTGGGTAGTCAATACCGAGAAGGAATGAAATTTCCCCGTCAGAATTGTAGACCGGGGCAAATGCGGACTTCTGCAGACCATAACCGTAATCATCCATCCAGGTGGTTTTAGCAACCTGAGGTTCACCGGTGGCATAGGCATCAACCGTCCAGGGTTCCTTTTCATATTCGGTACCATAAGGATCCATATCTTGTGGTTCCGCACCGTCAACAATAATCAGGTTATAGTCTCCTCCACCATCAACAAAGCTGTATAAGTAAGTTGCGCCAACTTCGTTCATCCACTGGTGGAAAAGATCATAAAGCTCATCATGTTCAGGGCCCTGCCTATTTCCATTGGCTACAACAACATCATGTAAATCACCATAATAACCGTCACCCTCATTAAGCCTGTCACCCAGCTCGGTTACAATAGCCAGGATATTATCCATTGCTTCCCTGTTTTCTGGAAAATCAAAATCTACTGAAGCATCTACATCACCGGAAGGTTGATCCTGCCCGCATCCAGCAACTAGGCCAACCAGGAGAAGGACAACAAGGAATAATATAGTTTTTTTCATTTTAGCATCCCCCTTTTATAAAACACTTTAAACTGTACTTTATTAAAAATCGTTCTTCGAACTTCAGTACCCTTTTGCACCAACCTCCTTTCAACCTGTTACCTGTTATTTATTAACCAAGCAACTATTATGCCAACATCTTCAATTTAGACAGCGACTTTAAGGAAGATTGGAGTGAGGCGATTGATAACCTGAAGCAGGCTATATTTTCACCGCCTGTAAAAAAGTTGATTCGGAATATGTAAGAAACAGTAGTTAATAACTAAACAGTAATATACTATCCAATAAATAAGAAAGGAAGGGAAGTAATTCTTAATAGTAAGAAAGAATATATTACTCTTCCCTCGTTTTATCCGAAAGGCCAAGTTCAGACAGCTTACGGTAAAGGGTAGCCCTGCTGATTTCAAGTTTTTCAGCAATCTCATTCTTACCCTCAAGTGAAGACCCATAGCGGTTTAAATAACCCTGCAGAATCATTTTTTCATACTCCCTAACCCTCTCTTTTAATGGTGCCCCAACCTTTACAGCCTGATCCTGACTGTTTTCTTTAACCCTTGGAGGTAGGCTGGGTAAGCTGATCTTATCGCCGGTAGCCATATTTACTGCATATTCAACAGCATTTTCAAGCTCTCTCACGTTGCCTGGCCATCCATAACAGAGCAGGCAATCCATTGCTTCCTGCTCTATACCGGAGAATACCTTATTAAGCATGGGCGCATATTTGGCCAGACATCGCTCAACCAGGGCCGGAATGTCTTCCCTGCGTTCTTTAAGCGGTGGGATGTGAAGAGGTATTACGCTCAGGCGGAAATAAAGATCTTTGCGAAAATTTCCATGCTGCATCATCTGTTCCAGATCACGGTTTGATGCAGCAATTATCCTGACATCAACGGGAATTTTTTTTGAACCACCAACCCTTTCAACTTCCCTGTTTTGCAGTACATGAAGCAGCTTAACCTGGAGATGCAGGGGCATTTCCCCAATTTCATCAAGAAATATTGTGCCATCACTGGCCAGCTCAAATTTACCGGACTTTCCTTCTTTCCTGGCTCCGGTAAATGCCCCGCCTTCATAACCGAAAAGCTCGCTTTCAAGCAATGTTTCTGGAATAGCACCACAATTAACACTGATAAAAGGCCCTTCATGCCTTGAACTGGCCTGGTGTATGGCCCGGGCAAAAATCTCTTTTCCTGTACCACTTTCCCCGGTGATTAATACAGTTGAATTGCCACCAGCTACTTTTAAAGCCTGTTCTTTTACATTCTTGATAACAATACTTTCCCCGATAATATCTTCAAAAGTATAATCCATAACAGTTGAGCTCAGATCATAGATTAGCCTACGGGCTTCTGAGATATCCCGGAATGAAATAACTGCTCCTTCCGGTTTTTCTCTTCCTGATATCGGCCTCACCGAAACGATGAAATGCATGCCCCGCCTACCCTTAGTTTGATATATTTCCTCTTTCTCGATATACTCTTTTCCTGTTTTCAAAACCTGCAGGGCCGGGGTTCCGGGCCAAAAATCTTCCAGGGTTTTACCAATTATTTCACATCGGTTCAGTTTAAGCAGCTTCTCAGCTGTAGTGTTGCAGTGTGTAACCACACCATCGGCATTAATTGCCAGGGCACCCTCGTGAATTGTTTCAAGAATAGCTGTAAGCTCATTAGAGAGAACCGTCAAGCGTTCTACCGCTTCACTTTCCGATACCTTGGCGGCCAGAAAACGGCTGAGATGCTGGAGAAAAGATAGGATTGCTTCAGTTTTGGATAATAATATTTTTTTTTGAACAGGGCTGAAGGCAACCAGGCCGATTACACCGATAATCGAATTATCCATAATAATAGGCGAACATATTTCAGCCAGTTCTTTGGTCGTTCCCTCCCTTGAAGAGGGATCATATTCGGGGTCGCTAATCGGATCTGTAACCACAAAAGATTTGCCACTGCGCAGGGTTCTGGCATAAAGATAATCACTGTCCAGCAAACCCATTTCTTCTTTTTGCCCTATTCTCTCGGTATAAAAACCGCTGCCCGCCACAACTGTTAAATCCTGGTCGACTATTTCAACTTCAACTGAAAGAGCTGCAGCTATAGCTTCAGCCAAATCCTGGACCATAGATTGAATATAGAGTAATCCCGGCATTACTAACCCTTCTTTTTCTGTTCGGATGATCTTCTTTTTGTAGTAATTCTTCAACCTGCCCCGATAACCTTCCTGATAAACCTGCTTTTCAGATAAAAATCTCAATATCGAGAATGACCGGCTGACCATGAAAATACAACGAGGCTATCTGCAAAGTAAAAAAGTAGCGACAATTATGCCTGAACAACCCTCGGAATTCCGAGACCTAATTCTGGGTTTGTTTGGCATTACTTTTGCATATTATAAAGCAGACTACTGCAGAGTTATTTTGCAGAGTATCGAATCTAACACGGGAGGACATGGTAGTGACCTTCTGTCTCGAGCCAGTTTTAGCTTACACCAATAAGGCGTTCGAACTTTTATGCCGGGAAGAACTATCCAAACCGGCACTGGACCGGCTAGCCTGTGACCTCCCGGAAAACATTTCCGATCTATTTTACCCCGGTTTCCCTGACCACCGACACATCCCGCCTGACAGGAATTATTCCCATACCAGGGATAGTAATCCGGGGCAAGAAGATGAAGCCCTGCTAAATTGCAATTATTTAGACTGCAGCGGTGGTTACGGCTCTTATAATCCGGGTCAGAGTTCTGGCAGGGTTAAAGAATTTGTTCAGAAACAGCTCAACAGCCACCCCCTGTGCAACCAGGTATACTCCAAACTCCATGCAACCATGCTTTCAAAAATTTTAAACATGATTACTCCAGCCGATTTAAATCATATTATAATAACGGCCACAGGTACTGAAGCAGTTGAAAATGGATTAAATCTGGCCCGAATCTGTACTGGTAGAAACACCATTATTTCAGCTGCCGGCAGTACTCATGGCAGTAATCTAAGGTTGTTAAACTTGAACGGCAAGATAAATCATCGACAGAAAGGCTATTCATTAAACCCAAACTTCCATTATGTTCCATATGGTGATGCTGATATCCTGACTAAAATAATGCAATGTGCCCATAATGAAGGAAATGATGTTGCGGCTGTTATTCTTGAACCGTTTCAGTCGGAAACGGGGGCTGTGATACCTGGAGATGATTACCTGGCCCAGGCAAGTGAACTGTGCAATTACTACAGCACCCAGTTAATAATAGACGAAACCGGTATTGAGATGGGAAGAACTGGCAAAATTTTTGCCTTCGAACATTTTGGAATCACCCCTGACATACTCTGTCTGGGCAAGGCATTGGGTGGAGGGATATTACCACTGGGCGCCTTGATAACTTCAGATAAACCCTGGGCCTTACAGACTAACACCCCGGCTTATAATCAATCTTCACTGACAACTGCCCCCTTCTCCTGCGCAGCTGCAATTACAGCAATGAAAGTTTTATTCGACGAAGGATTAATAGAACGATCTGACGAAAAAGGTAATTATATTTTGCCCCTGCTGAAGCGAATTGCCTGCAAATACCCGGTCATAAAGGAAATTCGGGGCAAAGGGCTGTTGTTAGGATTGGAATTTAAAAAAGAACGATATGCTTTAGCTTTAACCGAGAATCTCCTGAAAAACAGGATAATTATCACGACTGCCTTAAATAACCGGTCAGCTATTAAGATAGAACCCCCGTTAACCGTTAGTATTGAGCAGATAGACCATCTCCTGGAAATACTGGAGAAAGAAATAAAAAGAATTTCATATCATCAATAACTTATAGTTAACTACTGAAAGGAGTGGATAATGCTTGAAAGCTTTGAGATTTAATGCAAAAAAGTGTATCGGCTGTAAGCTCTGCCACCTGGCCTGCAGCGCCCAGAATGAAGAAGTTTTTAACCCGCGCCTGGCCCGGCTCGTTGTATCTTCCTATTATGATCGCGACGGGTTGGTTGTGGAAGGCCAGGTCTGTGATCTCTGCTTAGAATGCGTTGAGGCATGTCCGGTTGATGCTATTGTAGTTAATAACGGGCGCCTGAGCTTCCTGGAGGATACATGCACAGACTGCGGACTCTGTGTGGACATATGTCCCAACCAGGTGATCATTAAAAAGGAGCAGGGAATAGGAATTTGCGTTCAATGCCGCAGTTGTGCCAACTGGTGCCCAACTGGAGCGCTGACCTTCGAGGAGGTAGATAAACAATGACCTATACCGGTACTGTTTTAAGAGTAAACCTCAGCACCGGCAAAACTGCTAAAGAGCCCTTAAATAAAGAGTGGGCCCGCAATTATTTAGGTGGAAAAGGTTTAAGTATTAAATATTTATATGAAGAACTGAAAGCGGGAACCGATCCCCTTTCGCCAGAAAACAAGCTAATCCTGATGACCGGGCCAACTACCGGCACTATAGTGCCAAATTCAGGCAAGTTGGCCATTGCAGCCAAATCGCCGGCAACAGGTACCATACTTGATTGTTCTATTGGAGGGCATTTTGCCCCGGAACTAAAATATGCCGGTTATGATGCAGTTATAATAGAAGGTAAGGCAAAAGCACCTGTCTACCTTTTCATCGAGGACGACCTGGTTGAACTGCGCAGCGCCCGGGAATTGTGGGGAAAGGGCGCTCATGAAACCGAGCATATAATTGCCGAAACCCTGGGGGATGTTATCACCATGGCCATCGGTCCGGCCGGTGAAAATCTTCTGCCCATGGCCTGTATCAGTTCGGAGCTGTATCGGCAGGCAGGACGTGGTGGGATCGGGGCAGTGATGGGCAGTAAGAATTTAAAAGCAATAGCTGTTTGGGGAAGCGGTGGCATAGAGATTCCCAATATCAGAAAATTCTCCGCTGCCATGAATAAAATTAAACGTGAAGATACAATGACTGACGATAACATGTGGGCATACAGTGATGGCACACCAATGATTGTCGATTTAAGCCAATCAACAGGCATCCTGCCAACCCGTAATTTCCAGGATGGTGCTTTCCCGGAATATAAAAAAATCAACTCGGAGGCAGTAAAAAATACCCTGAAAGCAAAAAAAGCTTGCTTTGCCTGCCCCCTGGCCTGCAGTAACTATGTTAAAAAAGGTCAGGCCGAGGTTGAGGGGCCGGAGTATGAAACCCTGGCTCTCTGTGGTTCAAACTGCGGTATCAGTGATCTTGAGGCAATCATTGAATTCAATCGTCTTTGCGACGACTTCTGCCTCGATACAATATCAGCTGGTAATACAGTGGGTTTTGCCATGGAGCTAACCGAAAAGGGCGTCTACGATTTTGGCATCAGCTTTGGCGATGTAGATAACTTCCTCAAAATGCCCGGCCTGATAGCCAGAAGAGAAGGCGTTGGTGCAGACCTGGCCGAAGGTGTCAGGGCAATGGCTGAAAAATTCGGCGGTAAAAATTATGCCATGCAGGTCAAGGGTCTGGAAATCCCCGGTTATGATCCCCGCGGTTCCTGGTCCATGGGGCTGGCTTACGGTACCGCAGACCGTGGGGCCTGTCACATGAGAGCATGGCCCGCAGCAGTTGAGGCCTTCGGTGATATAGATCCATTCACCGCCGAGGGCAAAGCTGAACTGGTGATTGGTATGCAGGATGATAACTCGGTTAAATTCTCCGCTATTTTTTGCGATTTCTGGGCTCTGAGCACAGAGAGGATGGCAGAAATATTAACAGTACTTCTGGAGCGCAAAATTGAGGCTGCCGAGCTGACAACAATCGGCGAACGTATTAATAATCTTGCCCGTCTCTTTAATGAAAGAGAAGGATTCACCAGAAAAGATGACGACCTGCCTGACCGGATTTTTAATGAAAAATTGGCAACAGGTTTTACTGCAGGCAAGCTATTGCCAAAAGATGATTATGAAATAATGCTTGGTGAATATTACCGCTTGCGCGGTTGGGATGAAAACGGTATTATTTCAGATCAGAAGAAGAAAGAGCTGCAACTGTAAGCAAAACAGTGAGGAGGCGGAATAATTGGAAATAACTCTTATTTTAAGAGGGCCCCTGAAAAGGTATGCTGACAACAAAGGTTCAGTTACTGTACCAGTGGGCAGCGAAAAGACCCGGCTGGCAGATATAGTCAACCAACTGGGGATACCCGCCTCTTCTATTTCCTTTATCCAGGTAAACGGTAACAAGTCAGATCTTGAAGCATTAGTCAGGGGAGGTGAAGAAGTAGTGGTAAACCCCCGGGTTGCCGGTGGTTGAGCCAGATTAAATAAATTAAACAATGCTTCACAATTCTTTTACCGGGAGGACTGACTAGATGGAAGGTAGTATTTTACAAGTATTCTCAACGGCTAACTGGATTCTTCTTTTCCTTGGTATTTATATGCTTGTTATTATATTCCTCGGCGTTTTTTACAGCCGTCGTGTCCATGAAGCAGATGATCTCTGTGTCGCAGGCAGAAGCCTGAACTTCATTTTTATGGTTCCTTCAATTATTGCCACATGGATTTGTGCCGGTGCCATGATGGGAGCAGCAGGTTATGCCCTTTTATATGGCATGCAGGGAATTATATTCGATCCCTGGGCTCCGGCCCTATGTATGGTAATCATCGGTATCTTTTTTGCTTTCCGCATGAGAAAAGCCAAGTACACAACTGTAACCGACTTTTTTAATCACCGCTTTGGACATTTAAGCGGGATGCTTTATACTATTATCCAGATTTTATCAGCTATTGCCTGGCTTGGCGGACAGCTCGTAGCCCTGGGTATTATAGTTTACCTTACCACCGGGTTTAATATGACTACCGCCGTAATTATTGCTACTCTGGCCATAATCATTGTTACAGCGTTCGGTGGCCTCTGGGCTCTTTCCAGGATTGACATGATTGGCTTTATCCTGATCATTGTTGGTCTGTTGGTCCTATTGCCAGCAGCCCTCGGAGAAGTTGGCGGTTTAAGTTCCCTGATTGCCAACGGCGAAAACTGGGCCGAATTGCCAACCTGGTCTATGAAAATTGAAAGTGAAGCTGATGGGGGTTACCTGGGTTATGTTGGTTTATTGGCCGTGCTGCTCTATATCTCTGCCTGGACGACCCTGTCAATCGGCGATGTACCCAGCCAGGTTCTGATGCAGAGAGCCCTGGCTGCCAAGGATGAAAAAACTGCTGTAGCCGGTTTCCTGACCAGCGGGGTGCTTTATCTGACAATCGGTATGATCCCGGTTCTAATTGGTATTGCGGTATTTACTACCGGGGCTATGGATGCAGTAATGGAAATTGAAACGCAGGCAGAAAATGTGTTGCCCTGGGCTGCTTACAACTACCTGCCTCCCTGGGCCAGTATACTCTTTATTGTATCCCTGGCTGCGGCAATTGTCAGCACCTCCGGTGACAATGTGTTGATCGTATCCACCCTGGTCGGACACAATATTTACCGCAACATAAAGCCGCAGGCTACCAGCAAACAGGTTTTAACCGTTATCAGGATATTTATCCCGATTACGGCGCTGCTGGCCATGTCAATAGCACTCTATTTTGAGACAGTATATAAGTTAATTGTTCTATCGGGAGGTATTCAGCTGGCAACCATTGGCGGAGCCTACATAATCGGCATGTTCTGGAAAAAAGCAAATACTGCCGGGGCTGTCAGCTCTTTCTTCACCGGACTGGTTTCATGGATTGTGCTATTCTGGTTCTGGGCAATGCCGGCGACGGACTTTTTCGAAGAAGATGCTATCTTTATTGCCATGGTCCCGGCTTTCATAATCAGCTTCTTAACGTTGATCATTGTATCGCTGGTAACCCAGAAAAAATATCCTCCGAAACCGATGCTTTCACAGGACGGAGAAGATATGACCAATATACCCAAGTTTTTCTGGCAAAAAACATCTTAACCTATGAATCAATAACCGGCTCCGGCTTTCACTGGAGCCGGTTATTGAAATAATGTAAAGCACGGAGGGATATACTTGAAACTCTTAATAATCGGATCGGGCGGTGTCGGTCAATCCGCAGCAATGATTATAAAAAAGGCGGGTGAAGAAGGCCGCTGGGCTGAAAAAGTTGTTTTATCCGACTATAATCTTGCCAGAGCCGAGGAAGTAGCAGCTCTGTGCAATGATCCACGTTTCGTCCCCGAACAGATCGATGCCGGTAATGCTGATCAGATCAAGGATCTGGTTCAAAAGCACGATATCAATTTTATTATGAACGCAGTGGAACCAGTCTTCAACGAGAATATATTTGACACCTGCCTGGAATGTGGAGTCAACTACCTTGACTGTGCCATGACCCTCTCCAAACGTCACCCGGACAAACCTTTTGAGAAAGTTAATGTTAAGTTAGGTGACTACCAGTTTGCCAAACATGAGGAATGGGAGAAAGCCGGTTTAACCGCAATAGTCGGTTCGGGAGTTGAGCCGGGCATGGCTGATGTTTTTGCAAGCTACGCGGCTAAGCACCTTTTTGACACCATCGACGAGATTAATGTACGTGATGGCGACAACTATGAAATACCCGGTTACGAAGGTGTCGCCTTCGGGTTTTCAATCTGGACAACTATTGAAGAATGCCTTAATCCTCCTGTTATCTGGGAAAAAGATAAAGGATGGTTCTGCACCAATGTCTTCTCTGAACCGGAAATATTTTCTTTCCCCGGGGGAATCGGCGATATAGAAGTTATTAATGTTGAGCATGAAGAAGTTATGCTGGTGCCGAGAGTTATTGATTGTAACAGAGTAACTTTCAAATATGGTGTCCCGCGAGAGATGAGGGAACTGCTTCTAAACTTGCAGCAGTGCGGTATGGACAATGCTACGAGAAAAATAAAAGTTGGAGATAGCGAGATTACCCCCCGCGATTTTTTGGTTAAAGTTGTACCGAATCCCCTCGAACTGGCACCCAAAATGGTTGGCCAGGGCTGTGCCGGAACCTGGGTAACCGGTACCAAGGATGGATTAAAGCGTTCAGTTTACCTCTACCAGATTGCCAATAACCAGGATTGCTATAAAAAGTTCGGCACGAATTCTGTTGTGGCCCAAACCGCTTTTACACCGGTAATTATGCTGGAGCTGTTCGATAAGGGGATTTGGAACCTTAAAGGCGTTCATGGACCTGAATCCTTCGACCCCGATCCTTATATTGAAAGAATGGCCAAGTATGAGTTTCCTGGTGGAATACAGGAAAAGGATTCCGAATATGCTGAAAAGCTAAATGCTGAAAAATTAATTGTTCACGGGTGAGAAAACAAATAGGCCGTAGCATTCATAAAACTGCTTCGGCCTATTTATTTATAAATACAACTCAAAATTATTTACTTTTCTTTACTCTGTAGTTCCATTGGCTTATCGCAGCAGACCAGTGTTCCCACACCTTCCTGCACGACTTTAACTACATTTGAGCAAACCTGGCAGTTGTAAACCTGTTCTTTCTTAGTTGCCATCGATATAATCTCCTTTTGCCTTTTTTCAGGCAGCGATTATACTAACAGCTGCTGCAATCTCCGCAACTGCTTCCTGCGCCGGGATCGTTAATCGAGAAACCACCCCTTGGCCCGTCATGATAATCGATTGATTTGCCATCAAGAAAATGGGAAATATCCTTGGCAAAAACAAACTTCAGTCCTTCGTCTTCCTGTATAATGTCGCTTTCTTCTTGAACCGACTCATCCAGAGTCAGGCCATACCTTGGTCCACCTCAGCCTACACCGCTGACATAGATTCGAATATAAGCATTATCTTTTTTTTCTTCACTTAAGTATTCTTTGAATTTGTCTCTTGCAGTTTCACTTAAAATAAGCATACTTTTACCTCCCAAATTAAACGGAGAGTCAGTGAACAACTTCCGTTTTATTTTTAACAGAAGAGTACCTCTACTATTTTTGCTGCCTCAGCACTTAAAACCCGGTAATATACTTCAGTCCCCCTGCGTTCTCCGCCAATTATTCCCATGTCTCTAAGACGACCCAAGTGCTGGGACACTGTTGACTGTGAAAGCTGCAGGCAGTTCTGCATGGATGAAACATTACAGCAATCACGCTTAATCAGTTCTCTTACGATGCAGAGCCTGACAGGGTTTGACAAGGCTTTTAAGAGTGAAGCTTTTTCTATGATCATAGTCATATCCTCGGCAACAGGCATTACAGGTTACCCTCCTTCTATATTATTATATCATAATATTATAATCATGCAAGTGGTAATTTCTGTCCCGCCAACACTTTTCTATTTACAATTCAAGTAAACAACCTTCCAGCGCACCAAGTAAGATTGAAGAACCAGTCAAACCGGCCTGACGCTGGTGATTTGTAGAAAATATCAGCGCGGCTTTATTCGAAAACTGCTTGAGTATCACCTTTTTCTCTGTTGAAGAAAAGTTCAGGGCTATAAGCAGTCTTTGGTGCTCTGTTTCACGTATGAATACAAAACAATCTGCCGGTATTTGATCAACCTGGGAAAGATAGCGGCCCTCCAGCAGGGCAGGCATGTTTTTCCTGATTCTAATCAGATTCCGGGTCAGGTTAAGCAATGAACCTGAATTGTTCTGCTGCATTTCAACATTGTATTTTTCATGATCAGGGCCAACCGGCAGCCAGGGTTCTACACCGGTGAAACCGCCATATTTATCAGCGTCCCATTGCATGGGTGTTCTGCAGCCGTCCCGGCCGCGGTGCAAAGGGTACCATTTACGACCAACAGGGTCTTTCAGATCATGCCCTGGTAATCTAGCCTCTTTCATTCCCACTTCTTCTCCATAATATATAAAAGGCGTCCCTCTCAGGGTCAAGAGAAGCATCAGTAGCAAGCGGGCCTTCCGGTCACCCTGACCATCATTGTCATAACGGCTAATCACCCTAGTGACATCATGGTTGCTCAGGGTATAAGCCGGCCAGGCCCCATCGGGTAAAGCTTTTTCCCAAAGATCTATGCATCGTCTGAACGAACGGGCTTTAAAACGGCAGTGCAGCAGTTCAAAATAAAAATTCATGTGCAGCTCATCATTATTCTGACCGTAATATGTGGCAATCAGGGCCGGATCATCGGCCACTATCTCCCCGATGCTCGTTTTAGCGGGATATGAATCAAAAATTTGACGGAAACCTTTTAAAACATTATGAGTTTCCTGCTGGTGCTGGTTATACTTGCGCACCTGCAATTCGGGCAGGGAAAATAATTTCATAATGTTTGAGATCATTAACCTGTCAGTAAAACGCAGCCCCCGGCTCTTCTTCTTGGGGAAATAGAATGGCGGGTTGTTGCGAAACTGTTTGTCTTTGCAGTAAATATGGGCCACGTCAAGCCTGAAACCGTCAACTCCGCGATCCAGCCAGAAACGGATCACATCAGCAATGGCTTCTCTTACTTCGGGGTTTTCCCAGTTTAGATCGGGCTGCTCATTAAGAAAAGAATGGAGATAATACTGGCCGGTAACTTCGTCTTTGCTCCAGGCCGATCCGAAAAAATTATTACGCCAGTTGTTCGGCGGTTTTTTCCCATTCTTTTTACCATCTTTCCAAACATACCATTCCCGCCTGGGGTTATCAAGTGATGAACGCGATTCCTGAAACCAGGGGTGATCAATGGAGGTATGATTCACCACCAGATCAAGAATAACCATGATATTTCTTTTGTGCGCCTGCTCAAGCAATTGATCAAAATCTTCAAGAGTTCCGTAACGGGAATCAATATCACAAAAATCAGCAATATCATATCCATAATCGCGGTCTGGGCTTTTAAAAAAAGGGCTGAACCAGATTGCATCAATGCCAAGTGAATCAGGGGTGTTATCATTAAGGTAATCGAGCTTGTATATTATTCCTTTCAGATCACCAATACCATCATCATTACTGTCCATAAAGCTACGGGGATAAATCTGATAAAAAACTGCTCTTTTCCACCAGTTATTTCCTTTATTAATCCGTGCTGTAAGATCCATAAGTAAAATAAATCATCCTCTCAATTATTAAATCATTATCATGAAGCCTTAATCAGTGTAACAATATCCTCTCAGCTGCCTGGAGAGGTTCAATTTTGCTCCAATCTTTTTTACGATACATGATAAACAACAGCAGTGAACTTACAGCGTATTGCAGGGCAGTTACCCACCAGATATAAACAATACCCAGCTGCAGAACATAAACCACCAGGTATATAAGGGGCAGGCGGACAAAAAGATTACTGTAAAGTCCAACCCGAAATGGTCCTTTTGTATCTCCTGTTCCTTTCAGCGCCCCGGAAAAAACCATTGTTAATGCAATAAACGGCTGTTCAACCGCAGCTATCTGCAGACAGAGAACCCCCAACTTTAAAACTTCAGGGTCGGGCGGGTCAAATAGCCTCATTACCAGGTATGGAAAAAAGAAAAATACCAAACCAAACATGCTCATTAAGACAGTTCCCAGGGCAACTGCCCAGTATCCTGTTTCACGAGCCTGCTTGATAAAACCTGCCCCGATTCTCTGTCCAACCAGGGTTGTTGCCGCTATTGCAAATGCCTGGCCGGGCATAAATGAAAATGCTTCTGCCGCAATAGCTGCGGCATTGGCCGCAAAAGCGACAGGGCCCAGGGTTGTGATCCAGCTCGAGGTAATCATACGACTCCCCCCATGAGTCAGTTCTTCTGCACCGGCAGGGATACTGAGCCTAAGCACCTGCCTGATCACTGCTTTGTCCAGGGGAATAATCGCTTTCAGGTTAAAGGGCAAAATGCCCTTCTGTAAAAACAGGTAACCAATTGACAAAACAAGAGCAATCAACTGGGCTGAACCGGTTGCCAGGGCAGCCCCTTGAACCCCCAGGGCTGGGAAGCCAAAATTGCCGAATATGAGCAGGTAGTCACCCAGGGCATTATAGGTATTGGCTATCAAGGCAATAATCATTGGCACCCTGGTATTACCGACTCCACGAATGATCCCGCTGGCAACATAGAGGGGTAACAGGGCAAAACCGCCGCTGACCAGGGCGTAATAGAAATAGTCTTCAGTTAACTTTACAGTAATGGAATCGCTGATGATCCAGCCAAAAAAATGGCTGTAAACTATTATTCCAACCACCAGAAATACTATCGCAAGCAGAATACTGATAACCAGAGCCTGCCCCCCGGTTTTTGCTGCTTTCTGCATGTTTTTTGCCCCGGTATAACGTGCTACCAAAGAATTCGTTCCAATACCAAGCGCGCCAAGAATGGTTAATGAGTTAAAAAGAACTATCGCACCGTACTCAACTGCTGTCGCTTCGCGGGCGCCCAACCTCATTACCATGGCCGTATCAAAAATCCAGATAAACGTATGTAAACCCATTTCCACCACTACCGGCCAGGCCAAAACCAGGATGCTCAGTACAGGTTTGAATTTCTTTTCGTTCTTAACCAAACCGGGTTCAGGTTGGATTTCCGATTTCTTTTTCAGCATATCTTTCACTTCCATAATGAAATTGCTCAAGCTTAACAGGGCAAACAAATCGAGAAGGAAATAACCCGGAGGAATAATCCCTTCTCGTAGGAATACTAATCATTTATGGCGGGAGTAGATGGGAATCGAACCCACCGCAGGGGGCTGCCCTGCCACTGGATTTGAAGTCCAGGAGCGCCACCAGGCCGCTAACTACTCCCATACAATTGCTATTATACATTTTTTTTACCCTGCTTGGAAGCAAAGATCTTTTAATTATTACTGAAAATATGCCAGTAATAATTAACCCCGGCCAGAGTGTAGATATAATTTCTACTATTTAACCGACTGAAAAGGTCTGGTAGTTCTTTGATGCTTACCTGCGAAGGAATAAATATAAATCACCGTTGATCACACGCACCTTGGCCCTGTTTAACTATTATGCAGGGATAGAAATATTTCGACCAGTTGTGGATCAAACTGTTTACCGGAATATCTTTTTAATTCAGCTATGGCCTCAGCGGAAGATTTAGCTTTTCTGTAAGGACGATCATTAGTCATGGCGTCATAGGCATCGACAATGGCAAGAATACGGCACTCGATGGGTATCTGCTCCCCTTTCAAACCGAGTGGATAACCACTGCCATCCCATTTTTCATGATGTTTCAGAATCATTTCGGCGACAGCACTGAGATCAGGAGAAGACTGGGCAATTCTGCAACCAATCTCAGGGTGGCGCTTCATAATAACCCATTCGTCTTCAGTCAAACCGCTTTCCTTAAACAAAATCCGGTCTGGTATTCCAACTTTGCCAAGATCGTGAACCTGGGCCAGCAGGGACAGGTTAGACAAACTCTGTCGATCAAGACCAACCACCCGGCCAATTTTTTCACATAGTTCATCAAGCCTTTCCGCATGACCTCCAGCAATAAAATCACGTTCTGAAAGCGCAGCCAATAAGGCTTTCACCACCTGACTGCGAGCACTCTCACTGCGGTTCTGTTTGTCAAAGCGCATTGCTGTATCAGCCTCTTTAACAGCATTTTCTAAAGAGATGGCGGCATTATGGCTGACTGAGAAACCAAGCGAAATACTGATTGGCAGCTCGCAGTCAGCTTTATTAAAAGCTTCTGTAGCCCTGTTTACAGCATCAACATATTCATTTGCATCTTGCTGATCAGCCATCAGCAGGAGCGCTAAGAATTCATCGCCACCTACCCTGGCCAGGATGTCTCCCCGGCGCAGGGGTTTTCTTAAGATCTCCGCACAGGCAACAAGTATTCTGTCACCCTCTTTTTGACCCAGGCTTTCATTGATCAATTTCAGATCATCCAAATCTGCCGAGATTACCGTGATTGGGTATGATTGGCTTCCTTCAAGTCTTTTCAGCTCGTTCTCAAAATATACACGGTTATAAAGGCCGGTTAGCTGATCATGTATACTTAAGAACTTAATCTGCTCTTCGTAACGTCTCTGCCGTTCCCTGATCGCGGCATCACGAAGTTCCCGCTCTACCGCGGGGGCAAGCCGGGCTAGCTTATCCTTGAGAATATAATCATGCGCCCCGGCTTTCATGGCGGCAACAGCAACTTCCTCCCCTATAGTTCCCGAAACAATTATGAAGGGTATGTCCCTGCCGCTTTCTTTTAACACTTTTAGCGCTTCGGGAGCACTGAATCGGGGCATGGCATGATCAGAAATTACTATCTGCCACTGTTCGTTTTCCAGGGCCTGTCGCAACCCTTCTTCCGTTTCCACCCGGACATATACAGTTTCAAACCCTCCCTTTTTGAGGGCTCTCAATAACAGCATCAGATCATCTTCAGAATCTTCGACAATTATTACTTTAATCAGTTCCACCGTTCAACCTCCCGGCATGCAGGTACAATAAATATTGATATTGTTCAGCCCGGCCTTACCCTGATCATCATTATACAGCTTGAAGATGATCAGGGTTACTATCCTGTAATAAAAGCAACTTCGAGATCGAACTTCTTCCAGTACAGATTATAACAAATATATTTTACTGATATTTAAACTTCTGCAGTTCCTGGAAGAGTCTCTCCGAGGAGGCCCGCAGTTCTTCGGCGGTAGCGGCCATTTCTTCCATGGTTGAGGACTGTTCCTCAATCGATGCAGCCATCTCTTCCGAACCGGCACTCAGCTCTTCCGCAGCTGAAGCTGTCTCTTCCACCTGCTTTGATATACTCGAAACATCGTTTAATATCTCGGCAAAGGTGATACCGGTGCGTGAAACTACCTCTGTGCCCGATTCAACATCTTTAACGCCAAGGGTCATGCTTTCCAACGCCTTACGGCTTTCTTCCTGGGTGGCAGTAATCAGCTCGCCAATTTCGGTTGCCGCCCCGGCCGACTGCTCAGCCAGCTTGCGCACCTCTTCGGCCACCACGGCAAAACCACGGCCCTGTTCGCCGGCCCGGGCTGCTTCTATG
>Ga0334883_1001532_pt1 | contig 33600 bp, 29 predicted proteins | sample GraSluR1_MG_6_FD_207230 | JGI IMG/M metagenome (GOLD analysis project Ga0334883, IMG submission 207230) | Sludge microbial communities from methane-producing bioreactor in Wageningen University, Netherlands - Granular Sludge_09_05-R1 | ecosystem: Engineered > Bioreactor > Anaerobic >...
AAAGACAAAAGAGAATAATCTAATTAAAGGATTTGGGGGAATTGATAAATACTATTAACAATATAACTGCTGTCAAAACTTTACTTATTTTGTTGTTTGCCAGCTAAAAACCGTAAACAAACTTAAAAAGGGGATTACTATTGCTGCAATTTGTGGGGCAACTTTTTATTTAGGACAGTTGGGCATTTAAAACAATTTAAATCATAAAAACAACGATGCCCACTCGAAGGCTGCCCGGTTCGCCCAGGCGCACAATCTGCCCGTTGGCCAGTGCGTCCTGCATCACGTCCACCATGGCATACAACACGGCGCGGATGTCGGCGCCGCTCACGGCACTGATTTTCTCAATGGATTTGGTCAATCCGGTAAGTGTCATCTCTCCGCTCGGGTTGGCAGAGGCATAATACTTCTTTTCGCCACCTCCGGGCACTCCGGGATGACCTCTTTCGATAACTTTAAATTTGTACTTATTATTTTTTGCAAAAGTTCATTCCGGTACTTGCTTATTATCAAATAGTTTTATAGTTTTAGTCCGTAAAATTTAAACCTGGATGAATGCTAAAATGGCCAAACAAAAAATCATCAAAGTTTTTAAAAACATTAATACCTGTACATATCCAGCAACCTTTTGTGCAGTGGATGTTGAAAATACGAACAGACATTAAATTGAGAATTATGAATCTATTTAAAAAACTATTTGGCAGTAGTTCAATGCCGCAAAAAGATTCACGAGAAAAAGAAGTTATGGTGAATATATCTTCTGTGACAAAGAAAAATTTACCATCAAATTCAAAAATTATTGCTGAGTCTGAGATTCCTGAATATTGCTCGATTGGAAACTTAGTTTACGAGAAAAAATATAACGAAGCTATTGAATTAGGGAAAAAACTTTTAGTTGAAACACCAAATTCTGCAGGAGTTCATGTCAATCTTATGGATGCATATTTCAAAGTAAGAGATGAAAACCCAACGTTCTATGACAAACACATTGAACATGCAAGATTTGCCATGCTTTATGGTCACAATACTGGATACGTTCAAAAAAAATTGGCAATTGGACTTGAAAAACAAAAGAAAATTCATCAAGCTATACAAATCTGCAATATCGTATTGAATGATAATTTTCATTTTTCAAGACATGGAAGTGGAGATAAAAATGAATTTAAAATTCGAAAAGAAAAACTATTAAAGAAAATCAAAAACTCAGAAGACAATAAAGAATCTATGGTGTTCACTAATGACGAAATACATTTCATCATTGAGCAGATAAGGCAAGATGAAGAACTAATAAAACAAGAAAAAATTGAACATGAAAAAAAGATGGAACAATTGAGAAAGAGAATTGGAATTTGAATTCTATTATGGGTTTGATTGATATTAAAAAAGACCAAGATAAAGGAATAATATGGATGAAATTAAATGCCCAAAATGCATGTCTCAAAACATTCATGCGGGTAAAAAAGGTTTTTCTACAGGAAAAGCAATTGCTGGCACAATTATCGCAAACCCCGTCGTCGGTGCTATTGCGGGAACACATAGAAGTAATAAAATAGTTTTGACATGCTTAAATTGTGGGCATCAATTTAAGCCAGGTGAGCAACTTAAAACTAAACCAGTAGCAAAAAAATTGCCAGATGGGGTTAATGTCAATAAAACTGAGTTAGATGAAAGTTACAGCATAACATGTTCATATTGTGGTAAAATGTCAAGTACTTCTTTTAGAGCATGTCCAAAATGCGGAAGACATTTCCTGCCAGAGGAAAAAGCCGCAGCAAAACAAACTGCCCTTGAGGGTGGCAACAAACCAACAAAAGTAGGCTGTTTAGGCATTGTACTTCTTTTTATTGCTACAGGCGGGCTGCTAATTTTCATTTAGCTTTTAGTTAAATTGACAATTGAATTGTAATAGAGAAATAAATGAAAAACCAGCCGTTAATAAAGTGCAAATGTAATGCGGGCGGGCGTGGTAAGCCATCGTTTTCGCCCTGTTCAACCACCGCCAATCCATGTCGGTTTTAAAATGATGTTTAATAAAAAGCCGGCTTGGCTCCGTGCGGTTTTGAAAGGGTTTCGTTTCAAAATCCCGCACTACACTAACCTTAAAAACTAATAAAATGGGACTATACTCAATTTCATCAAAAGCCGGAATTTACGAGTCCAGCTTAATTGATTTAATCAATGGAAAAGCAAGCTACAACATAGCTTCTACATTAGAAGTTTATGAATCCGATTTACAGGATTTCTTAAATGGAAAAGCTAGTTACAACCTTGCCCAGAAAATAGGAACTTATGAAAGTGACTTGCAAGAATTACTAAATAAAGTTGGAAAGAAGGGGGCTATTGGAATTATTATTGGACTACTTATAAACGAAAATACAAATGAACAATAGTCAAAAAAATACAGTTTTCAAAACTCCAATGTTTGATTCTGAGAATATTGAAGAGAATAATAGCAAATCCTGGGAATTATTTGAGAGAATATCCAAGACAGGAGATGACCGTTCAAAATCAATTTTAGCTGGAATAATCGTTGAGCATTATCTTGATAGAATTTTAAAGCTATTATTCATCGATTATAAATTTCTAACCGATAGGTCAGATTTTACTTATTCATTCAAAATATCACTATTAAAGTCTTTAAGATTAATCCCGCATAACATTATCATTATGTGTGACTGCGTCAGAAAAGTAAGAAATGAGTTTGCTCACAACCTTGAACTTGAAAATATTCAAGAAATTGACCTGAAAATCCAAAAACAAGTACATCAGCTTTATTCGGAAGATTCTGAAAAAAATAAAGACATAGAATTAATTGAAAAATTTAAGGCTGTATACACATTAGGTTATAGCAATCTTAGGGCTTTTGAGCAAAATATTAGGTTGCTACGAGAAAAAATTGATGACCCAAAATTTGAAGAAGAATTAAGCGTACTAAATAGTAATAGAATATTTGAGACCTATGATAAAATAATAGAAAAAGGACCTATTAAAATAATTGACAGGGGGGATGAAATAGAAGAAGTTTACCCAAAAGCATTAGGTGTAATAAAGAAGAAATTGAAAAAAACAACCGCTAATAAATAGGACTATAAGCGGTCTGCAAGACCCAGCGATGAGTCCATGTTGAACTACACCCGCCGGGTTCAGGGCTATTTACTTAATGAAGGTTTTTAAGATTATTTGAAGAAAAATAACTGACTAAAGTTTCGCATTTAATGTCCTCTTCGTGAAATTTTGTGTCTTTGAGACTTTGTGGCAAAAAAGAATAAGCTACTAAAACGCTAAAGCACAAAAATTCATTCCAGAAGGCAATCATTCCCCAACTCAAAAATTAATTTTGTTTCCCTCCACATTTTAAATAGATTTGTTTTTCCTGATGCAGACGCAACCGGGACAAACCAAATTGATTTTTATACCACGGCTTAATTATAACTGATATGAAAAAACTTACATTTTCAACACTTTTAATGCTGCTGCTGGCGGCATTCCAGCAGGCTCCGGGCCAGGAACTGAAACTGAATGATCTGGAATATTTCGAAACGCAGGGCGCGAACGTTCTGGTTTACAGCAACCTGTTTACCGGAGGTTTTAACGACGAAAAAACCGCCGGCATCGAACTTATTCACCATGGCGTACGAACTGCGCAGGGCGGCGCGGTGCGGCTTTCCAATACGCCGGAGCAGTGGGACCTGGTTCCGGCCATACCCACCCGCACGGTAAACCGGGAGTCCAACTCCATCGAATCAGTGTTAACGTATGAAGATTTCGACTTTGCTTCGCGGGTGGTGGTCACTGCCAAAGGGCAAGGTGTTGAGATTGCGGTTTACCTCGATAAACCCGTTCCCGCCGAACTGGAAGGGGCTGCCGGGTTTAACCTGGAATTCCTGCCCTCACAATACTGGGGAAAAACCTACCTGGCCGACGGGCGCCTCAACCGGTTCCCGCGCTATGTGGTGGGCAACACCGTTACCCGGCCCAACCGTGAAAAAATAAAACAATACAAAGGGTACGTCACCGCCGACGACAGGGGCACCGGCCGGTTTGTCGATCCGCTGCCGCTGGAAACCGGTCACACTTTTTTGCTTGCGCCCGAAGACCCGGAACGGCGGGTAAAAATCACTTCCGAAGATGCCGAACTGATGTTGTTCGACGGCCGGATGCTGGCACAAAACGGCTGGTTTGTGGTGCGCAGTCTGCTTCCCGCAGGAAAAACAGGCAAGGTGCTGAGCTGGATTGTGGAACCCCATGCCATCGACGGCTGGATACGGGAGCCCAACATCGGGTTCTCGCAGGTGGGCTACCTCCCGTCGCAACCCAAAGTTTCGGTAATTGAACTCGACAAAAAAGATACACCGCCTGCCACCGCATCGATTTACAAAATTGATGAACACGGCCGGGCTGCCGAAGTGTTCAGCGGGCCAATCCAATCCTGGGGCGACTATTACAAATACCACTATGTGAAATTCGATTTCTCTTCCGTGAACACCCCCGGTATCTATTACCTTCAGTATGGCGACCAGAAAACCAATAACTTCATCATCGGCGAAACCGTTTACGACAAGATTACCGACGCCACCAGCGATATCTGGATTCCCATACACATGAACCACATGTTTGTGCGCGAGGGTTACCGGGTGTGGCACGGCGAACCGTTTAAGGAAGGGTACCGGCAGGCGCCGCCGGATACCGATCACTTCGACCTCCACTGGCAGGGACCAACAACCGACACAAATTATGAAGGGCTGGAACTGATTCCCGGGTTAAACACCGGCGGTTTTTTCGATGCCGGAGATTTTGATATTGAGACCGGTTCGAATATTAGCGTGGTTCAGAATTTTGTGCAGACCTGGGAATATTTCAAGCCCCAGCGCGACCAGACTTTTGTTAGCCAGGAGCAGCGTTATGTGGATTTACACCGCCCGGACGGCACGCCGGATATATTGCAGTTTATCGAGCACGGAGCCATGAACCTGGTTGCCCAGGCAGAGATTATCGGCCACATGGCGCAAACGCTTTCCAACTCGGTGTTGTACAATTACCATCACCTGGGCGATGCCGCCTCCATCACCGACGGTCTTCCGTACAACCCGAACCTCGGTCCGTACGAAGTGGCCCCCGACGGCCTTTCCAGCGGGGTGAAGGACGATATGTGGGCATTCACAAGTCGCAATCCCGGCCTCGACCTCAGGGCGGCCACCATGTTTGCCGCAGTAAGCCGGGCGTTGAAGGGATATAACAACGATCTTTCTGAAAGAGCGTTGGTTCAGTCAAAAAGACTTCTGAAAGAGGCAACGGAATTGCTTGCCAGCCAGCCGCAGGACAATCGCAGCAGGCGCTTCGGAGCGGCAGATGTGGGCACTAATCTCCAGTTGTACATCTCAACCGGGGAGCAACAATATGCCGATAAATTTCAGGAACTTTTATGGCCCGCACTCGACCGGAACCTCAGTTACATTATTTTGACGGCATTGCACGGCATTCCGCACATGGAAGCCTCCTACAAAGAAAAGCTCCGGCCGTATGTGGTACAGTACAAAGAATACATCGAAGGGCTTGAAAAGGATAATCCCTACGGAGTGCCCATCGGTTTGGGCAACTGGGCAGGCAGCGGAGCCATTGTGAACTTTGGCACCACCATCTGTTTTGCCCATAAACATTTTCCGGAAATCATCGATGCCAGCCATGCGTTCAAAGCCACCAACTGGCTGTATGGCTGCCATCCGTACCACAACTATTCGCTGGTGGCAACGTTGGGCGCCGCCCGTCCCAAAGAGGTATTTTACGGGAACAACCGGGCCGATTTTTCCTTTATTCCGGGCAATGTGGCGCCGGGGGTATTGTTCCGGCAACCCGACCATTTTGAAAACTACGACGACTGGCCGTTCCTGTGGGGACAAAACGAAGGAACCATTGGCGGCAATACCAGTTATCTGATTTTTGGATCAGCGTTTAAAAATTTGATAAAATGAACCATCGTATTTAAACTTTATTCTACTCTGACAAAAGAGTAAAATTTCTATTTTCACTCAGCCTGTTTAAAGCGGAGTTTGAAATGCATAATACGCACCGATTTTTAATGTTTCCTTTAGTGAAACTTATTTCATATATTTGCGGATAAGTAAATGAAAATACATTTAATTAAAAAACAGTCGATTGAGGATTATGTCCTAAAAAATGCCAGAAGCAGGGCATCTTTTGAGATCTGGTTATCAATTATTAAACTGGTCGATTGGAATGAACCAAATGAGATTGTTGCAACTTTCAATAGTGCTGATATTCTTGGTAAAGGTTCAGACAGAGTTGTATTTAATATTGGTGGAAATAATTACAGGTTGATTTGTAAATATCACTTTGGTAAAACGCGGGTTCATCTGTTTATTAAGTGGATTGGTACCCATGCAGAGTATTCAAAACTATGTAATGAGGGGAAACAGTACGAAATTGATGTTTATTAAATTAAAAAGGAAGGATAAAAAATGGAAACATTAAAATATACAGTAATTAAGGATGCAGAACAATACAAAAAATATTGCGACATCCTGGAAGAATTGATTCTTAATGCAAACAAAGCAACTGATGATGAGATTGAATTGCTTACACTTTTGATTGAGAAATGGGACAATGAACACAGTACATTTAAAGATTCTGACCCGATTGTAATACTTAAAGCTTTAATGGAAGAACACGATTTAAAAGCAACGGACCTGGCAGATATTTTAGATTTGTCAAAAGGAACAATCTCTAAGATTTTAAATTATCAAAAAGGACTTTCAAAGGACACAATAAGAAAACTTTCTGATTATTTTAAACTATCTCAGGAGGCTTTTAACAGACCCTACAAATTGAAACATGAGGTAAACAAACATTTCCGAAATGCAAGTTTGATGAATACAAGAAAAAATATGATAGAAGTGTAAAAGCAATATTTGCTCACACACAAGGTAAAAAACATTGTGTAGTTAGTGATAAATTTAAACAACGTAACAATTAATCAATTGCTTAGTGGGCTGATAGGTTTGTGTTTTTTCAATAACAGGGAAAATTTTTAATAATGGTGAAGTTGGTTTACGGAAAAGGTTAAAGTGGGAGGTAATGATTTAAAAATGGAAAATTTTTCGATACAAAACATACAGAAATTGACTTCACTCAAAAGTGAACTGGACTATGAAAAAGCAGCCTCGCTGTTTTTAAAACTACGGGTACTTGAAAAACAGGATGAATCGTATAAGCCGATTCGAAATCATTTGCGCAACCTGATAAAGGATTATGAACAAAAGAATTGGGCAGATGAGAATTCTGTTACAGACCAACAAGTTAAAGAAAATGATTTGGCAGAAGCCCTTGTTCAGGCAGAGATTGAATTCTATCAAAAAAGAAAAAAATTGATCAAATCCAGACTAAAAGAGGCCGGATTAACTCAAAGTGATTTAGCAAAAATTTTAGGACATCGAAAAGGATATATGTCAGAACTGATTAATGGATTGAGACCATTTTCAAAAGAGGATTTGATTGTGATTAACCGGCTTTTAAAAATTAAACTGGAGGACTTAATTCCAACATTTATCAAACAAGACAGAGCTTTTCATATTAAAAAATTTTAGAATCAATATCCCATAACAAAATAAAATTAACAAAAAGGGATTTTGATTTACAAATGGTCTGATTAGAAAGGTGAATAAATGCTTGCAAAACTCACCAACAAGATTTCCCCATAAAAAGGCGGCCCGTTGCCGAACCGCCTTAATGAGTAAATAGTAAATAACGTTATGAATAGTTAATGAACCTGTGTTTACGCCAGGTCGTAACGGTCGAGATTCATCACTTTGTTCCATGCTGCCACAAAGTCGTGCACGAATTTCTCCTGTCCGTCGGCTGAGCCGTAAACTTCGGCCAGGGCACGGAGTTCGGAATTGGAACCAAACAGAAGGTCAACGCGGGTACCGGTCCATTTCAGGTCGCCGGTTTTGCGGTCGTGTCCTTCATACTGTTCTTTTTCCTCCGAAACAGCTTTCCAAACGGTACGCATATCCAGTAGGTTCACAAAGAAGTCGTTGGTCAGTGTTTCCGGCTTGTCGGTAAACACACCGTGTTTCGAGCCGTCGTAGTTGGTGTTCAGTACGCGCAATCCGCCAACCAGCGCGGTCATTTCCGGCGGTGTGAGCGAGAGCAATTGGGCACGGTCAACCAGCATTTCCTCGGCAGTGGCCATGTATTTTGTCTTCAAATAGTTTCGGAAACCATCGGCCAGAGGCTCCAGGTAACCGAACCCTTCTACATCGGTTTGTTCCTGCGAAGCATCGGCACGGCCCGGTGTAAAAGGCACCGAAACATCGAATCCGGCATCTTTGGCTGCCTTTTCTACTGCGGCGCAACCTCCCAAAACAATAAGGTCGGCCAGCGAAACCTGTTTTTCACCGTCGGCGCCGTTAAACTCTTTCTGAATACCTTCCAGCGTTTCCAGCACTTTGGCCAGTTGTTTCGGGTTGTTCACTTCCCAGTCTTTTTGCGGAGCCAGGCGAATGCGGGCGCCGTTTGCACCGCCCCGTTTGTCGGAGTCGCGGTAGGTGGAAGCCGATGCCCAGGCTGTTGAAACAAGTTCGGAAACAGTGAGTCCGGAATCCAGTATTTTGCCTTTGAGTTCGGCTACATTGTTTTCATCAACCAATTTATAGGTAGCTTCCGGAATCGGGTCTTGCCAAAGCAGGTCTTCAGCAGGTACTTCCGGCCCAAGGTAGCGCGTTTTCGGTCCCATGTCGCGGTGTGTCAGTTTAAACCATGCACGGGCGAAAGCGTCTTCAAACTCTGCCGGGTTTTCAAGAAACCGGCGCGAGATTTTTTCGTAATCGGGGTCAAACCGCAGCGAAAGGTCGGTGGTAAGCATAAACGGCTGGTTCCGTTTTCCGGGAATGTGGGCGTCGGGTACGCTGTTGGCGCCGGCCTGTCCTCTGGGTTTCCACTGCCAGGCGCCTGCCGGACTTTTGGTCAGTTCCCATTCATAATCGAACAGGTTTTCCAGGAAATTGATGCTCCACTGAATGGGCGTTTTGGTCCATGTTCCTTCCAGTCCGCTGGTAATGGTATGCTCGGCATTTCCTTTCCCAAATTTATTTTTCCAGCCGAGGCCCATTTCTTCAAGGGGAGCAGCTTCAGGATCGGGTCCGAGGTTACTGTCGGGAGCGGCGCCATGCACTTTTCCGAACGAGTGTCCGCCGGCAATCAGCGCAACAGTTTCCTCATCGTTCATGGCCATCAGCTTAAACGACTGTCTGATGTAGTGCGCTGCCTTTTTCGGATCAGGATCGCCGTTGGGACCTTCCGGGTTCACGTAAATCAGTCCCATGTGGTCGGCAGCCAGCGGGCCTTCCAGTTCGCCTTTGTCATCGTGGCGCTGGTCTTCCAGCCACTTGCCTTCCGAGCCCCAGTAAATGTCTTCTTCGGGTTCCCAAATGTCTTCGCGGCCACCGGCAAAACCGAAAGTTTTAAAGCCCATGGATTCGAGTGCCACGTTTCCGGCCAAAATCATCAGGTCGGCCCACGAAAGTTTTTTGCCGTATTTTTGTTTGAGGGGCCAGAGCAAACGGCGGGCCTTGTCGAGGCTCACGTTATCGGGCCAGCTGTTCAGCGGTGCAAAACGCTGGTTCCCGGTGCCACCACCGCCACGACCGTCGGTCACGCGATACGTTCCCGCGCTGTGCCAGGCCATTCGGATAAACAGCGGTCCGTAGTGACCCCAGTCGGCCGGCCACCAGTCCTGTGAGTCGGTCATCAAATCAGTGAGGTCTTTTTTAACGGCAGCCAGATCAAGGCTTTTAAATTCTTCAGCGTAGTTAAAATCTTCTCCCATGGGATTCGATTTTGAAGAATGCTGGCGGAGAATGTTAATATTTAACTTGTTTGGCCACCAGTCGCGGTTTCGTGTACCACCGCCTGCAACGGGTTTTGCCCCGTGCCCGGTTACCGGGCATTTGCTTTCTTCATTTGCGTTGTAAGCTTCGTTGTGTGGATTTTTTTCTTCCATTCTTTTTGATTTTTAAGTTATTTGTTTTGAAAATTACATATAATCATATTTATACGCTTAAAAACAAGAGAAACACCGAATTGTTTGTTAATTTTCCAATTCAGGCGAGGGATTTTCTAACCCGATGGTTTTCTCTCTGGAAATATAAAAAATTATTCGGTATCCCGGTTAAATAAATCCAAAAATCGCCTGCCGAAAACAAAAAGTGAAGTTTATGCACAGGGCAAATATCATGTTGGTATATTATTTAAATTGGTTTTTATACCTTTGTGCGACACGAATCAAATTGAAAACAGATGAAAAAAACAAAAATCAACACCAAAACCACCTTCACACTCATCATTAGCCTGTTTTTTCTGGTATCATCCTGCGGTCCGGGACAGCGGTCGCAACAGGAAAGCGAAAAATCGGCTCAGGCAGAAACCGAAGAAAACTGGATTCAGCTTTTCAACGGAAAAGACCTGAATGACTGGAACATCAAGTTTACCGGTTACGAACTGGGATATAACTTCAACAATACCTTCAGGGTGGAAGACGGGCTGCTGCGCGTTCGCTACGATGAATGGGAAGATTGGGGAGGCCAGTTTGGACACTTGTTTCACAAAGATGAATTTTCGCACTACCGGCTCCGGGTAGAATACCGGTTTGTGGACGAACAGGTAAAAGGCGGCCCCGGCTGGGCTTTCCGCAATAACGGCCTGATGATACACGGACAAAGTGCAGAATCAATGGAATTTGACCAGGATTTCCCGGTTTCCATTGAAGTACAGCTGCTGGGTGGAAACGGTACCGACGAACGCCCCACCATGAACCTTTGCACACCGGGCACAAACGTTTTTATGGACGGTGAACTGAATGAACAACACTGCACTACTTCAAACTCAAAAACCTACCATGGCGACCAATGGGTTTCGGTAGAAGTAGAAGTGCGAGGCGGAGAAGTTATTCGTCATTTTGTGAATGGCGAAGAGGTTATGAGCTACGAAAAACCACAACTTGACCCCCGCGATGCTTATTTTGAAAAATTATTGCCCGAAGACGGTGATCTTATCATTACCGGCGGAACCATCTCCCTTCAGGCTGAGAGCCACCCCACTGATTTCAGAAAAATTGAAGTGCTGGTGCTCGATAAATAGCATATAAAATTCAACCATTCAAGCCGGCTTCTGCAACGATTGCCGGCTTTTTTTGTGCATTTCCCTGCGGTTGGCCGCTCCCAGTGCCAGCAGCGAAGCAGCAATGGTAACCATCCCCAAAACAGAGGTCGCGTCGGGCTGTTCATTTTCCAGGATAAGCCAGCTTAAAACTGCGCCCGAAACCGGAATGAGGAATTTCCAAACATTCAGAACCGAAACCTTTACTCCGGGCCGCCTGAGCAAAACAAACCAGATGGAAATGGCCGCCGCCGACAAAAAACTGAGCCAGGCAAGGGCCACAAAATATTCCGGCGGAAACGGACCGTGACGGACACCCTCCACCGGCAGTGAAACCAACATCAGCAGCAATCCCCCAATCATTAAGGTGGACGAACTGAGCACCAAAGGCGAAATGGTTTTTGAAGATTTGGACACCAGCACATTGGCATAGCCGGCAACCAAATTATTGACCAGCAGCAGGGCAATCCCCAGAAACTCAAATTCACCTTTTATTTCCACTTTTGCGCGCCCCAAAGTGATGATACCAATGCCAGCCACTCCTATCAAAAAACTCAGGGTTTTTAAAAGAGTCATTTTATCGTTGCGCAGGGCAACATGCGCCACAATGGCCACAAACAAAGGTGATGAGCCAATAATCATCGCACCCAGCGCACCGGGCACCAAATCGAGACCACTGTAAAACAAGGCATATTGTATAAAAATCTGCACCAGCGAAACCCACAGTACAAGCTTTAAATTGGCCTTTATTTCAGAATAAAACCGCGATACACGCCCGAAAAACAGAAAAATCAATACTCCGGAAATAAAAAAGCGAACCCCGGCAAACTGCAGAGGCGTATGGTATTCCAACCCGATTTTAACCCCCACAAATGCTGTTGACCAGAGCCACGTGGCCACAATGGCCATAAAAGTCGTGCTTTTGAATATATTCTTCATGCTTGTTTACAAATCTGCTGCAAAGGTGAAAAAATTATTGATTATCGTATTTATTACCTAACAGAAATACATCGTTCAGAAAATCAATTTTTTACCCCAACCCCAGGGGGAATAAATTGATTTTCTTCATACCCTGTGGGGCCGGGGTAAATGAAGAAAATTTATTTGCGATTTAGGCATTGAATACGATAATCATAGAAATAAATGAAACAAAACAGGAGCGCCAAGGTTCTTAATCAGGCTTTCGGGGAATTTGAAAAAGTTTGAAAAAAAGACGACATCTCAAAAGTATATATCAGATTTTCAATCAGAAACAATAAAACAATCGTTAATTCTGCGTGTTTCATTCCGGGATTGGGTTTACTTCTGCCACAGAGTGTTATTTTTGTTTGTTCAAAAAAAATCATATATGAAACGAAACACTTTCACCCTATTCAGGTTTCTGAGCCCCCAGACGCCAGCGACAACTTTTTTGTTCATTTTTTTCTTTGTGTCGCTGTTTTCAGTACAAGCACAGGTAACTGAAACAGATTCGGTCGCATTAAAGCCTGAAGCGCCTTTTGTTTACATCGACTGCCGGCGGTGCGATTTCGATTACATCAGAACCGAATTAACCTTTGTGAATTACGTCCGCGACCCCGAACTGGCCGATATCCATGTTTTTGTTACCGATGAAAGGACTGCCGGCGGGGGCCGAGAATATCAGTTCTCGTTTATTGGCCGCCGCGCTTTTGCAGGCACAAAATATACCCTGAATCACCACATCGACCACAATGCCACATCGGAAGAAAGCCGTATTTTACTTACAGAATTCCTGAAACTGGGATTTGCCTCCTTTGCCCTGCAAACTCCCATGGCAACCCGTTTTAAAATTCATTATGAAGATAACGGAGAAGAACAAATTCCCCAGGGAAAAACCGATCCGTGGGATTACTGGGTTTTCCAGGCTTATGTGGGAAGTGTGGAACTGGATTTGGAATCGAACAAAAGCGAATTTGACTCCCGTTGGGGGTTTTATGCCGACCGCGTAACGGAAAACTGGAAATTCAGAATCAGGCCCTATTTCAACCTCGACAGGGTAAAGATTGAAACCGCCGACCGCGATGAACCGGTAATCAGCAAACAGCACCGCCACGGCCTTGACAGTTACGCCATTAAAAGCCTCGGCGACCACTGGTCGGCCGGATTGTTCGGAACCTACTATACCTACAGCGGAAGAAACATAAAAAACCAGATAATTGGCAGTCCGGGAATCGAGTACAGCATTTTCCCCTACCAGGTTTCAACCCGCAAGTCGGTTAAATTTACCTACATGGTGGGATATGGTTACCACCAGTACTACCAAGAAACCATTTACGGGAAAACAAAGGAAAACCTTTTCAATCACCAGTTCGAAGGTGTGGTAAACATTCAGCAGCCCTGGGGCAGTGTGGAAATGGGACTGGAAGCGTCACAATACCTGCACGACCTGGAGCGCCGCAAAATTGAATTCTTCGGCATGACATCCGTAAGGCTTTTCGAGGGATTTTCCCTGCAGTTTCTTGCCATATATGATGTGGTGAGAGACCAGCTTTCGCTGCCAAAAGGTGAGGCAACCCTCGAGGAAGTGCTCCTCCGGCAGCGCGAAATGGCCACCGATTTCAACTTTACCACCTCAATTGCCATTACCTATACCTTTGGATCAAAGTTTACCAACATTGTAAATACGCGGTTTTAGAAGAAGATTTCATGCAGCCGGAAGTTCAAACCAGAACAGGGCGCCTTCGCCCGGCTTTCCTGAACTTTCAGCACCTGCCGTTCCATCCAGTTTTTCCACAATGCGTTTCACAATGGAAAGTCCAAGGCCATACCCTTCGGCTTTTTCCGGTGACAGGCGGGTGTATTTTTTAAACAGTTTGTGTTGGTTTTCGGGCAGTATGCCATTCCCGTTGTCCTTAATCCAGAACCGCACCATGCCATTTAATGCAGGCTCTGCGCCAACGGTTAATTCCGGAGGGGTGCCTCCGTATTTGATAGCGTTGGTCAGGTAATTCGTCCAGATTTCTTCCACCCAGTTGGCATACCCCAAAGCAGCAGGCCACCGGGCCGGTTCAGATATCTGCACCTGTCTGCCGGCAATCAAATCCTTCAGTTGCTCTTTGGCACGGGAAAAAATGTGTGCCATAGCAAGTGGTTCCTTTTCTATTTCCTGATGGTTTACCGTGGCCAGAATAAGCAGTTCCTGTGTAATTTGGATGGCTTTATGAGCCGATTTTTTAATGAGTTCGGAAAATTCACCCAAAACTTCAGAATTCCCGCTGGCAGCCGCATCCTGAATGACTTCGCTGGCTGAATACACCGAACCGAGCGAATTCCTCAGGTCGTGAGCCACCGTATGTGCAAAGGCATCGAGATCTTCAATCAGCCGCCCCCTTTTCTCCACTTCCTTTTTCAGCCGAAACTCGGTTTGCTTTAGCGAGGTAATATCGCTCACCTGAACCAGGTGCCCCGAAAACTGCTGGTTCCGGTTAAACACCGGGGAGATGCGCGCCTGATAATAACTCTGTTTCCCCGGCAGGTCCAGCTCAACCTCTGCCCGTCTGGCTTCCTCCTTTTCAATGGCGCCCACCAGAGATGGGTACCGTTGAAAAATATCCGAAAACCGTTCCCTGAGAATGGAATTGTTTTTCAGTTTGAAAATGTCCTCAACAGCCGGGTTAAAATCTTCGATGAAACCATCGGCATTCACCACAATCACCCCGTCGGTCATGGTGTCGATGAGTTTGTTGCGGGCAAACGGAACCAAATCGAACATCCGGTATCTCACTATTCCAAAAGTAATTACCAGCCCGGAAAAAATAAACAACACGGGAGTCCAGTCGAATCCGGGCACCGGGTTCCATCCGGTAACATACATGATATTACCGGCCAGTGGCACCACGGTTGCAACCAGCAGCGTGGCAACCTGCGATTTGTAATAAGCCGTAAATTCATAAATCGACCGGAACAGGTTAAACAGCCCGCCAAAAATCATCAATAAGGTATGTACCCAAAAAATCCAGAAAAACAACCCGTACCGGTAGAGCAACATGTTATGGGTTGGGCTTAAGGTTAGTTCAGCCCAGACAAATTGGTGGTAATCGTTGGTAAACACAAGGGCAAGGGTGATAAATGGAATGATGGAAAGCAGCATGATGTTCAGGGGGGTAATCACCCGTGAATTCTGGCTGAACGAAGTGGTGAACAAAAAGTAGGAAACCGGCAAAAAAGCAATGCCGAGATAGGAAAGCTGCGACCAGAAAATCTTTGTCTCCAGCATGCCGGTGGTAAATTCCATGCCATACATGAGCGACCAGATGCCGGCAAAAATCTCAACATATATAAGGTACCTCACCTCGGCCGATTTCCTGTATTTCCATAACACGGCAACGGTGGCCAGTGCAGTTAACACTCCCAGAAACAGTACGATGCTTTCTCTGGGAAAACTTTCCAATACGATATGTGTGAGCGCAAAATCCATTTTTTTTCCAACGACAAATTTAATCGAATTTGGGAAACAAAAAACAGGACGTTTGGTTTGAAGCAGGACGTGCGGTTTAAAACCGCACATTTAAAATGTGCATGCAACTTCGCCGGAATCAGAATTTACTTTTTAATTTTTTCAATCCTTCCAGGTTTGCTTTCAAAATCACCTCCACATCGGCATCGTCCACGTGGCCTAAAATGCCAAACGGACCGGAAAACCCGGCTGCTTTCAATGCCGCCAGCATTCCTGCTTCCTCTTCGCCGCTGCCAACGGGCAAAATTTTCGGACCGCCGCGATTCATTCCGTTCAGGTTCACCGCCCACAGGTGCAGCATCATTACTTTCACCAGCTCAGGAAACTCGTCAATCATTTCGTGTGCATGGTGTAAATTGAAAATGATTCCCACTTCGTGTTCCGGCATCGCGTTAATAATCTTCACCAGATTTTCGGGCCGGCCAAACCAGCCTCCGTGGTTGTACAATCCCACTTTGCAGCCCAGCTCTCTGGCTTGTTTGCTCACGTAACCCACCATTTCCACAGCCTTTTTCAGCCGGTCGGGTTCAGTCAGATCATCAAACTCATTCTCCGGAAAACTTACCCAGATTTGCGTTTTCAGTCCGGTCTCCTTCAATGCCTGCAATACTTTCCGGTTGTTTTCCGAAAGGTTTCCAACCGCATCGTTGTGGTCCAGCCACATCCACACCGCGTTCATTTCAATACCGTTTACACGGGCAAGGATAATTTCTTTGGCCATTTCCGGCAGATGTTCGGCCCGCCAGTCGTAGGCATACGATTGAAATCCCAGCCTTTTCAGCATCTCAACCCGCTGCTCCGGTGTGCGATTCTGGTTGTCGAACGGCACAATGCACCAGGCAAAACAGTTGTCCATGTTCATATTTTGGGCAAAAGGTAAGGCAGGAAACAGGAAAAAAAGAAGTAAGAACATGACCAGGTTTTGTTTCATTTTCATTTTTTTTATGGTGAATATCGAAGCTTTCATCTCAAAATCATTTTACACAATTCAGTGAGGTCTTACTTCCCGTTCAATAGCCACTGCTTCCATAGCAGCAGGTTCTTCCGGTGTACTTGTTCGATACTGTCCGTCGTACCAGGGTTGGTTTGGAACAAACATTACGGAAATAACTTTGGGAGGTATCAGGTTCTCATACTCGCCTTCGTACCCGTTGGTTACAACAGGCAACCCCGGAGGAAACTTTTTAAGTTCTTCCACGAGCTGCGCCACGGTAAATGCCGGAATTGTTTTCATAGGGTTAAAATTAAGCAATAAATTGAAATACCGGGTGCACAGCATTGTTGATTTTTAGATTTACTTAACAGGTCTCTCAGCGGTTCATCATAAGATTCTCCCCTTTCTATGTTGTGATCCAGATTTCTCTAAAAACCAAAAATCATCTATTATTATTTTGACTACTCCGTTTTTTCATTATGAATTTTGTATTCAAAATATTATCTTTCCGAAAACTTTGAGGATTGAATCACTATTCAGGTTTATAAATTTCGAAAACGATGATTCAGGAGAATAATAAAAATAAAATAGCATTCACCATCGTACTTCTGCTGATTACGGTTTTTTGTTATGGACAGTGGCAATACGAATTCGTCCCCAACTACGACGAGGACAAGGTTCCGCAATTTGAGTTGCCCGATCCGCTGACATCGTTCAGTGGCAGGAAAATAAGAAACACACGGCGATGGGAAAGAGTCCGCAAGCCGGAGTTGCTGAAATTTTTTACCAACAATGTTTACGGGAAAGTGCCCGGAGAACTGGAAATATCCAAGTGGGAAGTAGTTGAAGAAAGCGACAACGCCCTAAACGGAAAAGCCCGCCGGAAACAGGTGGATATTGTATTCAACAAAAACGGAAGAACGCTCTTTTTTAACGTACTGATGTACCTCCCAAAAAATGTGGAAAAAGCCCCGCTGTTTTTGGGATACAACTTTTACGGCAACCACACCGTTTGCAACGATGTGAACATCCGGATTTCACAAGCCTGGACACGCGACAATGAATCCCTTGGAATTTCCAACAACCAGCTCACCGAAAAATCGAGGGGAGTTAAAAAAGAGAGCTGGCAGGTGGATAAAATCATCGATGCCGGATACGGGCTGGCTACCATCTATTACGGCGAGATAGACCCCGACAAGGATGATTTTTCCGATGGTATTCATCCGTTTTTTTATGTGGACAACCAGAAACGTCCGGGAGCTGCCGGATGGGGCTCCATCGCTGCCTGGGCCTGGGGTTTGAGTCGTGCGATGGATTACCTGGAACAGGATGAAGACGTGGATGGCTCGAAAGTGATTGTTTTTGGCCATTCGCGACTGGGAAAAACATCTCTGTGGGCCGGCGCAACCGACGAACGTTTTGCCGGTGTAATTTCAAACAATTCAGGGTGTGGTGGTGCAGCGCTTTCAAAACGGCAGTTTGGCGAAACGGTGTCGCGCATCAACAATGTATTTCCACACTGGTTTGCACGAAATTTTCTGAGCTACAACCTGAATGAAAAAGCGCTGCCCGCCGATCAGCATGAGCTGCTCGCACTGATTGCTCCCCGCCCCGTTTATGTGGCCAGCGCCGAAGAAGACCTATGGGCCGACCCGCGCGGCGAATTCTTTTCGGCATATTATGCAACGCCGGTTTATGAATTGTACGGTAAAACGGGAATGCCTTCGGATGAAATGCCGGGAATTAACCAACCTGTTATAAATACAGTGGGTTATCACATTCGTCCGGGCGGACATGGCGTAACTGCCTACGATTGGAACCAGTACATCAAATGGGCCGATAAACACCTTCTCAACAAAGAGATTAAGGAAATATTTGTGGAATAATAAAATCAGTAAAAATTATGAAAATCAATCTCTTCTTTCTCATCGTTCTTTTTGCAGCCGTGTCCTGCAAAAATTCAGAACCTGAAACCATCAGCCTGTTTAACGGCACCGACCTTACCGGCTGGCATGTGGATGTTCCGGAAATGGACAACAACCCGGAAGCCATCAATCCGTTTATTATGCGCAACGGCATGCTGGTGAGCCTTGGCACTCCGCAGGGACATTTGATCACCGATTCGGTATTCCAAAATTACCGGATTGAAGCTGAATACCGTTTTCCCGGTGAACCGGGCAACTGCGGAATTTTAGTCCACGCTTCCACTCCGCGGGCGTTGTACAGCATGTTTCCCAAATCGCTGGAAGTGCAAATGATGCACGAAAATGCAGGCGATTTCTGGTGTATTGTGGAAGACATTACTGTGCCCGACATGGAAAAACGCCGCGGGCCTGAAGAAGAATGGGGAATTACCGAAGGGAAACAACGTCGCATTTTAAACCTGACCGACGGTTCGGAAAACCCGGTGGGTGAATGGAACCACATGGTAATTGAGTGTGTGGGGGATGAAGTAAAAGTATGGGTGAACGGCGACCTGGTCAATTACGGGTACAACTGCACCGCTACCAAAGGCCAGATTGCCGTTCAGGCCGAAGGTTCGGAGGTGGAGTTTCGCAAACTTGAGCTGACACCCATTTCTGAACTCACGGTAACAGAATAAATTACTTTTTCACTCACTTTATTCTTTTTGGTTGTACTCCCCTGTCCGTAATTATTACCGGCAGTATTTTTCCTTCCTCATCAAACTCCATTTTGTCGATGCAGGTTACCCGGTGGTGGGGTGATGTTTCGGTGAGCGGACGACGGTGATAGACGGCATACCACTCGTCGGTGCCGGGAATGTTCAGAACCGAATGGTGCCCGGCGCCGGTAGCAATGAACGGATCCTGCTGCAAAACGGTACCAATGCGTTCAAACGGACCAAACGGACTGTCGGCAATGGCATACGCTACGCGGTAATTGGGACCGGTCCAGCCGCCTTCCGACCACATGAAATAGTATTTTCCGTTGCGCATAAACATTACCGGGCCTTCCACATAACCTTCGGGGGTCACTTCCATAAACATTTCACCGTTGGGCAAAGGCTCCAGACCGGTGAAGTCGTCGTTCAGTTTTACTACATTACAGTGGCGCCAACCGCCGTAAAACATGTAATAACTGTCGTCCACATCGCGAAAAACAAACTGATCGATGGGTTGGGCACCGTTCACGTTTTCACTGATAAGCGGTTCGCCCAGCAAATCTTTGTAAGGTCCCTGCGGCTGGTCGGCCACCGAAACCCCGATTCCGCCCACTTCGCCGGGATGAACATCGTTGGCGGCAAAAAAGAAGTAGTATTTGTCGTCCTTTTCAATTACGCCGGGCGCCCACATGGCCCTCCACGCCCATTTTACTTCCGAAGTGTCGATAATGTTTTCGTGTTTGGTCCAGTTCACCAGGTCGGGCGAAGAAAAACAGTCGAATTTCACCTGTTCTTCATACGGAGCAGAAAACGTGGGGAAAATCCAGTATTTGTCGTCATAAACAATCACTTCGGGGTCGGCATACCACCCTTCGAACACCGGGTTGCCCGACCAAACCGGGAAGTCGGAAACCGCCATTCCCGATACATATCCTGCTGATGCCAGCCCGGCAGCAGCTTCCATCAGCATGGCGCCGCTCAGCTGAATAGTAAGATCAACAGCACCTTCGGGTTTGGTTTTCCAGTAGGGACCAAAAAGCATACGCTCTTTATCGGTTCCCTCATTCCAGAGCGTTTGCGCGTTGTGGAACAGGAAACCGACATATTCCTGTTTTTTCTCGCGGGGCAACGCATGGTGCTGAATGAGTTGGGTAAAATAACGGATGAAAATTCCTTTGAACAACCCGCCGTCGCCACCACCTTCATTTTTCAAAATGTTATCTGCTTTGTTCGTCAGCGATTCAAGTGTGTAATCGGTTGCTTTAATGGCATCGTGTAAATAAATTGAATCGTTGGTGAGGTTGAACAACTCAACGGCAGCGCCAATGAATGTTCCCTGGTTATAAGTAAAAATCCAGTCTTTGTTAATTATCAGTCCCTCGTCTGCTTCTTTGATGTTGTCCCAGATGGCGCCGGTTTCTTTATCGAAAAGGGTTTCCCTTTCCCAGTGATAAATCTTTTTGGCCCATTCCAGGTCGTCAAAATTCTTTTTTTCACGGAAAAGTCGGGCAGCAAAAATAGCAGCGGGACCATTGGAGCAGGCGTTTTTTCCGTAGGGATCACGTTTTTCCCACATGAGGCCGCCGCCGGCAATGTCACTCCAGTATTTTTTAATGTCTTCCCAAACCACTTCGGTGGCTTGCATGAATTTTTCATCGCCGGTAAGCTGGTATGCGCGAAGCATGGCCAGCACATTCCACTCCATATCGTCGATGTAACGGTTCAGAAAATCGCCGCCGTTTTGCACGGGGACACCTTCAAACCATTCATTGATGTGGGTCAGGTAAAAACGGTCGCCGGTGCGTGCATACGCATCAAGCATCACATCCAGGGCATGTGCCTGCGGCCAGTAATGAAATTCGGTACTTTGCCCGTCGATTTGATAATTGAAACGCTTTTCTTCTGCGTTCCAGTAGTTTTCAACCAGCGCCCGGCTGGTAGTATCGGCAATGGCGTTCCAGTCTGTTTTAGGTTCTGAAACTGAATTATTGCAGGAATTTAATACAGTAAACAAAAGAATTATGAAAGTAAAAACTGAATTTTTCATTTTTTGAATGTATTTGTAATTTTTAATTTCTGAATTTATTTTTCACGCAAAGACGCAAAGACGCAAAGGAAATTGTTTGAAAATTTGAGATTGTTCGAAATCGTTCGAGAGATCGAACTTTCAAACCCTCAAACTTTCAAACCCTCAAACCTTCAAATTTATTCCGAAGTGGTTGGTCCGTGCACCACCAGCGTTCCGTCGCTGAGTACTTCCATGTGATCGATAAACACCACACGGTTTTTACCGGTTTCGGAGGTATAGCCGTGATACACACACAGCATCTCTTTACCATCGGGCGACCAGGTGATGGAATTGTGCCCGGTACCTGTTACAATTCCACCCTGTTCAGTATTCTTTTCAAGCACGGGGTTATTGGCGGCTTTGGTAAACGGCCCCAGCGGATGGTTTGATGTGGCGTATCCAACAGCATAATGTTCCCCTCCGTAAAAGTTGGCCGAGTACATCATGTAATACACATCGTCCTTTTTGAAGATATACGAACCTTCGGTCCAGCGGCGGTTGACTTCGCCCGAGGTTACCGAGCGGCTTTCCCATTCAGTCTGCGGATCGTCCATGGTAACCGGAGGTCTCAACAGGAGCACAGGCTCCCCGATCACTCCTGAAAAATCAGGTTTCATTTCCACACCGTAAATCCAGCTCTCTTCAATTTCGTCGAACAAACCCTCGCTGCGGGCCCATTCTGCCAGTTCGCTTTCCACCGGATTTTTATAACAAACCCGGGAGTAGTAAAGGTAAACCCTCCCGTCTTCAAACCAAACATTGGCATCGATGATCGGGTAACCGGGATCGAATATGGGGCGATTATAAAGGTCGGTGTATGGCCCGGTAGGGGTATCGGAAACGGCGACTCCAATCATGAAATTTTCCAGTTCATTATTGGGGTTCTCCCGCCAGTCGGCGCTGTAAAACAGGTAAAATTTCCCTTCGTGTTCATACAGTTCCGGCGCCCAAAAATTGGCCACGCACCAGGAAGTATCGGTGTTTCCCCGGTAAATACGTCCTTCGTCGTGCCAATCTTTTAAATCGGCTGACGAATACATTTTAAAACCGTCGCGGACGCCGCCGGTGCCAATCATGTAATACATTCCGTCGGAAGCTTTTAAAATGTAAGGATCGCCAAACTCGACGGGGAGCGGGTTGTCGAACTGCAGTTCCTGTTTGTTTTGTCCGCAGCTTATAAGAAACAGTGCGGGAAGGATTAAACTGAAAATTTGTTTTGCTTTCATTTTTGGTTTTTTATCAATTCGGATTTCTCGCAAAGGCGCAAAGACGCAAAGAATTCTTTGCAACTTTATTTTAATTGAATTCAGGTTTTTTCCATTCTTTTGCCGGAGTATTGCCTTCCACATGCGGCCAGCCGTTTTGCCACTGCACTTCGTCAAGCATCAGTACTCTTCCCTTCGGGTTACTTTTATCAACGGCGTGATAAAAAATCCAGTTGTTTCCGGCATCGTCCTGAACGATTTCGGAATTATGGCCGGTGCCCACAAACCGGTCGTTTCCGCGAATCAACACTTCATGCCGGTTGTCCATCATACTCTGGTGAATTTTATTTTTATACGGACCAAACAGGTTGTCGGACCGCCCCACAACTGTTGTGTAGGTACTGTTCACTCCTTCGCAACAAGAGCCGATGGAAGCAAACAGGTAATACCAACCGTCTTTTTTATGAATGTAAACACCTTCATAAGCTGTGCCGGCAATCTGTTGCATTTCGGCGCCCGGTTTCAGCGCCAATCCGTCGCTGCTGAGTTCAATGGCATAAATTCCCCGGAAACTTCCCCAGAACAGGTAGTGTTTGCCGTCTTCTTCGATGTAAAACGGGTCGATGGAATTTTGCACTTCAATTTCGTTGCTGCGGAACAGTTTTCCGTGGTCGGTAAAGGGTCCTTCGGGCGAATCGCTGGTGGCCACACCAATGCCGCAGGTCCACTCGCCACCCCAAACCGACATGGAATAGTAGAGTACATATTTCCCGTCGATGTAATTGATATCCGGCGCCCACAGTCCGCCTTTGGGTTCAAAATCGGGCCGGGTTTCATTGGTAAAAGCGGTACCCACAAATTCCCAGTTCACCAAATCTTTCGATTTGTGTATGGGCATATTACGGATATCCTCGGTGGCATACAGGTAAAACCAGCCATCCGCAGCCTTAATGATGGTGGGATCAGGTAAACTTTTAGCGACGACCGGGTTATAATAGACATCCATTTCGTTAAAATTAACGCTGTCCTTTTTTTCACAAGCTCCTGCCAAATATTGAAACAAAAAGATAAAGATCAGGAAACATACATTTTTTGCCATCTGGTTCATTGGATATTATTTTTCATCTTCTCAAAAATAAGGAAGAGGTGTAATGACAGGATCAATGCATATCATTACACCTCAATTCAACATAAAACTGCAATGCCAATTATTTAAAAAAATTACTAATCTCCAGGTTTACCTTTCTGATTCGTTCTTCTTCCAGCTTAATAACTTTCCGGTCGTAGGTAATCAATCCATTCACTTCCGATTCCACATCGGTTGTTTGTGTATATACTGCTCCTGAATAACCATTGGGAATCAGCTCCTTCAGCCTTTCTGCCATTTCAATGTAGGCATCGGTTGCTTCGCGTGATGTTTTGTACTGTACGTACCCCCAGTTGCGATCTTTTTCCCACAGGTGATCTTCCATTACCAAACCAATACCACCGTATTCACCTAACACATTCACCATTTCCGAATGGTAAATTCCCATCACCGGATTTGGATAGTTGTGCATGTCCAGAATATCGCCCACTTCATAATGATTTCCTCCACTGGCAGTATTGACTAAACGCGACGGATCGTAATTTTTTGTCCATTCCACAATCTCTGCGGTTTTAAACTGGCCCCAGGCTTCGTTGAAAGGAACCCATACCACAACACTTGGATTGGAGTAACTCAGGTCTATAATTTCTTTCCATTCCCGGCGGAAATTTTCTTCTGATTCGGCACTGCGTTCCAGTTCTTTACCATTGAAGAAATTACGCATTTGCCATTGGGGCGAGCGGTCGCCGTTGGGCATGTCCTGCCATACCAGAATGCCTTCGCGGTCGCAGTGGTAATACCAGCGGGCAGGCTCCACTTTCACGTGCTTACGAATCATGTTAAAGCCGAAATCTTTTGTTTTTTTGATGTCGTAAAGCAATGCTTCGTCGGTGGGTGCGGTATATAATCCATCGGGCCACCATCCCTGGTCGAGCGGGCCAAAATGGAAATAGTCTTCGTTGTTCAGTTGCATACGAATCACACCATTCTCGTCGCGTGCTGTGGAAATTTTTCGCATCCCGAAATAGCTGTCCACTTTATCCACTACCTTTCCGTCGCGAACGATGGTTACTTCCATATCGTAAAGATACGGCGACTCAGGACTCCACAATTTAGGATTCGGAACGGAAACAAGCACGTTCTGGCCTGCGGCTGCTTTACCGGCATTCACGATATTTCCGTTTTCCAAAACTTTTACTTCGATAATGTCAGAAGAAACAGTACCCTCTGTGGCAGCCAGAACTGAAACATTCCCGCCATCGATATTGGGGACGGTTTTCAAATGCGAAATGTGTACTTTTTCAACCGGTTCAATCCAAACCGTTTGCCAGATGCCGGTAACCGGCGTGTACCAGATTCCGTGCGGATCATTCACCTGCTTGCCACGTGGCTGAAAGCCTCTGTCGGTGGGATCCCAAACTTTCACCACCAGATTCTGGTTGCCGCTTTTATTTAAAAACGGAGTAATATCAAAACTGAAAGGTGTATATCCGCCCTGGTGCGAACCCACTTTTATGTCGTTCACCCACACATCGGCTTTCCAGTCAACCGCGCCAAAGTTCAGCACTACGTTTTTGTTTTTCCAGGCCGATGGCACGGTGAACGTACGTTGATAGCACAATTCGTGATTCTCTCCCACCCTTTTCTGGACGCCTGAAAGACTCGATTCGATGGCGTAAGGAACCAGAATTTTCCCATCGAAAGCAGAAGGCATATTGCCTCCGCGTTCCAAAATGGCATAATCCCATAACCCGTTCAGGTTTAACCACTGGTCGCGCACAAGTTGCGGGCGCGGATAGTCGGGCAACGGATTGGCCATATCAATTTCTTCGGCCCATTGGGTTTTAATTCTATCACCGGCAGGTTGCCATGACTGGGCGGTTGCAGCACATAAAATTGCAAAAAGGAAAATGGATGTAAATAATTTTTTCATGGTTAAAAGTATATTTTTTCAAAAAAGTGAATGAGTGATAAAAATACAATCATTTGTTTGGGATTTGAGTATTAGACATCATATTTTTTGATTTTTTACACAAGCAGTTGTGGGAATTACTTAAAATTGAAACTTTACCGCCACAGCAATTGATCTTGTCCAAATGGTTTGCTCTGCTGCCGATAACAAAATGGCCGACCTGCCTGCGATAGACAATGAAGTTTTTATCAAAACGGAATTATCAACGCGTTAAATTCAATGTTATCAATTTTCGGAATTCCTTTTTTTGGCACAGTAAAACCATTTAAATCACTACGTTTGCACACTTTTTAAAAAGAAGGAATGATAAATCAGGTTTATATCAATTAATTCGGATGATTACAGTTGCAAATTTAAAAATACAGTTTGGAAAAAGAGTGCTGTTTCAGGATGTAAACCTGAAATTTACCGCGGGAAACTGTTACGGTATTATCGGTGCAAACGGGGCAGGAAAATCTACATTTTTAAAAGCTATTTCAGGAGAAATTGACGCCACGTCAGGCCAAATCGCATTGGGTTCTGGTGAACGGCTTTCAGTATTGAGCCAGGACCATTTTGCCTTTGATGAAGATCTGGTAATTCATGCCGTGATGAAAGGCCACTCAAAGCTTTGGGAAATCATACAGGAGAAGGAAATGTTGTATTCCAAACCCGATTTTACGGAAGAAGATGGAATGAAGGCTGCAGACCTCGAACAAAAATTTGGAGAAATGGATGGCTGGAATGCCGAAAGCGATGCCGCAATTTTGTTAAGTAATCTGGGAATTAGTGAGGAATTTCATTACACGCTGATGAAAGACATGAGCGGAAAACAGAAGGTGCGGATTTTACTGGCCCAGGCGCTTTTCGGAAAACCGGACAACCTGCTGCTCGATGAACCCACAAACGATCTCGACCTGGAAACTGTTTCGTGGCTGGAAAATTACCTTTCGGATTATGAAAATACAGTGCTGGTGGTTTCACACGACCGTCACTTTCTGGATGCGATCAGCACACATACCGTTGATATTGATTATGGAAAAATAAAATTGTTTGCCGGGAATTACAGTTTCTGGTACCAGAGCAGTCAGTTGGCGCTGCGGCAGCAAAAAGCACAGAACAAAAAAGCAGAAGAGAAAAAGGCCGAACTACAGGAGTTCATTTCACGGTTTAGCGCAAACGTAAAAAAATCGAAGCAGGCCACCAGCCGCAAAAAAATGATTGAGAAGCTTAACATTGAAGATATTGAGCCATCAACACGAAAATACCCCGGCATCATTTTCACTCCGGAACGTGAAGCCGGCGATAAAATTCTCGATGTTCACGGTTTAAGCGCCAGCATGGATGGCACTGTGCTTTTTAAAGATGTGGAATTTGTGGCAAACAAAGGAGATAAAATCATTTTTCTGTCGAAAGATCCGCGGGCTATGACGGTCTTTTTCGAAATCATCAACGGAAATCAACAAGCCGATTCAGGAACATTTCAATGGGGGCAAACCATTACATCAGCCTATTTACCTTTGGATAATTCTGATTTTTTCCGAAGCGAATTGAGCCTTTTCGACTGGTTTTGCCAGTTTACAACCGATACCACTGATTTTTACGTGATGAGCTACCTTGGAAAAATGTTATTTGCCCGCGAAGAGGTTCATAAAAAAAGTGGAAGTATTGTCGGGTGGTGAAAAAATGCGCTGCATGATTTCAAAAATGATGTTGCTGAATCCAAATGTTTTAATCCTTGACACGCCAACCAATCACCTCGATTTGGAATCGATTCAGGCATTTAACAACAACCTGGTAAAATATCCGGGAACTATTTTTATGTCGTCACACGACCACGAATTTATACAATCCACCTGCAACCGCATCATCGAACTCACTCCAAACGGCATCATCGACAAACTAATGGATTATGATGATTATGTTTCAGATGACAGAATTAAGGAATTGAGGGAGAAAATGTACCGGTAAAACAGTTTTTTTACTGTTTTCGTTTACAGGGGCACAAAAAAAGCAACAGAAACCTGTTTTTCTGATTTGTATCACATGTGGTTTCGATCAAAACCACGTGTAATCCCAACCCAAACCACGTGTGGTTTTTACCGGAAGCAAGCGTGGAATTAAAATTGAGGCCATTTTTTGTTGCTTGAAGAAAAGCATTTTACAGAGTTTGTATTATCAATACAAATTAGCTTGTATCATCAATACAAAGTATTATATTTACAACTAAAATTTTTTAACCTTGAAAGAAATCCGGAGAGTTTTAACAATTACTTTGAATGGGGTGGATTTCCCGAATTTCTGGAAGAAAAGGACGATGAATATCTCAGGACATTATTGCGTGATATTATCACCAGAGATATTGCAGTTCGAAGAAAAATCACAAACGAAAATCAGTTGATAAGGTTGGCAGTGCACTTGTTAAGCAATACCGGAAAAGAGTTCAGTTATAACAATATCTCCAAAATCCTGGAAATTAAATCGGTAAGAACAGTTATCGATTATTGCGACTATTTGAGGGAAAGTTATCTTGTTGACTTTATCCCGCGTTATTCGTCTTCCATCAAAAAACAACTGGTAAATCCCAAAAAAAGTTACAGCATCGATCCGGTATTTGCCAAAGCCAACAGTCTATCGTTTAGTAAAGATTTGGGACGCAGGCTTGAGAACTTTGTCTTTAATAAATTAAGAAGGAGTTTTAGTGAAACCTTTTATTTTAAAGACACCAGCTCGGAATGTGATTTTCTGGTAAAACAAAATGAAAAAATCGTTCAGGCAGTTCAGGTTTGCTGTGAAATAAACAATGACAACATGAACAGGGAAATAAATGGAATAAAAAATGCTATGTCAGCAACCGGAGCACCTGAAGGCTTAATAATAACCAATAATCAGGAAGACAATCTGGACGGAATAAATTTAGTGCCGGCCTGGAAATGGCTTTAATGTTTTAGCATTGATTTACTCCTAACCTAAACGAATTACCGGATGATTTTGTATGAAGTAAAAAACCACGCGTGGTTTCACTTCAAACCACGTGTGGTTCGACCCAAAACCTAACGTGGTTTCGATCAAAACCACGTGTGATCCGAACCAAAACCACGTGTGGTTTTCACCGGAATCAAGCGTGGAATTAAAAGGAGGCTTTTGTTTTTGTGAATCTCCTATTTTTAATTTGTTTTAAAAGGAACAAAACTTAACCAGAAAAAACCACTTTCCTGCCATAATTCTATGGCCAGGTTCATTTTATATCAGTCAATTGCCGGATAGGCTTTCCGATTCTTTCGCATGGCACTAAGGTAGACCCCGCAAAGAGATCTAACAAGACGAGGTTAGTAGAAGGGATACGATTTCCGTTAGGTAATTGAATTATATTCCAGTCTGCTGACTGGATCACCGATTGCACCTAAGGTATCCTTCCGAAGGAATCGCTTCGCGGCTTTTGGGACAAATCGGCGCAGCGGGAGACAAAGCGGAAAAGAACGAATCGAAAACCATCCACGACAAGGGCTGCACCTACATGAAAAGTTTCTATGAAATGAACCCGCTGTCAATGTAATAATTCAGGTATTCCTGTAGTTTATGGATCAGATAGAACGGAAGATTTATCAGTTTATATTTTTTGCCTGAAATTGTGGTGGCATTTTCAACCGATAACTTACCGGAAAAAACGCGTACAGCAAAATCATGCGGCGATCTGTCAACAAATTGATGCAGTGATCTTAGCTTTCCCGCTTTTCCCGATTTAACTTCAATCGGAATGACTTTGTTTTTATATTTCCAGATAAAATCAAGTTCGGCATCTGCATCTTTATTTTCCCGCGTCCGATAATTCAGTTTAAATAAAACAGAATCAGCCAGCGTTAATAATTCCTGTCCGGTAATATGCTCCGCTATGCGTCCTTTAAAAGAATCATTCAAATCATTTACCGGAATTAATTCTCCCTGAATTCCTGAAAAATAATTTACCAACCCTCTATCTACAACCTGCAATTTTGGAGATCTTCGGTAATTTACCTTAACAGGCATTTCGGTATTTGTTACCGGATAAACCAATTGTATTAAAAAACTTCGCTCCAACATTTTAAAAGCTTCACTCATCTCTCTGTTTTTATAAGAAGAGTTGCCAAAACCCTGGAACTTTATTCGTGTGGATGCTTCAAAAAATGAATGATTTAAAATATGCCTCATCACATTTACCATCGTTAAGTTTGGAGCATATTTTTCAACATCATCCAAATATGATACAAGCAAACTATCATATATCCTGTCGCTATGTATAAAAGAGGGGGATAATTTCTAAATAATTTGTATAAAAAGGAAGGATATTTATTAACTATTTTGAATAAAAGAGGGGGATAATTATCTCCCTCAACCGAAAACCCCTTCCCTTTTTGTACTTTCTGTACCAGTAACTGAATGTTTTTTTCGATAATTTTTCACGGGAGCAAAACTTATATTGGGATAAACCTCTTCCTGCTGGAACTCTATGGCCAGGTACATCTCCTCTTTGCTATACTTCTGATTTTTTCGCATGGCGCGAAGTTAGAACCCGGCCGAGGATCTAACAAGACGGGGTTAGTAGAAGGGGTACACTCTTGTAATGTCATTTCTGTTTTTGCCCGACAAGGTGGGAAGTTTTACGTAGCTGAGAAAGATGCTTGTGCCCATGCGGATACATAAGTTAAATGGAATGAATTTGTGTGTTTCGTACCTCATTCTATCCTGTCAATCTTCAACCCGATTAAAGCCACCCATTGATCTCACCTATAAAAGTCCGGGTAGTGATCTGATGTAGGTAAAGTAAATTCGGTCTGTTCAAATGTATTACCGTATTCGTCTTTTGCTACGATTTTGAGTCGGGCATCAGGATTGTCCATTTTGTAGTAATACATGTGGTCTCTCCTTTGGCAGTACGTGTATGTATTAACTCCCTTAACTTTATAGAACCAATAAGTTGCCCAACAATCATACATATTATACTTCATTAATGAACGGCTACTTAGCTGGTTGTTTTCATACACTTCAAAAGTCCATTTAGGAGTTTTATTCCAAACATTAACAGAAACATACGACCTATCATTGTTGCCGTAAAAAGAGAATGAAATAGGACTGCCACCCTGTATAGAATGACTGAATGTAGGAAAATCTGCTGAACGATAGATTCTCATCTGGAATGTCTCAGGATATTTCACAGGTTTATAAATGTGATTGGCTACTTTACCATTAATAACCTCAAATGACGCATATCCCATTGGAGCACCATCACCACATATCGTTCCTTTCCAGTCTACGCCATTTGTTGTACCTACAACATTCACATATATCTCTTTGCCAGACACCTCGTATATATTGTTAATAACTGAATGTGAGTCTCCAGATATATTTCTGACTTCAGCAAATTGTGAAAGAAGAGAGAACAACTCAGGATACTCTGCGAGAGACATCCCAACGTGCGAAAAGATCAAGACGGACTTATCGCGGCTAACCAAGCTAAGATCCTTTTTTAACCAAGCATTAACAGATTCAGAAAGACCATGGGTTTTCGCAGACTCATTCGTACCTTCAAAAATAATATTGTCAATAACTACACAATGTACATTTCCACGATCAAAGGAGTAATTAACAGGACCAGCCTCTTTCTCATAGAGTCTTTGAGATGTCAGGTCAAATAATGTGTTTTCAGAGTTAAATTCGTGATCGTGGTTGCCAATGACTGTGAAGCAAGGGACAGATAAACTTTCTACCGATAAAAGTGCAAATATATCCTTAAAAAGATACCACTCGTTATGAACATAATCACCCACGCAAACAGCATAGGTGGGCATATCATTTTTTTTTGCCTGGACATATTCACGGATATCAGGAACCGTTTCTTTTGCGAAACGTTCAAGACCATTATTCGAGACACTGACTTGCGGGTCCCCAATCGCAAGGATTCGAAAATTATTCTCTACAGACTGTTTTGTTAAAGTAAAATCATATCTGCTTTTATTTGGCTCTATCTTTTGATGGAAATTGGGACGCCCATTATCTCCAATATCAATTTTAACATCAGCGGGTATCGAATAATATATCCAATAAGCATAAGGAGCTCTTTTCGGAATTGAATAATAGCCTTTTGTGTCAGTCTGGACAATAGTAAAACCATCTGAAACAGAAATTCCGCTTAATGGATTTCCGGAGTTGTCTTTCACAAACCCTTCAATAGAATCACTTTCTAACCCCGACGGATTATTATCATCATGACATGCGGCAAATAATGCCGTAAGTGTAATAGCGATTATCAATAGAGTATTTAATTTCATAATCATTTATGTTATATCTATTTAACTTTCGCATATGTTGCAACTGCAGCTCATTCTTTGGACTGAAGATGGTTCGCACCCCATACCTGCATGGACAGATGAAAAAGTTCAGAATTAAGTCATTTCTCAAAATATCGATATTTTGAGAAATGACTTACTCATATATTTTATTATTGAATTTTTATTGTTTCGTAACTTTTATTTCAAAGATGAATGCTCTTGCTTGACCTGAACCATCTTTAATTTTACCCTCATATGATGTATCAATCCGTATTTGAGTGTTGGAAGTAGCCCCCGAGATGTTGAATTTAAAGTGAGAAACAGGTTTATTCACCGCATCGTTTGCAACAGAAGGCGGGCATACATCGGGGTCATGATTTACAAGAAATTGTGAACCGCTGACAGATAGTGTTTTCTTTGGCATTCCATCAACTGTAACTTCACCTGCAGTATATTGGCCACCGCCAATAATATCTATTGCGATCTGTTTTTTAGAAGAAGTGGCAAATCTTGCCATGTCAATTTCTAAAACAATATTTGATGTTCCGGTGATAGCTGAAAATTTAGGAGTTGTCAAAATTCCATATAAGGTACCACCAACAGACAACTGAATCGCTCCAGGTCTTTCTCCGCACGATTCGATTGTCCAATCCTCCAGGCCTCTGTTTTTGATATACTCTTCTGCAGCAAGGTATTTAGTGCCATATTCCGATGGAATATATGTCGGCCAGTCAAATACAGAACGATTCCATGCAACTTGATTCACATTTGGCCCACTGGTTTGATTAAATGCTTGCTTGATTCCAGCTTCTGTGCCATCTATGACATCAGGGGTTAAACTTACCTCTGTACCGTTTGCCGGAGCCATATAATCTCCGCTATACGCAAACAAATCAAAATTTTCGTAAAGTATTACAGAAGGATCGTTTTCCTCTACAATCTCGAAATAATATCTTGGGATTTCATCTGTATTTGTCATATCAACACGAACAAATACGTCCACGGAAGAGGTTGTATTGATAAAAAAATTTTCACCACCATCGGAAACTTTACTCATACGACCTATTGATTTGGAAACGGAATAAGTCAGAGGTGTATTAAATAGATTAAATGAAGGGAGTGCAGAGAATAGGCCTGTTACGCCAATACCGCCATTCCCGGAATAAGGTGTGAACCCATACTTTTCAGAATCAATTGTTATTGTGAAATCGGCTGCATTGGATGCATGGAATGTCGTTTCAAATATTTCCTTATTCGGATCCGGTTGATCCATTATTATGGCACCTTTATAATCCACAGTAACCATAGTTTCCGAGGAAGCAAATGAAACAATTATATTTCCTGGCACTCCAGCTTCATCATAGGGTATAGCCGCTACTATGGCTGTCGCTTTTTCAGGCCTTTCAAAAGAGAAAGTTTTACGTCCTTCTTCACGTTTTACATATGGACTGGCCGAAGTTAAGAGTTCTAATAATTCCTCATTGCTGAGATCAGCATTCTCGGTGTCAAAAATATAATCGTAATATACAGTTGAGATATCAGGTATAAATTCTGCGTAGAATTTATACCCTCCACTTGCAGTTTCATCATACGAAAGATTGACCTGCATGGTCAGGTTAGGAGTTGTAAAGTCCTTAATAACGGGAGCAGTGACTACATTACCGGATTTATCAAGACCCATTGCACCGATGAAATAATCTGTCTGTCTATTTAATCCCTTGAATTCATATGGAACTTTTTCTATTTTTTCTCCTTTTTCTTTAATCAGATCATATTTT
>Ga0334883_1001536_pt1 | contig 33516 bp, 55 predicted proteins | sample GraSluR1_MG_6_FD_207230 | JGI IMG/M metagenome (GOLD analysis project Ga0334883, IMG submission 207230) | Sludge microbial communities from methane-producing bioreactor in Wageningen University, Netherlands - Granular Sludge_09_05-R1 | ecosystem: Engineered > Bioreactor > Anaerobic >...
GTGCCTTCGTCTTCGTTTCCGTTGATATCGATCCGCGTGAGTGTCGGTGACGTTGAACTCTGATCCCATTCTACCCCGCACACAAGGTATGTATCTCTCAATGCAAGGAGAATATCGTCTGTGTTTAACCCAATTGCGTTTGTTTTACGTGTCATTTATACCACCAAAATGTTCCCAATACTTGATATCACAGTCCACCCGTTGTTCGCTGTCGTGCACATGATCTCGATACAATCATAAGCCGTCTCCGCTTGCAGGTATCCACCCGTTCCGGTAGTTGTCGTCAACCCGGCAAACCGGATATACTGGCTTGCGTTCTGTGCCAGTTTCCACATACCCGCGCCTTTTCCGACAATACGGATCACGTCACCGACTGATGCTGTCGTTGGAAGCGTGGCTGTAACAAGAGATGCGTTGTTCAGGATATAACCACATTCAACCGCACATGCTTGAGTTGTGCCTGTAACTTCCGCCCAGGTGATGACACTGCCGCCTTCCAGTGCTTCAGTCCGGGTATTCAAATCTTCCGCGTTGTTCTTGATGGTGTCCCAATCGTGTGACGTGAAGTTCCGTGCTATAACCGTATCTTTTATCCATTCAGAAGCAACACCGTACGTTCCATCGGAATCGTAAGCTCTTGTGACACCTGTAAGGTTGCCTGCACCTGAAGCAGCACTCTTATCCGTATAAAGGATAGTTTCTGCGTCATTGCCTTTACCGATAACTGCGAGGTTCGGGCCTTCCGGGAATACTCCTAACTCTGTTACAGGTATAGTAGTCACCGAATCGTCTATCCCGCTGGACAAAGTGGTATCAGGACTGTTAACCTGTGCTGAGTAAAGTGTGTTAAATGTCATTGTTCAATCCCTTTCAACTGTTGGTCACCTCAAACGTGAACGTGTTGTTGTTGTAACCGTCGGCTCCAGCATTGACTATCCGTTTGATCCAGACACCCGCATACTCGTTTGTTGACAGCGTACCTACGGCTAATGCGTTAGCGTGGTTCTCTGTGTCGGGTTGGTAGAACGTGTAACTTGCGGCAGATGCGACAGAAGCGTCTTTACCACCACCGGCAGTACCACCGTAAGACGCGACTAAAGTGATTACCGTAGCTGCGACAGACGATATGGTAGCGGCATAGTTCACGCTGTCGTTCGTGCTGTTGTAAATCTTTTCGCCAGGGACGATCGCTCCGCCTGTAAGGTCAGTGGTAACGTAAACATACTGATCAGATCCGAACGTTGCAGCACCGCTTTCCACAACTACGGGGGTACCTGACTGAGAGTACGTACCTGCACGAGTTACCCAAACCGCGTCACCGGCAGCGTCAGTGTTCGCGCTAATCCAGATCTTAGCGTCTGCATAGTCATCAGTGTTCTCGTTACGGAAGTAAATCTTCATGTAGTCTGTGTTTCCAGCAATACGTTCGGCGTTTGTTACATCGTCAAAGATGTTGTTAGCAGTGTTACTGACGATACTTGCAGAGGTGTTTATGTCCCCGCCGTGCGTTGCTGCTTCCGTCCAGTTAGTACACTGGTACCAGATCAGGCTTGCAGACTGTAATACTCCCATAGTTTTAACTCCATTGTACTATCTCTAACGTGACGGTCAGATCGACCATGTTCCCCTGACCCGCTTCTTGTTTGATGTTCAGGCTGCGTGGTAACACCCAGAACGTGTTGTCGCTCCAGATCAACGGCATGGGTTTGTTCACGAACCCGGACGACACACCTGTACCCTTTTTGATAACGTTTTTCAGTTTCATGGCGAACGAGTCAGCACTTGCGGACGACAGGTTAGTAACCGATATGGTTATCGCGTCACCTTCAGCAAACCCGATATCAAACCCAAACGCATCGTCGTTCGGGATACCTATAACGATCGGGTTCTTTGTTAACGAGTTGGATATCGCTGCTCCACCGCTGTTGTAGTAAACGGGGCGTGTTCCATCCCAAGACACGATGTTGTCACCTTCAGTAGTGGCGAACCAGAAGTAAACGGCAGATGCGTAATTCGGATCTCCTGATGTCGGTGGCGAACCACTATCAAAGTACCCTAACCCTATAGCTCCGATCGGATGCGTCACATTCTCACCCGTGTCAGTTCGAGTTTAAGACGACGTGTTAACTCGTCTATAGTTCTGTTATCTACACTACCAGCAATATTTATATCTATTTTTACTTGTGGTGCTGCGTTTGCCGGGATAACTGTCTCGTCTTTGTGAAGGTAAGCAAGACCGTCGTGAGGCATCACACCCCCTGACTGGAACGACGGGAAATCAAACCCTAACAGGTTAGACCATATACCTGCAAGACCAAGACCTAACTGACCACCAAGAGGACCACCTAACGTAAGACCAACCGATCCACCTATCGCAGCAGCTATAATGCCCGGCATTTTTCCGAGTTCGGTTCCTAAGTTAGATAATATCTCGTTTATCTTCTCTTTGATGGCGTTCCATATCTCTAACGGTTGGATCTCGATGTCAAGACCAAGAAACTTGAACACCGCGTTCGCTAACTGAGCCACCCAATCAAGAACCTCTACACCTCCGGTTATAAAGTCCGTTAACGTCTTGAACAGGAACCCTACAAACTCCGGTCCTTTCTCAGCTAACCATTCAAAGATTATACCAGCAGTTTCACCTAACCATTGAAGAAACGGTTGTAACAAATACTCGTTAAGTAATCCTACCAGATCGTTCCACAGTTCTACACCTTGTTCAAGACCCGGACCTATCCCTGTTTCTTCTCCTAAAGCAGCAGCAATACCTACAACAGCACCAATAAGCGCACCTTTAAGGATAACTGTTGCTGTGCCAAGCATGTTCCTGAGGCTCTGACCTACACTCTTTATTGTTATCTGTGTACCTTCAGCACTCTTCTTGACAGTCCGCATCAACCCCGCGAACCCTGCTGCCATAACACCAGCACCCGCACCGATAGCCCCGGACATAGGAGCAAGAACCGCACCTATAGTAGCACCGATCATACCGAACATGCCTAACATGTTCTGGGTGCTTTTCTCGCCCATTACGCCGCCCAGGAACTTACCGAAATCACCTACCCCGCCAGTAGTTGTCTCTAACAACGATCCCGTAAACCCTGTTAACAACCCGCCGAGACTGTTGTCTTGTGTTGTGCCTTCCTGTAAGAACCGTAACTGGTTGTTCGGGATGACGTTGAACCCACCACCAGCTGACGGTACAAGCATTTCAGCACCTTTCTCACCGACTATCGCAGACTGTCCGGGTTGTAATGGCCCTCCGGCAGCACGTTGTTTCGGTTTGCTACCACCTCTGAACCAGTCGATCAACCCTTTACCTGTTCGAATCAGTGTGAGTGACGCGACAAGACTGACAATGAACATGAATATTGTGCTGAGTAGTGTACGGAGTAACGGGTTCATCCTGGTTATGTACCCTGCAAGCTGAGCGACAGCCCGCATGAGAGAAACCATCGGTTGTACCATCGGGATGAGTATAACGTCAAGCAAAGCACCAAGTACGCTACCCATCTTAACAAACGTCTCGTTGACTACACGGGAGTTCTGACCGAGGATACGGAGAATGTGGAGATCGATGAGTACGCCGGTTAACGTCTTTCGGTACTTGTTGTATAACGAGTCTTTCTCTTTCTCCCCTTTTATAGTCATCTTGAGAGATTCAGCCCACCGTTTCATCAGTTCTTTCAGACCACCTTCTTCAGGTGTTTCCGGGATACCGCCTATCTCTTTTTTAGCTGTCTTTTCGGCAGCACGTCTCATCTCACCAGAAGCGTATCTCGCACCTTTCTTCAGTTCGCGCAGGTATCGTTCCCGAACCTTTATGTCAGCTTCTAACTCTTTTCTCTCCTCCTCGTTAGCAAGAACCAGCATCTCGCGAAGGTCTTCTACCTCTTTTATAGTGTCTCTTATCTCGTCGTGGTAAGCTTCCGCTGCTGCTTTCATCCGCTCCATGTTGTCAAAAATGTTGGAGGTGGAGTCTTCTATCTTGTTGAAACCACGGGTTCTGAGGTTCTCGTATTCGTTGGTGAGTTTCTTCGTCTCTTCAGAGGTTTTACGTGCGGTATCACGAAGTTTGATGTTGACCTGAGTTACGCCGTCTTCAAGCGACCTGACAAACTTTCTGACTTCTTCAAGTTTCTTGTTGTTAACATCAACTTCTACTGTTATCTTCTTGACCATCTACGTAACCCACCTCTTATACGCTTTCGGCAACGCATAAATGAAGAACAGGTATTCCTCATCTGTCAGCCGCAGTTCTTTCGGGGTTTTACCCAACAGTTTACAGAGTTCTATAAGGAACTGACCTTCGTTATTTTCCGCGAAAGGTCTTTATCTGTTCCTCCGTTTCTACGGACGCCGCATATATCCGTTTGATAGCGGGTATAACTAACCCGTACTCTTCGTCAAGCGCTTCCCAAAGTTCGGGTCTGTTGTAAGGAGACTCTACACACATCTCGGCAATAATCCTGTAAGCGTCCTCGTCAACCGCCCGTTCGTCAGGGTTGTTACCAAGTTCGGCTACTTTCCTTCTCAGCTTTCTTGGTAAAGAGGGGAGGATCTTGATCTCAAGGTCGCCGATCTTGAGGATGTTATACTCCTTGCTCTCGACTTCGGTGATCAGTTTCCGAATCTTGTCTTCTTCGCCGGGGATGTCGGCTATGATCTTGTCAAACTTGTCTCTGTTTATCGTCATGGTGTTCCAGTTGCAAACGCCACGCTTTCTCCTGTACCCCGCATGTTACGGGATATGAATTCGTTCTCTCTCAGTTCGTACGGTATTTCGGGGAACACTACGTTGTAAGCAGTCGCAGTAACTTTCCTCGCTCTTGACGAGTCGTAATGTGTTGCTGTCACGTTGAACAACGCACATTTGTTACGGAGACTTGCTGTGTCGTCGTCAGTTGCGGGGTTGGTGTTGTCGTACTCACCGTTCAGAACCGACCTGAGTACATAATCGCTGTCACAGTCCCACATAGCGTATTCAAACGCTACATCGACTTTAAGCGCGTATTTCGCTCTTGCCTGCACATGTGTGGATTCCATACCATAGAGTTCAGCGATCTCGTATCTTGGCGTGAAACTTACGTTCCTTAACGCCGCCACAGAGAACGTTGTCGCCCCTATAGTAACCGACATATCCGCAGAATTAGCGAACCATGCATAATTAGTCACGTCTCACCTCCATCTGTTAATTTATAAATCACCACTCCAATATAAAACGGTGTTTATATTTTCATGGTTATGTCCAGTTTGGCTGTCCAGAAGTGGAAGATGTTGCCTCCACCACTTATCCAGTATCCTTGATCTAACCGGATGTTCCGAATTGATCCTCTGTTTAGTATTGCACCTCCCGTCTTTGTCCGGTAATAGTCCACGAAGTTGAACGAGTAGTCTCGTATCGACCTGAGATCCGTTTGAAGGTCTGTTGGTGTGTCGCCGTTACCTTTATAGAACGCCATCACCGTGATACCGAAATCGAAGTCTGCCGGGAACCACGGCATGTTCATATCGACAGTACACCCTTCCTCAACTATAGGAACCATGAACGCACAGGGTAAGTTCTCCCGTTCGATCTGTGCAGGTTCTTCGTCTCGTTCGTAAACTGTCGGGCTTGCACCAAGTCCTAACGTTGTCGCTGTCTCCAAGTCAGATTTCAGTGCGTCTATAATGGCGTTAATTGCCGTGCTACTTGTTCCCATACGTCTCCTCGTTCCATTTTTTACGTTCCTTCTCTTTCTTTAACCTCTGTCTGTAGGGTAGCACCTTCTCTGTTTCAAACTCTATAGCGCGTTTCGCTGTTCCAGGCATCCTGATAAACTCGCGAGGTCGTTTGTTCTCAGTAAGCCGGTCAAACTTCCCGTTATGGTCAAGGAACGCCTGAAGGTCTTTCTCACCGTGAAGGATACCTTCTTTCACGGAATCGTTTATGACTTTCCGGTAAGTCTTCCCTATCTTGAACAGTTTCTTGTTGGGTTTGATACCTTTAACCCGCTTGAAGAAGACCATTTTGCCACCCATCCTGCGCCACGGGAACGCAAGAACCTTAGCACCACCTTTCTTCTTCTTTTTCGGTTCGATATACTTCTTGCCAAGCGGTAGGTTACCGTGACGTAAGAAATAGTGTTGGTAAGAGTCGTTGAAGAACTCTAACTTGCTGGTCTTCGGTTTGGTGTAACCCCAACTGTCTTTAAGCCTGATATGAGTAGTTCCTCTTGGTGTGACATCATCGTAAGGAGAGTTCTCTTCGAGATGGTACAGTATCCGATCTCCGAATAGTTCGGGGATCTCTTCGGGGTAACGTTCGAGCGCCTCGACTAATTCTCTGCTTACTGCGATATGCACTTGGAACTTCATATAAGTATCTTTAACACCGACTCCAAATCCAAAACCCTACCCATTGCAACCAGGACTAATATTGTGAGTATGAGTATCCAAAGCCGTTCCCATTTGGATTCCTGTTTGTCATAGAACTTGTCCAGGTCGGTTTTAATCGTTCGGAGTTCGAGTTTGATCTCTTTTAGGTCTGTCTCCACGCTTCTTACCCGATCATCAAGCATCTTTCTCAACAGAGAACACTCTCTCCTGGTTACAGGTTCGTCGGCATCAACCTCGGAGTATATATGCTGGTTCAATCCCAAGCCTCCCCACCTAACCTGTACCGCCTGTATTTGGCAAGGTCACGCTTTATCTCGTCGGTAAGTAACTCGTCGTTCGTATCGAACATCGGAGCGTAATCTCGCACGTCTGTACCCCTTACTGTTAACGCCTCCTGAATCTTCTTCTTGTTAGATAAGATGTTGCTTGCCATCCTAAGACAACACAGTTTGATCTCGTTAAGTTCGGACGAACCCGAAGGATACCCTGCATAGTAAACGATCTTAATATTGTTCGTGCCTTCTGGCGGGTAGTTGTTATGGAACTTAACAGTAGTCAGTTCGTTCCTTGTAGCAACCTCGTAATCCCCGGCGGTTGCTGTGCTGCGTTCCCACCGTGTAGCCCAATCAATTGTAGCGGTTTTACTGTTATCGTCAATGTAGACGGTTGACACGCCTGTAGCGTACTCTCTCAAGAAGAAGGTAACATCCCATTCAAGGTATGTATCGTCGTCACCAGAAGCACCTTTACCGTCATGGTACTCAGTGACTTCATGTGATTCAAACGATTCGACGTTACACCACCTGTTTACTGTTTGGGTGACGTAATCTACGATATTGCTGCACAAGGTCGCCCATTGTGTAGCGTTCATTGTCACACCAGCGTTCTTGGCGTCAGTGTAGTTGAACCCTGTATATTCCTCTATATCGGTCTGTGAAAAATACGCCATAGGAGATCAAACCCCCCTACGACGTAGTTCCAGTGACAGTAGACCAGGATTTTGAACCGTAATCCGTCTTGTAGTAGATTGTACCTCCAACCGTTTGCATGTAAATGCTTCCCTTATCTGCATTAGCAATCCCGGTACTCCACGGTGTAGCAGTACCGAAGAAGATACCAAGTGTGCCAGTACCTAAATAGATCGGGCTATCTGAAACCGTCAAGGCTCCGGTGACGGACAGGTTTCCGGTCTGTGCCAACGCTCCGGTAAGAGTCGCTGAGCCTGTCAACTGAATGTATGGACTGTTCAGTGTGACAACCTGTTCGTCATCGCTTTTGGTGAAAAAGCGGTAGAACCAGCTCATCTACCCCACCTCAGAAAACTTCCGCTTTCGGATCGTATGGAAGTTCGTCGTACATTATCATCGTGTACCCGGTGAAACTACCTTTCATCTTGATCGCGTTCATCACGACCAAGTAATCGTCATCGGCAATATCAGCGGCAGTGGTTCCGAGACAACCCCTTATACAGGTAAGCGTTCCCTCAGTAGTATCATACCCGCTATCAGCGATAACGTATAGGATCTCCCCGCTTGCCGGAGCGAGAATGTAGTACCCGCCAGAGTGTCTTTCTCCGGCTACAGCAGTATTATACGCGACACTGGTATCGGTAGACGTGACCCCGCCGTCGTTCCTGATAACGGTGTACTCCCACCATTCGGGTGTCCCTGCACTGAGAGACGCCGCGTTCGCGAAAGTCATTACTTCGCGTGGAATTACACCGGGATTGTCGAAGAGGGTGATGATATCGTTCTGAGCGCCTTTAGCAGCAATCACAGCACAGAACGGAGCGCCAACCATCTTCTCTCCCGTTGCAGTTACTATAGTCATTTCTTAATCACCTCAGATTGTGATCCCGAACAGCCCGCCATGAAGCGAACTTGATCCGTCGATATCCGACTTGTCAATCAGCGTCTCGGCAGCAGAGATCACGAATTTGTCGCTTGTGTTTATGTTTGCAAGCTCTTCGTACGTGTCAGCCCACAACGTTCTCCGGGCAAGCAGACGGGTATCAATCAGGAAGATACCACCGTAAGCTCCGGTGTCCATCCGCATGAACGGGTGTGGGACAAGCGGTAGCCCGCCAGCGTTGGGGAACGTCAGCGTGAGTTTGCTAACACCAGGGATGAGTTCCTGTCCTTCGCCGGAATACCGGAAGTATTCTGCAAGACCGCGCCGGATCAGACCGAACGTAGCGTAGTCGCAGATTGCAAGGTTCGGCTGCATACCGTACTTAACCATGTACCTGTACGATGCGTCCAGATAGGTCATGATCTCGCCGTACGTGTCTACGCTCGAACCGGACACATCAATCCAACACTGGTCACCTGTTGCAGGGTTACCCGCAGTGTTCGACGTGATCAGTTCGTACAGCCCTTTGTACTGGTTACCAGCGGCAGCTGTCCAGGCGTTGGTAGTGTCCGTGACAGTCCTGCTGACACCGAGCATGCTCCGTTCCCTGAGCGCACGTAGCGCGTCCTGTGCAAGGTCGATACGGATCGCCTTGATGTCACGGGCGGGTATCTGGGTAAGACCGGCGAACTTGACGGCTTTAGTGAGCCTACCGACAGCGTACATGTACTTAACCGTGTCAGTACGGTTGTAAGCAGTCATGTCGCTCTCTGTCAGTGTAGGATCTTCTGACCCGAACGCAGCACTGGTGATGTCGTAAGGTCCGATCACATCCCAACTTGCAGTCTTACCTTTGTTCGCTTCGACAGGTATAAGCGTCTGAAGCGGGTAAGGTCGCTTGTACAGGTATGTTACTTCCTGGTCGGCGATAACATGCATCAGGCTTGTATCGAGCGTACTCGTAGTGTCTGCTTTCTTGATGACTTCCTTGACGTAATCTTCGGAAGCCTTGATGATCTTCTGCTGAGCCTTGATCGCGTACTCGTTGAAGTCATCTTTCTCCATAAGGTGTGTAGGACCGAATATGAAATCCCTGTAAATGTCGTCAACTACAGGACTCTGTAGCGGCATCATCACGGTTACGCCGTTGTCCTTGTACCGGGACTGCGCTTTCCTGACGTGACCGCGCATATCGTCGATAGGTGTACCGTCAGCGACGTTACCCCAGAACGATTCGCCTATAATGTTGCTGTCGTCTACAGAGAGTGAACCATACCCGACTCGTCCTACGTTACCTCTGTACATGTGTGAGTTAGTAAGTGGCATCTGTCTATCCCTCCACTGCTTTGAGGTTGTCAATCATAGGGTTGTCAGTCGCACCGTCTTCCTTGATGAACACGATGTTGCCGCCCTTCTGGATCGCAAACTCTTCCATCTTATCGACACGTTCTTTCAGGTCGTTATACGCCTTCTGGATAGTATCGATCTGGACAAGTGCTTTCTTAATCTCGTCGTTGAAAGTCGCTTTCGTGATGAAATCAGTTACAGGCGTCTCGACAGCCTCTTCTTTGACTTCAGGAGTTGCCTCGTCCGCTTTCTTCACGTCTGAACACTTTTCAACTTCCTTGTCTTCTTTCTTCTCTTCCATTGTTTCCTCCTCGTCCTCGCCTTTACCGATCTCTTCTGTAGGTTCTGGCATCTGTTTCATCTCTTCAAACGCTTTCTCCAGGTTTCCGATTCGTTCGAGAACAGAGCTTATGTTAGATTCAGAATGTGCGAGTGTAGGCATCTCCTGTTCGGCATCACCTTTCTCGACATCTTCGTCTTTACCTTCCTCTTTCTTCTTCTCTTCTTCCTCTGGCATAGAATTGCCTCCTTTAGCCACTTTGAGGAACGTGTTCTGGTTCATGGCATTATCCCCAACAACACTGATACTATAGATCACCATAGCTTTCGTGACGCATGGGGTAGAACGCACAATCGGAGACAATGCACATTCCTGTGATCCCTTTATACGTTTACCGAACACCGAGAATTTATTTAGACCTCCAGAAACTATTTCGTCCCAGACATCATCTGTGTCCGGGGTATCGAATATGCTTCCTTCGAGTAGTAATGCACCATCTTCACCTATCTCGGCTTTGTTTATGACGCCTACAGGTCGTTCCGTATGTTGATAGTGCAAAATAGGGTGTTCCATGAAGTCGGGAAGACCTTTTTCTATGGCTTCAGAAAGGATGAGTTCTTTCTCCCGATCAACTTCGGGGAAATGAGCGCACCCGTAGATTTTTCTGTCAGTGGTATATTTTAACTTGGTAAGTAGTTCAAGTTCGTTTCCCTTTTGCAAGACCACCATGTTCAGGTCTGCGGGGTTCTCCGGGGTTATACCACTTTCGAGGGTCATAAAAGTCTTCCCATGTTAGCACGTAATAAGAATCCTGGTTTTGGTAGTTTACATACCACCACATCTCATTACCCATTCTGCTCCTGAACCAGGGATTCTCATGGAACAGGATACATTTTATTCTCTCCTGATTTATATAAGCATTTTTATATTTCCATTCAGGTTCGAACGTTTTGACCCATTCCATGTGATGCCAGAGGATTAAGAGGTTGGGATCTTTCGATACAATCTCATAAGACTTGTAGTTGGTTGTAGCGTCAGCGAGAAGGTCAAGTATAGGGTGTTCTACTGGTGGACCGTCAAAGATTTTGAGGTATTCGAGTTGTGATACCAGGATGTCTTCAATAGTATGGTCTTTACTGCTGACGGCTTGCGTAGTTACTGCCATTTATGCTAACCCTCCGTGTACCTTATCGTTGATCTTACCGCGCCCTCGCGGGAACCAGACTTTAGGATCGTACATGGGGTGTGGTTGCCATTCGCCTTTGTGTTCAATAGTGTAATCGATCATGAAGTTTATGGAATCGTACCAGAACTTCTTCTTGGCATACCATTTCAGTACACGAGTCCACATCTTGTTTATCCAGTTACGTGTCCTACCACGATGGTCTTCTTCTAACCACCAGTCGCGACAGTCTTCGACAAACTTGACTTTCTTCTGTTTCGTGTCACACATCTGCCAGTACTTCTCGTTGTAGATGATCCATTGGACAACACCGCCAATCCGTTCAGCATACGCGGAGTCTTGCCTGTACAACGATTCTATAAGTGGGACGAGTTTGAACTTCTTCAACCAGATCGGTGCGCCGTCTAAGTACTCTTCCGACCACGCTTTGATGATAGCCCGAATCCAGTCCATGTTCGGTGGATCGCCTTCACCATCGTTGACCAGCCATTTCTCATCGAACTCAAGTTCTTTAACCCGCATCAGTTCTTTGTCGTCTTCCGAGTCGATGATGCTCCTTAAAAGGTTCTTGTTAGTGATATGGAACGTCCACGACTCTTCGTTGACCCATTTGTTGTTGACACGGCTCATTCAGAGTTGCTCCAAGTAGTTGTTGTAGTTGTAGTGCCTGTCCAGTACCAGTTATTGTCTGTCCATTGTGGGGGTGGCGGGTACTGTACATAAATCGTTCTCCTGCAACACTTATGGCAACAACGGAAACGGTTACACCGGCAACAACAGTAGTTGTCGTCGTTCCATCTCCGAGCGCAATTATAGTCACTCGTTGTTGTTTGGTTCATGATAGTATCAACTCATTAAAGCAGCGTAGAGAGCTTTCAGTTTCTCCCAACCGACACGGAACTCTTCTTCTGTTACGTGGTCGTCATAGACCGCATCGTCTACGTAGTCAATCATCTCACGGATCTTTTTCAGGATCTTCTTCCCTTTTGCGTAGCGCACATCGTTCACTATATACCCAAACCCGACAGCACTCAGGATTCCGAGTATAGCGAAAATCGCTTCTATAGATTCCATAGTCGTTTCACCAGAAGAAATATTAGTCTATTATTATAAATCGTTTATGGATATTACACGGAGAGAGAACCATTATATAGGTATATGGTACAATTTGGTTGTATGTATGTTGTAGGTCTTGAAGGTGAACACGGGTGTAGTTCGAACAAACACCGGCACATTATCTGTATTGATGATGGTATCGCTGACTTTGAGGTGTGCGAGTTTCGGTACGAGAAGAGTGACGTTGTAGAGTACAGTGTAGAGATGGCGGGGAACACTGGTCGGTATTCCGGTCTTGAAGAGATCGCTACGTTACCGACACTGGAAGCAGCGTACGCGCTTGTTGAAGCGATCATTTACGAGTCTGCACAAGACGAGAACAGGTACGCTTACTTCGACTGCAACACGCTCAAAATGTATAGCTCTCTTATGGAGATTTTGGGTTAGAGGTAAATCCCTAACCTGTTCAGTATTCTTTCTATAAGTTCTCTGATCCGATCTTTAATCTCTTTATCTACAAAAGGGAACTCGATAATAACATCCGGCGACTCTTTTGTAACCCGTTTAATAGCAGTCTGTTCAGACGGCATGTATTTCCAGGTGTCTTGTGGAGATGCGACGATGGTGTAATACTTGTCGAACTCCGCACTGATCTTGACCTTCTTCCCTTCGTATTTGTCTTTACCGATCCAGATATCGCACGGAACGTTCGTTATGACTGTGATCGTCCCGTACAGGTCGCGCGCTATACCTACATCTGCGGAGTCCTGTGCAACGTAAGCCGTACCACACGCCGTGTCGTAATACTTCTTCGATATCCCGCCTAACTTAGGCCAGCCTGACCGCCAACTGTGCAGGAAATAGATGTAACTCTCGTCGTAACCTACAGCGCAGAGCGCGTGGCTACCGATAACCGATCCTTTCGGATCAGGTAAGATAACGTCTTTACCACGGGATTCAAGGTTGTCGTAGACGTTTATAGCGATAAGGGCGCACCCGTAATTGTAGATAGCGTCTTTCAGACCGTCCCACGTAGTTACAGCAGAGTACCCGTCTATTTTATGATCTTTCCCCTGTTCTTCAAGGTACTCTTTGTCGCGAGGGTAGTATATCGGAACGCACCGTGACACCTTAGATGTCATCTGGTCTTTCTCGTAAGTGTACCCAACAGATTTCATTGCTCTGACTACACCACGAATCCAGCACCCTGACGGGTATGTCACGTTCTCTATCTCCCTACAGGCGTTGTATAACCCTTCAGCAGACGGAGCGAGTTCATGTTTCTGGTCAACAAGCATCCTACATTTACCCCAGACTTCTACAGGAACGTCGTACACTATCTTCTGTACGTCTTCCTTGTTCGGTTTGTCTGTCAACAGGTTGAGTTGGAGTAACCACGCTTTGTAATGACCGGCAAACCCGCAACACGTTCCTCTGTCACCCTGGTCGCAGTGAGGTATCCAGTCAACGTACGGGTTCGTGTATTTTGCAGGTCGTTCCTCTTCTTTACCCTGTAAGGACTGGATCGTCTCGTACTGCCAGTCCTGTTTCTTTTTCTGGGTGCTGATAGGGTTTCCTAACACGTACCTAAGCCTGTACTCGTTCGCGTACCGTTCAACCCAACCGTCTTTAAGAAGTTTGTCAAGGACGATAGAGATCCGTTTCTTGCTGATAGATGTCCCGACATCAACCTGGATCTCGTCTATCGTCTTCCCGCCGGTTTTAAGCGATCGGTATACCTTCTTCTCAACGTCTTTCGGTTTCATAAAACTCGTCATCTCGAAACAAGGTATGTAGTTACGGTTGCTGCTTGTTCGGCGATAGTAGCTGCACTACCACTTCTTATCTCAACGTATTGCCACGGCGTCAACTCGTCTTTGATCGTGTCAAACGATATCATTCGGTTAGTAGCTACGCTCGTTACGGTAACCTCTGTGCCGTCGCTTGAATATAACGACCTGAACGTCCCACCACTGATTGTTGATGTTAAGAAGGAAAGTGTTGCACCGTCGAAACTGTCCGGGATAAGGATACCGTGAGTAGTATACCCTAAAGTATCTATCTCCGCGCTGGTCGCGCTGTCTTTCGCCCACGATACTGTTATCGTTGTTGCCGTATGTTTGGCGGGGTTGTCAATAACGTATACCGGGTTACTGGTATCCCCTTTCTCTACACCGCTACCGTCGGTTATAATTACGTTTGCTTCCATTGTCTATGTCACCCATTCGTCAACTTCAAGGTTATGTTTCTTAACGAAATCTTTTACGATGTCTTTCCATTTAACAGGGTTAGCCATTTTGAACCTGTCATGCCGGAGCGCGTTCTGACCGTTACGAACCAGTTCTTTACCTAACCGGAGGTTGTCTTTGTTCTTGCCTACGATCCAACCACCAACGTCGTTACCGAACGATAGGTTGATGTTGATACCTCTATCGAAATCGTATATCCTTACATAATGCGTCATTTGAATACCCCTTTGTTGCTCTTACTCTTCTTGTTCGCTTTGTTGATGCCTGCCTGTCGTTCCTCTTTGTCACCGAACCGTGGCGACCTGATCTCTTTGTTCTGGGAACCTTCCACTGATCCGAACTTGTTCTTAGCTGCTGCCGGTTGTTTCATCGGTTGAGATATGTTTATTGGCGGGTTCTCTATCTTGATAGTCGTCGGATCGTCTAACGCGTTCGCCACTTTAAGCGCGTCTTTGGCGTCTACACCCATAGATGCAAGCATGTTAGCACTCTGGACTTTGGTAGCAAGTATCTGGGCTTGTTTCAGTTCGTCGTCCAAGTCGAGTTCCATAGAGAACTTGAACGACCAGTCTTTGTTGTACCCTTTAACCTTCGGCAGGATCTCTTTGTTGATGATCCGTTCGTAGTAATGCATCAACGGGTAGAGCATCTTGGATTTCGTGACGTTACGTGATATGTAAGCAGTAGCGCGGTTGACCGACTGACCGGAGAACTCTTCCGGCTGGAACCCGAACATCGCCCAGACCATCTGAGATATGAACCGTTGACCTTCTAACCATTCCATGTCGTGAAGCGTGTGGGAGAGCGTTTCCACTTCCTCGTCTTTGATCAGGTGGAGAACGTTACCGAACTTGTACGAACCCGTGTTCTCTTTCTTGATCTCCATCCTGCGTTGATTCAACTGGTTCCAATCGAATATCTGCGGGTGGCTCCAGACAAGGCTTGGCACGACACCGTTAGCGAACGTCTTCCCTGCTGCCCGTGTCGAGTCGATAAGGTACTGGATCTGGTATTTCAGTCTGGTTATGAAGTCTGTACCGTACACGTCGTCTGACCGAGGGTACATTCGCATGTAAGCTATCTCGTCCGGCATGAACGATATGTACAACCCTGTACGTGACCGTTGCCACCACCGCATGATATACCCACGGGAGTACCACCCTTTAACCGGCATACCTGCTGTCATCCCTTTATAATACAACCTGTCGATCTCCGGCCAGAACTCTGTACCAAGATACGGTTTGAACTCAACAAGGTTGCCACCCATGTTGTACGTCTTTATTATTGTACCGGCATCGTACCGGAGTATATCGCGTACCGTGATTTTGATGATGTCTGAAAAGTCCTGTTGCGGGTTGGGTTGGTCGAGGAACTCTATCGCTTCGTCTATCTCTTTCCCTTTCTTATCTTCTACCGTCCAGTTCATCGAACTGAGGTAATCCATTATAGACTTTTCACATACAGAATAATACGCATTTTCCGCTAAGTCGTCGTTATCTGATTTGGTGAAGTTAGATCGGGGCATACCAAGAGAGTTGTAATAGTTGGATACGCTGTGTATAGCACGTCTGAACGCCTCGTCTCTCTGCCAGTCCGTCTCGTCTTTTATCTTCGGCGCTCCGTACCGTTCGTCCGGGTCGGTTACACCGGGAATGGCGAACGCCTTTATCATAGCGGCAGACAGCGCGGAAGAGGATACCATATCCAATATCTCTTTCCTATGCCGGTTGCTCACCAATCGTTCAAAATCAGGCATGGAAGTCACTACATTATAAATATCATAGGTGTAATATAAAAATGTTTATATTTATGATTCCAGAGAGATGATTTTTTATAGTTGAGTGGACAATTATGGTATGGCGACAACACAATTGTTGTTGTTGTCGTTAGTGTGGGGATACACTCTATTCCGTAAGTGACATCATCCAGATAGCACCAAACTGGTTCTGAAGGTGGGAACGCCACCTCCCGCCTTCTTCTTTTAAGGTTCAAACGGTATAAGATCGTCGTCCTGTACCAGGTAGAACCCGTTTCTGGTGACAGGGTGACACGTTGTCTCTCTCAGATAGTCTATTGAGTCCCTGTCGAACAGCCCGCCTCCGTCTGCTACACGGTATTTACCTGACCTGTCCCACCCTTGCGCGAACTGGTGACCATGCCCGCTGATAACGTTACAATGGAACTTCGCTGACAGATCCCTGGCGACTGACAGGTTCACTTGCCGGAAGTTTTTCGGGTGGCATATAAGCCAGTCCTGGTTTTTCTGGACAAGTTTCAGGTGGTCGTCTAACGTGACTTCGTACCCGTCAACGATCTTTGTCATGGCGAACAGTTCTTCCATCCCGGTAAGACCCGTGTTCATATCGATCCACCGTTTCTCGTGGTTACCCCGGCAGAAATAGATGGTATCAAACTGGTCAACGAGTTTTTCAAGCACTTTTCCCACTTCTTTTACTTCGGTTTGGAACGATTCTAACCACGTTAACCGTGAATGTCGGCTATAGTTGTCACAGTCCCAGAAATCACCTGCTACGATAAGATCGTATACCCCGTTGTCTTCTGCAACAGATAACATATAGTCTATAAGACAGTCGTCCTGGAACGGGATATGGTAGTCACAGGTTACAAGAACGTTATCAGAATAGACGGTTATCGGGTTTCGCTGTTCACAGATCATCTGGGCGTATACGCCTTCACGACGACCTTTCTCTGCACGGTATTTCCGTTTATACTCTCGTGCTTGTTGCGGGTGTGACTTTCTCCATAACGTACCTTTAGACGCTTGTCTGTCTGATCTCCTCGCGTCGTATGCGCGGTCTGCCGGAGTCTGCATATTTACCTCTCTATATAGAGATATAAAAATATATTTGGGAGAATAGGTTACCGGATTGAGTTTAGATCAATCTGTCGGACGAATTCAAGCGTGTTCCCATGCATCCTTACGAAATCACCTGACCGCATGAACTGTGTCGTGTTCTCAACACCTTCTATCAGGAACAGGTCGTATGACCCCGTAGCTATACCGCTTCCAGACACACCAAACTCGTGCGTAAGATACCCGGACGATACCAGCGGTGTAGCGTCAGACGACGACGCGATAACACCCTGTGAGATATCTGCCTGGACGTTAGACATTATACTCTCGCAGAACGGTGCCACGTCACCACAGTCCATAGCCGTGCTGATACCCATGTTGTAAGCGGTATCGGACATGTACAACCTGCCACCGCCGAGAGACGCGCCTATATCGCCTGTAAGCCCGTCAGGTGTGATTACAGAAGTTGTAGCGAACTCTAACGATCCTCTACCGAACATTGACTGTGACCGGACACCCGCACTTACAACACACGATTCGCTGCCTGCGACGGCGTACGAACTGTATGACAACCCGTTACTTGCCGTGCCTGCCATAGTTGTATTCAAAGTATTATACCCGAACGACAACTCTGACGGGTCGTCGCCAACCCAGAACGGGCAAAGCACGTTATCTGCGCTTGCCACACCTACAAGTAGGGTAAGAGCGATAACCATTACCAATAGTCTCTTCATATTCGTATGGTTTTATAATACTACGTTATATCTTTTCTGGAACTTTTAACAACTCTTCTTTCTCGCGTTTCTCTTTGTCTGCAAGACCGATATGGTTCCAGATACCTACTACGGAGATTATCGTGAAGAATATGAAGTTTATAGCGGTGGGGATCGATTTGATACTGTACGCGAACACGATCCAGAATATGTTAGAGTATATCCAAACCTCAAACCCAACCACTTTCGCCCGCGCTGTCGGATGAGCGATTATTATAGCGCCTATTATCCCTAACGTCAACGCTACCCACGAAGAGTAGGTTATAATAGTTTCCACTATCATGTAATGTTAGTTCTCGCCATATCTTTTAACTCTTGTTGCTTTCCCGATAGAGCATTATACCTTGTCCTATCCTTCAATTCCTGTTGTTTTGCGTTGTTCCACCCACTTACTTCTTGATAATACCCCGTTACCCTGCTGATCTGAACAACGTCGTGTGACCCGCATACCGGACACATCTGTGACCCGCAGTCAGGACAGTACGCTATCCCGTCAACAACGTCATGAGAACAGTGGAGATGGTCACGAGGACACATAGGTTTTAACGCGGTGTCCGACATACAGACAGGACAGTTTCCGTCTACTAAATCCTCTTCAGATATTACGATTTTGCATTGATGACATTTGTACTTACCCAAAAAAACTCCTCCGATGAGAGGATTATGAGTAAGATTCGTCAGGGATTAAGTCTTCCTCCTCATCGTCATACCATTTAACTATGTCCTCAATCTCGTCGTAGTCGTGTTCCGGTTGGATGTCGTCGTCTTCAATGACACCTATAGCAGAACACCCGCCGTAACCAAGCCCGTACGCCATTAAAGCAGCTGCCATAACGCAATCGTCATGGAACCCTTTCGGTGCAGAGTACCTGATATGACCTGACGGCATCTGTTCGTACGTGAACGCACCGAATTCGAGCAGAGTGTCCCGATCATCAAGCAGTTTTATCTGTTGGTTCTCGATTAACAGTTGCAAATTCTCGATCATTTCGGGTTTTGTCTTCACGTTGATGTTGATACCGTTGATCGGTAACCCTTCTTTCGCTAAATCTTCGTAAATCGGGTCGCCATACCCCGTAGAGTCGAGCATTATCGTGCATCTGTTGTATTTCTGGCAGACTTCACGGATTCTTTGCTTGATATAGTCCCAATCTGCCTTGTTAAACCGTTCAGAGTACACTTCTTCCATCTCTAACGTGTCCGCAACCTTGATAACCGTGAAATCTTCGTGCCTGCCGAGGTCTACACCGGCTAAATAGTACCGTCCTGGCACAGGATCAGCCCGTTTTGCCGTTATTACGCGGTCTAACCCACGGAACACTTCACCACCGGCGTCCAGAAACTCGGCTAAAATCTCTTGACGGTACTTGATATCTGGCATAGACCGTTTCATCTCGTCGATCTCGTCCTGCGATATGATAGGGTTCTCCCAGGTAGGATACTGGTACGACTTCCAACGGTTCTGTGTGGTGTCGATACCACGTAAAAACAGTTCGTAGAACCAGTTTTTGCCTTTCGGTGTGCTGATAAATATAGCCCAACCCTGTTTATCACCTAAAGCTGGTCTGATCGCTTCGTTCCAAACGTCCGGTTTCAGCATAGCGCACTCGTCTAATATGACGCCGTTCAGCCCTTCACCACGAAGGTTGTCCGGGTTATCGCCAGATTTCGCCCAGATCGTTGACCCGTTAGCCAGTTCGATGTACAGTTCGCCTTCACGGATAGTCTTGATATAGGCTTTCGGTAGAAACCGTTTGATCATACGCCATATAATCTTAGTCTGGGGATACGTAGGCGACACCAACCAGTACACGCCGTCAGGTTTCTTGAGCGCGTCCATAACCACCTTGAACGCAGACATTTGAGAGTTGTGTGTCGGGATAAACCGTTCGCCTGCAAGGAACAAGTGAGACTTGCCTTTTGTAGCGATACAACAGACCGGGACGGACTCAACCCGTCTAACATCAACAATAAACCGTCTATTTACATCAGGTTTCTTTGGTTTCCTGAACCTTTCCGATTTCCTGGTTAACTTGAACGGGTTGAATGTCGGAGTGAAATGAATCCTGTACTTTTTGCCTGTCACTTTACCGTAAAGTTTTGCATCATATATGTTCAGTGTCGCCTTGACACCAAGCGACAATATAAGACTGTAAACGTCATTCGCCAGTTTCTCGTCGCACGACGTGTATTCCGCGTACCCTTTAGTGCTGATATACCCATCGGTGTCCATCAATCCTTTAAGTAATTCTTTTCTCTGGTTGACGTTACCAAAAAGATAATTTTTCGGGATATGTTTGTTGTTCAAAACCCCTGCATCCTTCAGTTCTTTTAGAAACGTTTTGTTTCTACCGCGCCATTTCCCGGTATCATGCGTCTCTGGTGTGAAAATAGTGTAAGTAATCGAACCTTTACGTGATTCTGGTTGCCCGACCCTGTACCCTCGTTCTCTGAAAGCGTTCAAAATCTCATCGTCGTTTGTTGTTATGCTTCCATCATACGTTGTTCCATCGCCCAACCATACACCGAGCAGGTATGGGTCTATACTCTGTTCTTTTGTTGAGAAGTTTATGGGTTTACATACCCGCACCGCGTGGTTGTGCTGGATTTTGGTATCGTTCCTTTGGATAGTTAACGTATCTTTTATCTCTTCTGTTGTGTGTAGTGTTGGTTTGTAACTGGTGGTGTGCTGCCTCCTTACGTTTTTACGGTAGTTTTGGTCGAGTGTAACCCATTCGTGATCTCCATCTGCAACTATCACTGTACCGTCACTGAAAACGACTTCGTAACACGGTCTGTCGTGGTACACTTCGCTACGGTATTCGACTTCAACCGGATTACCAGATTCGTCAAAAACGTAATCTCCCGGATCAATACATTTTATAGGTTTGAACCCATCGGTGGTGATTATTGGTGTCTCTATCCATAACGCTTTCCCGAACCGCCTGCCACAGGCGCAAACGATGAATCGGGCGTCAGATTGAAGGATCTCTCTCTGACGGGGGAGCAGCGTGATCTTCATGTGAACACTTTGTTCTCACGCCGTTTCATGATGTCACCTAAATTCGGCGAGCTTAGTAACGACTCTTTATCGTTGTCATGGATGATATCCGCTTCGACGGACCTGCCTCTGCTGTCAGTTACCTGCACGTCTTTCCCTATATCCTCGATACTTATAGTGAACTTGTTCGGTGCTTTCTCTTCGATCATGCCTTTGAACGTCCGGGTGAACTTCAGCACCAGTTCGAAATATTTACCTAACTCGTCTTTATCTGTCATATCGACTTTCTGCGATATCATGAACAACGTGCTAATCGCTTCGTCGTATAACCCGTCGTCACCGAACACGAACAGTCGGACAAACCGGCGTTGCGTCTCGTTGTCAAGCTCTTTAACCCTGCACGGCTGTTTTTCAGTGATTTTCGTCTGAACTGAGAACGGGCATCGAGTGAAACATTGACAGGTAGTGTTACAGAACTCGCGGTCACGTAACACGTTCTCATAGAAATCTTTCCATTTTAACTTCTTCCCTAACTCGTCTGCCATACAACAAGATATTATAAAGACATTTATATAAAAATACTATGGCGAATCCTTTATATTGTTATAGGTTATATAGTTATTGGGAAGGGATTTGCAATCTGTAAGCTTGAATTGTCCGGTTCAACCTGTTTACAGCCCTTCCCGGTCATTACAGGACGTGAAAAACGTGAGCAAAAACTCTATGTTTGTTGTAAGTGAAGACCTGATCCAACCGATAACAACTATTGTAGCGGGTCGGGACGTTGTAGGTAGAGAATACATTATCGAGAAGCTTGAAGACCGTTACCCAGGTCTGCTGGATAACCGCACGAGACGGTACACGAAATGGGCGATCGGTATGGCTATGACGCAGATCGGGTTCGAGAAACTGTCGAAAAACTCGTGGAGCAGACCGAAACGGAGGACAGGGTTAGATGCCTCGCGGTAAGAACCCCGGCATGTGCGGTATGGACTCGATGCTGGTAGAACCGCCGGGGAACAAACTGTTAAAGTTCGTCGGTAAAGAGGTGGAAAACCGGGAATGGGTGGTTAAACGGACGTTGATGCTTGACTGTATCGAGAAACACCCGGAACTGAGCGAGAAGTATTCTAACAGGATGATCGCGTCGCTTGTAAGCAGAGCGTTACTGAACCACGGGTTCGAACCGAACTCAAGATCAAGGAGAGTGTTTATACGGAAAGACCTCGACTGAAACGCGGGTTACGTGCGAACAGCGAATCGAACAAGTTACTGTTACTACACAGGATAAAAACAGAGAGGGCGAGAAGACGTGCCAATCACAGTTTTGAAAGACGGTATTAAGTACGGGTTAGAAGAGTATATCAGACGAACTATCGCCTTAGAAGTGACATTCGCCATGAACGAAGAGATGCGGAAAAAGCGGGAACGGTTGAACCGCAAATGATGTACCCACAATACTATTGCTGGAACCCAGGTTGCGAGTATGCCTGGAAAGAAGATAAACCGTTACCGAAGAACACGGTGAAATGCCCGAAATGCGGGTCGTATAAAATCACGATGACGATGGTCGAGAAACGGAGAGAGGAGAGACGATGAATTACGCTACAATCGAAGCGTTGAAGGCGAAAGCGGTATCTAACTGCGTAGAACGGTTAAAACGCGCGAAACCTGTCACCGATTACGGGATTACGGCTAAACGGAGGAGCGTGTACGGGTTATGACATCTACGCGCTGCAAATTCCAAGTGTGGGCTAAAGAACGCGCCGTTTGCACAAACGAGGAAGCACAACTGATATTACGCGGAATCCAGACCTGTCCGTTGATATACCGACGGCTACACGGGCTGTGCAGGTACGCTGAGTTAGAAGAGGTGGAATGATATTATGGTGAAGATAGTAAAACATCTATGTCCTGACTGCCAAAGCGCGAAAACAAGGAATATCGCTGTTAATAATACCAACGAGTATATAGAGACTTTTTACCAGTGTATGGACTGTAAAACCGTTTTCTGTGAGACAGAACAAACTTATAAACGGTCATTCTGGGAATTCGGTACTTTATAAACAAAAACAGATTAAAGGTACAAAAACGTGGTTGAAATGGATAAACATAAGATATCAATAATAGCTACTCTGTACGATGGTACACGGTACGTCTTCTACGAAGAGTCCGATAACCTGTTCGAAGGACTAATCAAAATCATGAACAGGATGTTAGAGAAGAACGCTGTCGCAGTAACGTCAATAACGGACGACGTGACACATATGGGCTACGTTCCCGAAAAGAACGACGTAGAAGAGCGCGTTAACCAATTGGAGTTCGAACTCGACAAAACAAAAGATATATTAACACAATCCTTGTCACGACATACAAGAGAAATAGATAGACTATGGGATATGATACGACACCCCGGTGGAAAGTAAATGGACGATTGGGATAATGGATACTTATACGCTATCCTCTTTATACTGTGGCTAATCGTCATGTTCTGGTTCTTTACCGTAATGGGTGTGGGAAATGTCTCTTGATGATAAAGAAGATAACTTCACACTATTCGTAGGAATTATGTATGTTGTGTTCTTGGTTGGTGCTGGTTTAGCTCTTGTTTCTGGGAAAATCCCATTCTGACCCCCGATCGGTTACAACATCGGGAAAAGTTCCATATTTTTTGAAAATAACGGTAATACGAAGAGATCACCGGAAAAAATACAAACGGACACCAATTATGACCGGAAACCAAGTTCTGACCGGCGTTTCTTCACGCAATCGACAAACGAACACCAGTACACCAAATATTACTGCGGTGCATACAATATTACTGCCAGTAATAAAAATAAGCCCAAATCTTAGGATTTTTGTCAGAGGGGTTAGGCTATGGGTTCCTGGCAATTTTCAGATGTTCTGCAAGATGCATGGTCCTTTGGTCAATCGGAGAGAGTATGGGACAATTGCGCAGAATAGTCATTTAGCGCAAAACGTCAGAATGAGCCCGGATCGGGAAAATAACGAAAAGCGCGCCACGCAAACCAGTATTACTGACAGTAATAAATTATTACTACTATTCATAGAACACAATACTTAAGGGATAAGGTATATAAGCAGAACAAAACAACCTATATACTGTCTATATGGTTATGTGATAGACTCACTGGTATATCAGTGTATTAAGAGCGGACGAAAATATCAGTCATTGGCCTTTTATAGGTGGCTGGTTGATGCTCTCTCCGGTTGTATACCAGTCAGATAAGCAATTGCCGGGGAATAGTCTATTCTATGGAGGATTGAAAAAATGCCTATCATTCGAGACATGAACAAATCTCCTCATTATCTGGTTATCGACTTGTCAAAGGATGAGTCTGATTTACTGACTGACTTCTACAGGTTTCTGGAGAGTCAGAAAGACCAGATGGGGAGTCAACGGGGATATATCGAATACTTAAAGCTATATGCAAATATAGCTGAGAAGATAGAGACTGCGAAAATTGCAGCTTCTGTGAGAGTGAAAAAATGACTGCGAAAATTGGCATGTATCACCCAACAGTAAAGCCTATGAGACAATTGAGTTATTACGTCGAAGACACCCAAGAAGAGATACCGCGTTTTGTGGTCACAGTTTCAGCACCCGATGTAATATCTGGCCTTGAGCGAGTTGAAAGAGAGCTGTCTATCGCTGAACTGGAGAGAGAGAGAATGATGATCATATATCGGTCAGGCTCAGGAGAGTTACCTCTATGAATGATGAGCTTCTCGGTATATCGATCATTATCGTCATATGCTCTCTGGTTTACGGCTGGCTTATCAGCAGTCTGTATCAACAGAGAAGACTTTCACGACTTCAAGAACGATTGATTGACTTGGTGTCGAGATAATCTATCTTCTTTTTCGATCAATCGGTATATGGCGTATTACGGCGCTGTATACCGGATAAGAAAAACTGAGGAGAAAACACTATGTCGAAACTTGGAAAAGAACTTGGAAAGATCGCAGATCACAACAACGATTCAATACCAGCCGTGTTTGGTCTTGAAGCGCGAGATGATGAATTGAGACAAGCATTCGAAGAAGTGAAAATTGCTGGCTTTGAAGTCTTCAAGACTGGCGCGAATCCTGTTGATACTATGGTGTCTGGTATTGTTGAGAGATATGGAGATGATCCTAAGGCGGCGGTTACTCTTGCTTGCATTCTTGCAAGAGGAATGCCTTTCGATGTTGATCATGTACCAGTGGTCGAAGAGATCAAGCAAGCCGTTTATGGGACTTCTCGGTACTCTGAGAGCCTTGTAGAAGGTCTGAAGGCCCTTCCTGAGGGCGCCACAGTAGAAGATCATGTGCGGGCCGCACTTTTGATCGGGAAAAACGCCCAGCAGTGGGCTACTGCTGGAGATGCAGATCCTCTTATGGCATTACTCCGGCGTATATCGGAGTGAACAACAGACTATCATATTTTTTTAGGCGTCTCCAGTGGAAATACAGGTATATCCGGAGGAAATATATTTTTTATAGAGACTCCAATGGAAATATAGCTAAGACCCATAGAGATATGGAGGCATACCAGAGGCATATATATTTTCTACAGGAAATAGGACCAGGACCAGTGGAACTATAGAGACTATATATTCTCCAGTGGAAATACTATAGTTGCCAGTAGAAAATATAGAGACTCTATAGTTAACAGTGTTAACTCTATAGACTCCAGTGGAAACTATAGTATTTCGCGTGGAACTATGTATGTCATATAGTGACATAGGGAGTTCCAGTGGAAATAGCTATAGTTCGCGTGGAACAGGAATTTTCAGTTTTCGGGGCTTCCCTGTTTTTTGGTCTTCCCTGTTTTTTCCCTGTCAGGAAACATTAAGTATGAGTATAGACATATGAATGTGTGGTTATCCACCTGAACCCGCGATCGTTCAGAGTGTAGAACCAGGAGAAGACGGTTGGATTGATTCCGGTGAAGTTGACGAGTTGGTTCAACGGTTTTTTGAGTATGAAAAGGAGTGAAAAATGAGTTTATTTGACTGTCCCCTGATGATGGGGAGGAACTGTATGAGAGAAAACTGCGGGATGTTTGATACTATGTATGGGACGTGTTCCCTTGTTGCGATTAGCGCGAAGCTTGGGTATATTGCAGAGGGTATCGAGATCCTTAAAGAGACAGTTGCGAAAAAAGGAAGGTGAAAAACAAGATGGTTACTATTAGCGGAATATTTGAAGGCAAACCGATCAGGAAACGGTATCTGCGGCTTAGAGAAGGAGAGACGCCGAGGGTAGTGTTTCTCTCTGTTGTTGACGAGACAGGTAATCCTGTCCCCGGGGGGAACCTTATCGCGTTCTATCCTGCTACGCAAGAGTTCAGGCTGTGTGAACGGGTGTCCCATGATATCGGTCTTGAATTAGATTCGGCTGACCGTATCGTGATGCATGGGTGATCAGTTATGGATTACCCTGATTTTAACCCGTGCGAGTATTGTGAAGGCGATCCAGAGACGTGTCCTTGCGATCCCTCTGACTGTATGAGAGAGATGGCGGCTGAACATTACGAAGCGATGAGGGAGATGTATGAATGAGCGATGAACAGACGGTGATAGTGAAAAAGATCGTTGAAGGTCCGGTCTACCAGGATTCCCTTGAGATCGGCACGGCTTCGAAAGGTGGCGGGTTGAAGATATACTTTGATGCGTCTGACCTTGAAGATGCTGAAAGACGGTTAGAGAACGCGGTAAAACTGCGTGAAAAAGCGAGAGAGATGGTGTTATGAACACTTCCCTGCGTGAGATCAAGATAGCATACGCTTCAAGAGAAACCGATGATATTCATGAGACTGTGTTGCTTCAAGGAGAAGAGTTTGTTGCAGGATATCTGAAATATCTTATCGAATATCTCGAAAACCATCTCGAAGCAGGAGAGTTTGAAACAATTGAACTAATACCAAGAGAGTGAACATGTATGATGGGTCAACACGTAAAAACACGGATAGTTACCTATAGGGACTCGCAGTGCCGTTACCCATCAAAAACATCAGATAAAAGGAGGGATGATAGTAGACTCTATAAAAACATTTAACGGTCAGGTAGACTACTCCCCTGTACTGGATAGGTACAGTTTGGGGACTCGGCTGGTAATACGTACTGGTAATCCGGTTCTGTTCCATGTTTCAGCGGTGTATAAAGGTAAAGCAGACCTCACTGCTTACTGATAACTACCTTTATCCCTATACTTTTTAGGGGTATTTAATTGAACAGCAAGACGAATAACAAAAACTAAAACTTAAAGGAAGTGATGTAAAAATGGTTGGAAAACCGAGGAATTTGAAAAAGAAGACAAAAGGTGTCCCTACGGCAGTTGTTATTACTGACGATATGGGGAACGAGCGTGTGATACACGTTTTGTTACGAAAAGAGACGATTGACAATACTGACAGACAATACCTGACGCTTGATGTTGACGGTAGGACAGAACTGTTACTGTTCCCCGATACTGGCAGGATAAGTGCGACAGGGTTCGTGTTCCGTGAAGGATCGTTTATACCGCAGGACTGATCGCGATATGAACATGAACGAGCTTGAACAGGTAGCGATAACCAGCGTGAAGAAATACGCGCGGCGGTTAGAGGTGGACGATCGGGAGATCCGTGTAAAGGTGTGCAAACCCGATGATACGCCCGATATGGAACATATGTATAACGCAGTTGCCGGTTGCGTTCAGTCTAACATAATACCCGATGTAGTTATCATTTTTAATGAAGACGTGATGAAGATAATAAGCGAAAGCAGCGACCCGGATTACATACAGAGCGCGTATATAGACGCAGTTGCTGGTCACGAGGTTGCTCATATCATCCCGTTCAAAGATCCGATACAGAGGGCGATGGTTATGAAAGCCGGTGGTATTGGTGATGGCACTGATGTTCACGCGATGCGTATGAAGAAAGCCGGTTGTGTCGAAGCAGACGATATCATATCGCCGCAGTTACAGGGAAAACTTGGGGTGTATCGTATGATGAGGGAGTTGTAATCACATGGATTTGGTCAATTTGGTCGATCGTGTTCGTGTTGAGGTTTCCAAACTCCATGATTTTTATAATCATAAAGACGAATACGAATGTATTGAAGAAGATGATGGCACGTATATCGAGGGTTGGATCGACGCTCTCGATTGGGTCATGACATTGATTGAAGGAGAAGAAACAGAACTATGAAACTCGTAAACTTAACAGATGACAGAGTTATTAATGTCGAGCTAACAGACGGTTCGATAAAATCAATTATCCGACCCAAAAGCGTGAAACCTGCACGGATCAAGACGCATCAGGACGTGGTTCGTGAAGAGGACGGTGTTGAGTATAAGATTACGGTTGTCGATGAGATAACCGGACTGCCTGATCCTGAACCGGGGACAATGTATATCACGTCGTATCTGGTAGCGGTTTACGCGCAACGGTCTGACGTTGTGTGTCCGAACCAGTATCCGAAAGAGTCTATCAGACGGAACGGCGAGACGGTTCTTGTCAGGAGTTTACAGGTGTTAGTATGAGTGGTGGAGCGTTACCAGTATCGTTGTCGTTGGTAGCGTTCTATCTTGTCCTTATCTACTGCGCGGTATACTTCTTCTATACTATGTTCGGTGGTATAGGGTTGATATTGTTCCTTGTAGCGTTAGGGACGTGTATATACCTTTTGAGGTGATAGAAAATGAATAATTACGAGAAGAAAGAAGGATGGATCTCGTCAGTCAACACGGCTGGCGGGTTCATCGGTATAGCGTGGAAACCAAACGATTCAGCTCAGACGCCGTTCCAGGTTTCTGATAACCTGAAAGCGAAGGTGTTACCTCACCTTGCGGTTGGTGACAAAGTAGAGATTTCTATTGACGCGGGCGGTGTCGTCCGGTTCGTGAAGACGCTTGAGAAAGCGGGTGGCGGTGGTGGTGGAAGGTCAGGCGGCAGGTCGCCGTCTACTAACGATGCTATACTCTGGCAGACGTGCTTGAAGTGCGCGGTTGAGATCGTATCGAAGAAGATGAACACAGAGAGCGAGATTGATAGACAACTTAACCAGTATATTGTTCAACTGGCAAACGTATTGTATGAGGTGAGCAAACACAAACTGAATACTGGTAGTCTGCCCGATTGGATATTGGGCGAATAGTTGAGTGAACGGTTAGTGTGGGTTCGATTCCCACCACTCAAATCGTGGAACAAGACGATACCATCGAAGTCATAGACTACCATGCGTTATGGTTAGAGTTCCTGAACAACAGGAAACAGCTTGTCGCGCGTGTAAGTTCGGGTGTCGAGACTTCCCTGTTAATTAACGTTGACGAGTTGAACACCACGTTGTTTGAGTCGTTAGTGTACAGGTACGCAGACTGCGTGTCGTACGTGAGATCCGCGTTGAAAGAGTTAGGGTGTAACCCGGAAAGTGTCCGGTTCGTGAACTTCCCTCGGAAAGTCCCTATACGAGACATCCGATCAGACAAGATCGGTAAGTTCCTGTCGTTTACCGGGATAGCGAGAAGCGTGTCTACCGTGAAACCGCTTATAACAGTAGCGGTGTTCGAATGTTCGAGTTGTCGTCAACGGAAAACTATTGAACAGTCTTCCCTGTTAACTGACTTCCCTGATACATGCTCGTGTAAACACGGGAAATGGAACCTGTTACCTGACAAGTGTAAGATGGTAGACTATCAGTCTATCCGGGTGCAGGAACGACCTGACGAGTTACGTGGTGGTGAAGTCCCTGCTGACGTGTCTGTATACGTCACTGGTGACCTCTGCGGCAAAGTTACTGCTGGTAACCGGCTGATTGTCAACGGCGTTCTCAAACCGCTCCATACGAAACGTGGTAGCCTTGTGATAGACACCGTGTTTGAGGGTAACATGATCGAGTTGAACGACCAGGACTTTGACGAGATCAAGATCGATGAAAATGACGAGAAGTTGATACGCGAAGTCGCGAAACGAGATGATTACCTTGACGTGTTTATCAGGTCAATCGCGCCGAGCATATACGGTTACACCGATATCAAGAAAGCCGTGTTGTTACAGCTGTTCGGTGGTGTCAGGCACAGAAACCGTGACGGCACGTTCAAACGGGGTGATACCCATATCCTGATACTTGGCGATCCGGGTGTAGCGAAGAGTCAGTTACTCGAAGGTGTCTTCCAGCTCTGTCCCAGAGGTGTCCGGGCGAGTGGGAAAGGATCGTCTCGTGCAGGACTCACAGCTGCTGCCGTTCAAGATCCCTCTGGAGGCTGGACAATCGAGGCAGGGGCTATAGTTCTCAGTGATAAAGGTCATCTCATCGTCGACGAGATTGATAAGATGCGGGAGGAAGACCGGAGTGCATTGCATGAAGGCATGGAGCAACAGAAAATTAGCATCGCAAAGGCGGGTATTAACACTACTCTTATGGCTCGGTGCAGTATCCTTGCCGCTGCTAACCCCACAACTGGCAGGTTTGATGCTACTCTCGATATTGCAGAACAAATTGATATGCCTCCTACACTACTATCCCGATTTGACCTTATATTTTTAATGAAGGATCAACCGGACGAGGAGAAAGACGGTAACATCGCCGATTTTATCCTGTCTAACCACGACGGTGACATAGATTCCCTGTCGCCAGAGTTCATGAGGAAATACATATCGTTTGCGAAACAGATCAACCCGTCCCTGTCTGCTGCCGCTAAGACCGTACTGAAGTCGTATTACCTCAGTATACGGAAACTTGCGAAACAGCATAAAGCGATCCCTATCACAGCACGACAGTTAGATGCGTTAAGACGGTTAAGCGAATCGGCTGCAAGGATGAGGTTGTCTGATACGGTTGACAGTAAAGACGCCGAGATGGTAGTAGAGATCGTTGACAGTTGCCTGAAACATGTAGCCTACGATCCTGTCACGAAACAGTTTGATATCGACAAGATCACTACAAAGATGAGTACGATGAAACGTGACCTGTTCCGTGACCTTGAAGAGATGATAACTACCTGTTCTAACGAGTCTGGTGTCGCCAGGATATCTGTTGTAGTAGACAAGATGGAAGAACAGGGTTGGGACAGGCTGAAAACTCAACAGTATATCGACGAATTGTCCAGAACAGGCAGATACTACTTCCCTCCTATCAAAGATTCTATCAAGAAGTCTTGATCGCAGTATAGGAGTGTGTGAACCACTTTTTCGGGTGTTGACCCCTACCTCTCTGATCGTGATCTGCGCGGTTGATCCTGATCTTGATCTGATATAATAAACTAATTAACTAACTATATATACAATCACAACCTAACCACTACAACAGACTACACACACATACACACACACACACACACACTTTACACTACACACTACATATATACAAAATCGGGTTCCCGATACTCACACACTAACATCGCAAATCACAACTTTTATGGTCACACACTCCCCATTCTCTTATGCAATGAAAAAGATAGAAGAACGAGGTGGACTTGTTCGTGTCACCATGACCCTGTTCAAAGACCAGGAAGAGTACATGAAGTCGTTACCAAGACGAACTATCTCTGACGTTGTACGGGAAGCTATCGACAGAGCGATCTTGTGCGAAGATGTCAGAGACACTTATATACCCTCGATAAAAAGAATCTATATCAACATGTCGAGACACGATAAACCGATCGATAAGGTGTCTCTCAGCAGAGAATGTCTCAAAGAAGGTATCCCTGTGTCTCGTCACCAGGCAGAGAAGTTTCTGCGGTTGAAGGAGATGATGCAAGATGGTTCTGAAGATTACGGTAGACTGTGACGAATGTAATGATTCTTATACGTTCTGTACCTACGATTATCCTGACGACGTTGGTGACACTATCCCCTGTCCGAAGTGCGGGAAAGATGCCGATGTCATAGAGAAAGTGTTAGTAACCAATTGGGAGGAGATGAAGACCAATGCCACCAAGAAAGAAAGAAGAAACAACAACATCACAACCAAACGAACCAGTCGATCTAAAAAGACAGATGCGTGAAGACCCGGAACTCGGTAGGTTCATATCGAAGTATCCTGACTACACGATGCTTGCCTGCGCTATACAGTATAGTATCCTGAAAGAACTGAGAAAACTGAACGAAAAGTGAGACGGTTCGTGTGCCGGACGACGAAGAAGACCTTAACACCATCCTGATAGACTGTGCAAAACTAAGAGGCGCATATCCTCTTATGCACAGGACGTTACACGAGTTCGGGTGGTTCTGTTCAGCCTGTATCCACGGGTGGACAAGTATCGATCAGTACCAGATGGACGACGCTATCAGGAACTATACGGGGAAACTGTTCGACCCGGAACTTATAATGTCGATCTGGGAGAACACGAAATCCGATACGAAGATGGTGTACGACAGGTGGAACGACCAGTACTGTTACGGTGACGACGAACTTATCCGGTTAGGAAAAGCGTTCCGGGAATATTGTGTAGAGACGTATGGCGAAATCATCTAAACGTCGTAACAGGAGCAAATACAACAACAAGAAGGTAGAACTTGACGGACGAACGTTCGACTCAAAAGCAGAAGTATCCTATTACCTTCACCTTACGGAGATGGAACAGGCGGGTAGTGTCACGTCGTTCGAGTGTCAGGTACCTTTTACGTTACAGGATGGATACCGGAGTCCTGAGACTGGAAGAAAAGTACGACCAATTACCTATGTGGCTGATTATGTTGTACGATACCCTGATGGCAGACAAGAAGTTGTTGACGTTAAAGGTTCGAGAGGCACGATGACGGACGTGTTCAAGATGAAGAAAAAGATGTTCGAGTACCGATACAAAGTACCATTAAAGATAGTCATTATATCTAACGGAAAAATCGAGTGAAAACTATGAACAAAGTAATGTTCTCAAAACGGAGTGACGAATGGGAGACACCACAATGGTTGTTCGACCTGTTAGACGAAGAGTTTCATTTCACGTTTGATGCAGCTGCTACACGGGAAAACTCTAAATGTGGGTCACGATACTGTGGGAAAGAGTGGCATAACATAAACTGGATCAATCAGGCTAAGGGTGGAACCATTTGGTTGAACCCGCCATACTCTGATATCGCGAACTTTATCAAGAAAGCGTATTGGTCGTCTGTGTACGGAGCTACTGTTGTGTGCCTCATACCTTCACGTACAGACACGAAGTACTGGCACGACTACGTTATGCTTGCTGATGAAGTAAGGTTGATTAGAGGCAGGCTACGGTTCAGTAACTCGGATAACAGCGCACCGTTCCCGTCAGCGATAGTCGTGTTCAGACCAAGAACAAACAACAAAGAACAAACATACCCACGGTTCTCAACGTTTAACCAACCGAAGAGGACAACACCATCAATTAAGTGTGGATGGAAAAGAGATGGCATCTGCCACTGTCAGGAAATGGATTACTATAGGTACCTGTGTCCTTACCAATTCCTGCACCAATGCCCTGTACATAATGAGGAGCTGACAACATCAGAGGAGAGGTAAAGATGTTGATGCTGGATCTCTTCTCCGGTAAAGGCGGTGCAAGCCAGGCAATGCGTGAGCGGGGATGGGATGTTATCACAGTTGATATAAACCCTGATTTCGAG
>Ga0334883_1001537_pt1 | contig 33469 bp, 20 predicted proteins | sample GraSluR1_MG_6_FD_207230 | JGI IMG/M metagenome (GOLD analysis project Ga0334883, IMG submission 207230) | Sludge microbial communities from methane-producing bioreactor in Wageningen University, Netherlands - Granular Sludge_09_05-R1 | ecosystem: Engineered > Bioreactor > Anaerobic >...
CGCTACGACCTCGTGCTGATGGACTGCCAGATGCCCCGTATGGACGGCTACGAAGCGTCGCGCAGGATTCGCGCGATGGAGGACGGCGCACGCCATCTCCCCATCGTCGCAATGACCGCGCACGCGACGGTCGGAGACAGGGAGAAGTGTCTGGATGCCGGAATGGACGACTATATCGCCAAACCGGTTTCTCCGCAGAGTATGCTGGGCGTGCTGTCAAGGGACAGCGAAAATGTCACCTCTAAAGGTCGAAAACGGGACAGGGAAAATGTCACTCCCCTGTCCTTTTTCTTATGAAACCCGAACACCGCGAATACTCCCGAAACAATCGCCGTCGCCCTCCACCATCGGATCGAGTTCCTCTTCGATAATCGATGCTCCCGATTTTTTCTCCCACCAGTTCTGTCTCCATGGATGATCCATCGGCGGTATCCGCGATGCAGCCTCATCACGCTTCTTTTCGCTCTCCCCGCTCGTCTTTCCTTTCTTCTTTTGTCTCTCACCGCCAAGCGAGGGGATCAGTCCATACGGCGTCTCCTTCTTCTCTCCTTCACGGAGCGCAAAGAGCGTTCCGTCCGCAGGGCGAACAACCGTAACTGTTTCTCCTCTGCGAAGAAGCACAACCTTCCCCTTTTCGTCGACAAGCTGGTATTTCGCTCCTTTCCACGATATCTCGGATCCGGAGGACGCCTTTCTCTCATCCCGATACCCCAGGATAAGCCGAAGCGACTCGGGCGCGGGGCAGGGGAGAAAATCGGACACGGCGTCCGCGGCCGCCTCCGCAAATTGTGCGTTATGCTGTTCCGTGTACTGCCGCAGAAAAAAGTTCGCCTCCTCCAGCGTCTTTATTCCGCAGATGCGCATCTCTACCGTGAGGCGGCTCTGCAGCGTTCCCCACAACCGCTCTATCCGTCCCTTCGCCTGCGGCGTACGGGCCGGGATGTGTTCTATTCCCAGCGTATCCAGTATTTTCCCGTACTGCGTAAGAGGGGCTTTCCTTCCTTCGACGATGTCCTCCTCGCTCAACTTTTCTCCTTTGGGAGAGAAGAAGATGCTGTGACGATCCGAGTAGAGCGACGCGGGAACTCCGTATCTCCTCAACGTCTCCTCCAGAATATGGAGGTACCCGGCGGAACATTCGTTCTTCTCGAAGCGCAACGACAGCACCGTTCCGGTGGCGTCGTCGATCGCCCCGTGCAGCGAGAGCATCTCCCCGTTTTCCAGCCAGTCGAAAGGAGACGCGTCCACCTGGATCAGGCTCCCGAAACGTTCGCGTCGCTTCCTCCTCTTGAACTTCTTCGGAGACTTTCTCCCGTGAGGATTCGTCGCCCCGGCCTCCTTCAGAATACGGCCGATACTCTTGGAACTTATGAACAGACCGTCGTTTTTTTCGAAGAGTTCCTCCATGTGCGACAGACTCGCTCCTTGGTATTCCCCCATTCCTTTGTCGCGTACAAGCGCTCTCGTCTTCTCGGGAAGCGCATTCGAAGGTTTCCTGCACCGATTACCGTGGGCCAGAGCGGACATATCCGATTCCCGGATTTTCGCTTTCATACGGAAGACGTGTCGTTTGCTCATCTTGAGACGGGCCGCTCCTTCCGCCGCCGTCATCTCTCCTTTCACGACTCTGTCCAGAATCACCGCTTTTGTCGTTTCTTTCAGGCTCAAGAAAACATCGCTCCTCATCATTCACTTAGAATGACAGATGACATTTTCCCTGTCCCGTCTGGGGATGACATTATCACTGTCTCGTCACACTTTGGGGATTTCCCTCTTGCAAAAAACATAGAACGCATTTAGACTGCTTGGTGGAAATGTTTTGCGCAAGATGTTGTGTGCAAAACATTGCATCGTGCTTTTTTATTATTCATACTATGAATAATAGTTTCGTATGAAGTCCCCTAAGGTGGGGTTCGTTCTGTTCAAATCGCATCGAATAGAAAACCATGGGGGGTATTATTTTTTTCTTTTTTGATGCATGGTAATAATATATTGTTATAAGCAAATAAAAGAGCCATGAAGTGTGATTTTTTTTCATCTGTATCAGGGGCTTTTTAAACTCTCTGTGGGAGTGTAAAATAAACGAATTCTTTTATCTTATTCTGCGCGTGCTTGAAGTGTGTTTTGGGAGGTGAAAAGTAAGAGAAATGTTTCTCTATTGGTCGTACTGTATCGCGGCGGAAAAAGGAGAGTGAAAAAGATCATGCGGCTGACATTACAGGGCAGAAGAGTATTTCTTGTTACGAACGTATTGTTTGTTGTCTTTATGGCGATTATCGGAGGTACTGCCTATCTGATCCGGAGGAACGCAATGGAACAGGCCCGCCTGCTCGCAATGAGCCGCTCCGCCGAGTTCGCGAACCTAACGCAGAGGACGCCCCGACCGTCTCTGGAAGCGTGTTCAGTATTCCCGCCCGCGACGGGCTGGGCAAAATGCCCTACGCTCCGACGGAGATGGAGACTATGCTGATGGAGTCCATTCGTTCCATCGCCGCGGCGGCGTCGTCCGGCATGGTGCGCGAGCGTATATCGGAAGTGACCTCCGCGACGGAACGCGTATCGCAGGGATCCGAGGAACTCGCAGGGCTTGCCGAAGAGCTGCGGAAGCTGGTCGGCGCGTTCAAAATAGAGGGCGGAGAACAGTCCAAAGGGCTTCTCCCGCTGCAGGACGGCAAAAGAAAGAACCGCTGATCAGGAAAGGGGAGTTTCCGGAAGCGTTCGTTTCCGGAGACTCCCTTTTTGTATCTTCACCACATACTATTCAGGAAAGGGTTGATTTGGAGATGTTGAAGAAAATGAAAATCGGCGGGAAGCTTTCTCTTGCGTTCGGCGTCCTGCTGCTCATATTCGCCGGAGTCGGCGCGATGAGCTGGATGAACATGAGCGGCGTGCAGCGTGAGGCTCGCTCGCTGGCGCAGGAGTATGTTCCTGAATTGGTCATCGCGGCGGATGTCCGGAACGCGATCCAGGACATGATGTACGAGGTTCGCGGCTACGGCTACACGTACCAGAAGGAATTCCTCGACGCGGGGCGTAAAGCCGCGGACGAGGCGAGCGCGGCGGTGAAGCTGGCGACCGACCTTGCCGCGAAGTACCCCGATCTCAAGGTGCTGAAAGAAGGGGCGACGAAGTCGGAGGTTGCGCTTAAAGAGTACATGGATCTTGTCGGACGCACGGAGGAGAGCGTCAACGGTATCGACGCGGCCCGAAAAAGAGCGGACGACGGCGCCCGGACCTTCTTGGAGAACGCCCAGGCGTTTCTTCGATCGCAGAACGAGGCCATGCACAAGGTGATCAAGGAGGGCGCGGAGCAGGAGAAGCTCGAAGAGCGCCTCGAAAAGATCACCCTGATCAACGACATCATCGACGCAGGAAACGGCGTCAGGGTCGACAACTTCGCGGGGCAGGCTACTCGCAATCTAGTCCGCATCGAAGAAGGTGTCAAACGTTTTACGCACATTACCGCCTTGATGAAGGACATCCGAGCCCACACGCGGCAGCAGAGCAACATCGACCAGCTCGACGCCATTCAGAAAGCCGCGGACCAGTACAAGGCGGCGATGGAAGAGATTGTCTCCAACTGGAGAGAGCTGGACACATTGGCGGCGCAGCGCGTCACGGCGGGACAAAGCATTCAGACGCTCGCCGGTCAGGTCGTGCAGGCGGCGGCGAAAGAATCTCTCGCGATCGCCGACAGGGCCGTTTCCAGTCTTACATCCACCATTCTCGTCATCCTGATCGCCACGGTCGTCGCGGTGCTCCTCGGCGCGGGAATCGCTTTCACCATCACGCGCAGCCTCGTCGTTCCGCTGAAGCGCGTAGCGGAGCTCGCCGGCAGAGCGCGCGACGGGGACTTCACCATCGAACGCGAAGACTTCCATATCACCAACCGGGACGAGCTGGGCATGATGGCCGACGCGCTCGCCGAGATGGTGAGCAGCCAGCGCGAGATGATCCGCGAACTCAAAGAAAAATCGGTCCACCTCTCCGCCATCTCCGAGGAGACCGCCGCCTCGACCGAGGAGGTCACCAGCACCACGAACGAAGTGGCCGAGAGCAACGCGAAGCTCGCCGAGCAGACGCGGAACGGCCGCGCCAACGCCGTTGAATCGTCGCAGGTGATGCTGGAGATGAGCAGCCTCATCCAGATCGCGCAGAGCCTGGCCTCGAACGCCGACAAGAACTCCACGAGCATGGCCCAGGCCGCGGACCAGGGGTACGAGACCGTGACGAAGACCGTGGAGCACATGGAGAGCATCAAGGGGTCGGTGCAGGAGACCGAGGAGTTGCTGACGCAGCTGGATACCTACTCGCAGCGCATCGGCGTGGTGGGCGACACCATCACCGGCCTGGCGGACCAGACGAACCTGCTGGCGCTGAACGCGGCGATCGAGGCGGCGCGGGCGGGCGAGGCGGGACGAGGGTTCGCGGTCGTCGCCGAAGAGGTGCGCAAGCTCGCCGAGCAGTCGCAGCAGGGAGCGCATGAGGTCGCCGAACTCGTGTCGAAGATCCTCGACGGAACCCGTTCGGCGGTGACGTCGATGCAGAAGAGCCGCGAGGGCGTCGAGGAGGGCGTGTCGATAGCGCACGTCGCCGGAGACGCTCTGGAGCGCATCCGGAAAGCCATCGGCAGCTCGGTGGAGGACATCCGGAAGATCATCGCCACGACGGACGAGGAGGTCGCCAAGTCGGATAAGGTCATCGCCTTGATCGACACGACGGCGAGCGTGATGGAGACGACGGACGACCACGTGCAGAACCTCGCCGCGTCGATGGAGGAGACCGCCGCGGCGATGGAGAACGTGGCCACGGGATCGCAGGAGGTCAGCGAGACCGCCGAAGATCTGAAACGGATGACGGAGCGGTTCAAGGTGGAAAAGGACGAGGACTGGTCTGCCCCCGCAGAAGCCTCCGGGACGAAAAAACTCGCGCTCGTCGGCCGCTGACCCGCAGGAATTCGATCTTTTTCGAAACCGAAGAAAGGAACGGTGTTTTCAAAGAAATATCGGCTTGTTATCGACGCCGTTCTTAAGGCGTGTTGAAAGACAGGAGGAGAAAAAAGAGATGGCGGAACAGCAACTGGTGGTCTTCGGACTGGGCAAAGAGGAGTTCGGCATCGATATATCGCGCGTTCGCGAAATCGTCCGGCTCCAGAACATCACAACGATCCCGCAGTCGATGGACTTCGTGGAGGGAATAGTGAACCTGCGCGGGCAGATCGTCCCCATCGTGGACCTGGGCAAGAGGTTTCTGGTAGTCGAGCGGGACGAGGGGCGGACGGTTGACCGCAAGATCATCGTAGTACACATGGCGGGGCAGAGTATAGGCATCCTTGTGGACGGGGTGTCGGAAATTTTGCGCATCCCCGACGAGTCGATAGAACCTCCGCCTCCGATGGTGGCGAGCGGAACGAACTCGGAGTTCATCCGGGGAGTGGCGAAGGTGAAGGAGCGTCTGATCATCTTCCTCGACCTCGACCGCATCTTCTCGACCGAGGAGCGGGAGCTGCTGGGGCAGTCCGCGAGCTGAAGGGCGGTAAGTAGGACGAGCACCCGGGGAAGCGAGTGGACCGGTTCTTCGGATGCTTTGAAGCATGTGTTCGGAAAGGAGTGACGCTGTGCATGACGGCGATTTTCAGCGAGAGTGTCGAAAAAAACGATTCGGAACAGGCGTTGCGTCGCAACGAGCGATATCTGCGGAGCATTCTGAACACGACGCGGGACGGCTTTTGGATCGTCGACGCCCAAGGACGGATTATCGACGTGAACGACGCGTATTGCGCTATGTCCGGATTTTCGCGTGAAGAGCTGCTCTCAATGCGAATATCGGATCAGGACCCCTTCGAGGATCCCGCGGTAACGGCGGAGCGAATAGCCCGCATCGCCCGCAACGGCTCCGAACTCTTCGAACGCCGGCACAGGCGCAAGGACGGCGGCGTCTTCGACGTGGAGATTTCCGCCTCCTGGCTGGATATCGACGGCGGGCAGTCCGTCTGTTTTTGCCGCGACATCACCGAGCGGAAGCGGATGGAGAACGACCTGCGGTCGGCGACGGCGCGCGCCGAGGCCGCCAACGTCGCCAAGAGCGAATTCCTGGCCAACATGAGCCATGAAATACGAACCCCCATGAGCGGCGTGCTGGGAATGACCGAATTGTTGCTGGACACCCGCCTCGACGACGAGCAGCGGAACTTTCTGGAGACGATCCGCATCAGCGCCGCTTCTTTGCTGGGCATACTGAACGATATCCTCGACATCTCAAGGATAGAGGCGGGTAGATTGGAGCTTGAGACTCTGGACTTCGACCTCTCGGCGCTGCTCGAAAACCTGTGCCTTCCGCTGCGCGAAAGCGCCCGCCGAAAGAATATCGCTTTCGACTGCTCGATCGCGCCCGGCGTGCCGCTCTTGCTTCGGGGCGACCCGGGGCGTGTGCAGCAAGTGCTGACCAATCTCGCGGGGAACGCCGTCAAATTCACCGACAAAGGTGAGGTACGCGTGCATGTTTCGCTTGCCGAGGAGTGCGGCGAGGGGGCAGTTTTCCTTCGCTTCTCGGTGCGGGACACAGGCATCGGTATTCCGCCTGCGAAGACGGGAATGATCTTCAAAAAGTTCATGCAGGCGGACGCATCTTCTACCCGTCGGTACGGCGGCGCCGGACTCGGACTTACGATATCCAAAGAACTGGTTCAAATGATGGGCGGAGTCATGGAAGTGACGAGCGAAGAGGGAAAGGGGTCCGAGTTTTCGTTCACGATCCTTTTGGACCAGCAGCCAAAAAGCTCTCGAAAAGAAGCGACCCATCGTTCCGTCCCGCTTCCCGCCCTGCGTGTCGAAGCGGAAAAAACCAGGATATTGCTGGTCGAGGATACGCCGCTCAACCGCCTTGTCGTGCGCGGAATGCTTGAAAAGCTGGGGTTCGTGACCGACGAAGCGGCGGATGGCGAGCAGGCGCTCGCGGCGTTGGAGCGGCAATCGTACGATCTGGTGCTGATGGATTGTCAGATGCCCAATATGGACGGCTACGAAGCGACGAGACGTATTCGCGGCCTGCCCGGCGACGTGCGGAACACTCCGGTTCTTGCGATGACCGCGCATGCGATGCTGGGAGACCGGGAGAAGTGTCTTGCGGCGGGAATGCACGATTACATCTCGAAGCCGTTTACGCGCAGCGCGCTGATCGGCGTTCTGAACAAATGGCTGCATTAAAGCGCTCCGGCTTCGGGAGTATCGCGAAAGAATGAAGGAGGCACTTTTATGAAGCTCGACATCAGCAAAATTGGAAATGAAGGCAGAGTGCGCATTTTGGGCAACATGTACGTCGAGGACGCTACGCATGTGCGAGAGAAGCTGCTCGCTCTTCTTGACGAGGGCGTCGCGAGCCTGACGTTGGATTTCTCGGGGCTTGAGTATATCGACAGTTCCGGATTGGGCATGCTCATCTCCATCAATAAGCGTTGCATGCAAAAGGGAGGGAAGATACGGATCACGGAGCTTCGAGGCGTGGCCGAGGAACTGTTCAAACTCACGCGCCTCGACCTTGTGTTCGACATAGTGAAGAAGTAACGGTTTATTCGATACGTACTTTAGTAAGGGAGCTTCGACGAGAGTAGAGCGCTTGGAACGAGAGATGAGGGCGATGTGCGTATCTTCGGGAACAACAGCGAACCCTCCGAACGGCGGTAGGTTCGATTGTTCCTCCGAGGCGGAGGAGCAGTGAAAGGGGAGAAAGAAGAGAATGAACGAACTGGCCGTGCTCTCGCTCTTGGGCGCATCCGCGTTGATCGCGGTATTCGGGTATAGAAAAGGGCTGCGAAAGAGCAGAGACTGCTGCGAGGCGCTTTGGGAGCAGCAACGCCGGTTTTCGGAAAGAGAAGAGATATTCCGTATGTTCTTCGAACAGCACTGCGTGGGTTTCGCCATTACCGACGAGAAAGGGAGTTGGTTGAAGGTCAACGACAGACTCTGCGAGATACTCGGGTATGAACGAGAGGATCTCGAGCGGCTCACATGGCCCGAAATTACACCGTCCGAATATCTGCTCGGTGAGCGTGCTGAGTACGAGGCCTTTCTATCAAAGCCGGTTTCGACGGAACAAAGTTTTGAGAAAAAGTTTCTCCGCAAGGACGGCTCCATCGTCGATGTGCTTGTGAGCACACGGATTATGACGCATTCGATGAATCGGGACATTCGCTTCGCCTCCACCGTTCACGACGTTTCGGACCGCAAGCGTCTTCTGAGCGCGCTCACCGCCCGAGCCTCGGAGCTTGTACGGCACAGGGAGGCCATCATCACGAGCATGGCCGTTCTTTCGGAGTTCCGCGACGGGGAGACGGGAGAGCACATCAGGAGAACGAAAGAGTACGTGCTGCTTCTGCTTGAGAGAGCCTCTGTCGACTGCCCCGCCCGCTTCAGCGGGCGATGGAGCTACCCGCGCGAGGATTTCGAACTGATCGGCAGCTCCGCGGTGCTTCACGACATAGGGAAAGTGGGTGTTCCAGATCACATTCTTTTGAAGCCGGGGCCGTTGACGCCGGAAGAGTTCGACACAATGCGAACGCATCCGATCATCGGGAGCTACGCGCTGCGCAAAGCTGAGGCGACGCTGGAGAACGCGGAATTCCTCAAGTACGCGCACGAGATCGTCACGTACCACCATGAAAAGTGGGACGGAACGGGCTACCCCTACAGCCTCGCGGGAGAGGAGATTCCTCTCTCGGCGCGGATCATGGCCGTCGCGGACGTCTACGATGCCCTGGTGGCCGAGCGATTGTACAAGAAATCCTTCCCGCACGAAAAGGCGGTGGAGATCATCACCTCGGAATCCGGCAGCCACTTCGATCCGGAGCTTGTGAAGGTCTTTATGGTGTGCGCCGGAGAGTTCAGGGCGATCTCGGAGAGGTGAGGAAGACGTGTCCATATGGCGACGACGCTCGGACAGCGCCTGTTGTACAAGGATGAAGATGTCCCCGGAACGCCGGTTTTGAAGGAAAGGATGTGTCTCGTGTGAAAAAACTGAAGGACATGTCTCTTGGATGGAAGCTGTTTCTTTTTCTCCTGATCGTCCTTGCGTTTTCTTTGGCGCTCGCTACGGTCGTTCAGGAGACGCGGAGCGCCGAAACCGCGGAGATGCTCGTCGAGAGATTGTTGGAAACGAGCAGGAATTTTATCGCCGCTTCGATCGACGAGCAAAAGGAGACGGCTTTGGCGATAGCCCGCCGCTATGCCAGGGACGAGCAGGTGGTCGCCGCCTTTCTCCAAAATGACCGTAACGCGTTGCAGCGCATTGTTGCGCCTCTTTATCATTCTCTGAATCAAAACAATGCCGTTACCGTTTTCGAGTTCGGCGACGCCGATGGAATCGTCTTTTTCCGCGGGCATCGCCCGGACCAGTTCGGCGACGATAAAAGCTCCGCTCCTTCCATACGCATGGCGCTCGGGGGCGAAGAATCCTCTGGTTTCGCTTTCGGAAAGAGTGGTTTGGCGATAAGAGGATTCGCTCCGATTTTTCATGGAAACTCCGTTGTCGGTACTCTGCAGGTCGGCTTCAACCTCGACCGGGCCATGCTCTCCAGACTCTCCGTATTGGTGGGCGATATCGCTTTTTTTGAAAAGGACACGCTTGTCCAGACGACTTCGGAAAGCGAGGCCGACGAGGTGGGTACGCGGAAACAGAGCGGGATCTATGCGCGGTTGACCTCCGGAGAACCGAACGTCCTTGTGGACGACGGCGGACTGCTGTCCGTCTATCTGCCCATGCCCGCCCCCGAAGGCGACGCGGGCAGGGGATGTTCCGAGTGAATCAGGACGTGTCTTTCGTAGTCCGGCGTCGGAGAGAAAAGATTTTCATTACGAGACGAAAGACGAGCTTGGAAGCATGGTCGACGCCCTCGCCGAGATGGTGGCGAAACAGCGCGGGGCCATGATGGCCCTCGCCGAGGTTTCCGAAAAGCTGGGAACCGCCTCAGAGGAGTTCGCCGCCGTCGCCGAGGAGCAGGCCGCTTCCAGCGAGGAGATCGCCTCGGCGGTGCGGCATATCGCGTCGAAGGCGGGCGAGTCGGCCTCCTCCGCCTCGGCGGAGCGAGGGAGAATGAGCGGCTGTACGCAGACATCGGGGAGGAGAGCATTATGAAAACGATTCTCGGAAGAATCGTCGCGGTATTTTCAAGGCGCGCGCCCGAGGCGGAGAGGAAGAAGAACAAGCCGGAGGCTGTTTTTCACGACGGAGAGCAGGTCGTGTGGCTCGCGAACACCGGAGAATTCGATCGTTTGCTGCGGAGAATAGACGCGCTCACGCTGCAGGCGGGGGCATCGCGAGAGGACTTGGCCGGACTCCTCCAACGTGCGTATCGGCAGGCGCTGCATGCGGTGGACGAGGCGAAGAGGGACGGAGACGCCGCGCTCCTGGTCGTCGTCGCCCGGGATATTCACGAACTCCGCGAAGAAGTGCGCCGCCGTGCGCACGATCTGAGCGATCTTGTGTCGGAGATGCTTGCTGCATCGCGTTCGGCGATCGACTCCGCAGGGCGTCGCGGCGTGGCCGTTGCCGACGGAGCGCTCTTCCGGATACGCGCCTCGATGGAAAAAGCGAAGGAAGAGGTTTACAGAATAGGCATCGCGTCGGAGGAGCACGCGACGAAGCTGGAAAGCGTCGCCGCGATGCTCGACGCCGCTTCGAGGCGGATGAAAGAAGATGACAAGCGGGGAGAAGACCGAGCCGTCGTGACGGAGTAGGCGGAGGCGCGGTTGTCCGGTGATCGCGGGAAGCGCCTCGAAGCGGGAATGGTCGGGGTGTTTGAGGAAGTTGTTTCCGGGAGGCGCAGCGGGGCTTTCCCAAGTCGCGCGTTTCGGAATGCGGCGGTGCGCATGGTACGCATCACGGCGAAGCACGAAGGAGGCTATGTCTTCATGGCATCTCATCAGGGAGGGGTTCCCGTGACGAAAATCAAGGAATCGAAAAGGAAAGAGGCTCTTTGCGAGCCCGTCGGAGGGTGCTCCAACGAAAACGCCGAGCGGTCGACGCCGACGGAGGAAGAAACCGTCGGGGAATCCGCTTGTATCGCACCTTCGGACGTCCGGAGCGACCATACGGAAGCTGCGCCCTTCCGCATGGTCTGTCTCGGCGCATCCGCCGGAGGCTTGGAGGCTCTGGAGCGCTTCTTCCGCCATATGCCCGACAACGTCGAGGATGCGATCGTCATCGTGCAGCACCTTTCGCCGGATCACAAGAGCATCATGGGGGAGCTGCTGAACCGCTACACGAGCATCCCGGTGGTCGTCGTGGACGATGGAATGGCCCCGAAGCCGGGAAGGATACATCTTATCCCTCCCGCCAAGGACATGGTGCTGAAGAACGGATTCTTCATTCTTCGCGACCGGGTTTTGCGCGAGCCGCACCTCCCGATCAACGTCTTTCTTCAGAGCATGGCCAAGGAGTGCGGCGTCTCCTGCGCCGCCGTGATCCTCTCCGGCACGGGGAGCGACGGGGCGCAGGGGATCAAGGCGGTCCACTCGGCAGGCGGAATTGTGCTCGCTCAGGACGTCTACAGCGCCCGATTCGACGGCATGCCGCGCAACGCCGCTCTGACGGGCGTCGTCGACTTCGTCGGTACGCCGGAGCAGATCGTTTCCATCCTCTTCAAGATGAACGGCGACGAACTCGAGGAAGGCGATGGATACAACGAAAGCGAAAATGCCGAACGCGAAAAAGAGACAGAGTCTCTCGCGCCGAAGGAGCGCATATTCCGCACGCTGAGCGACGCTTTCGACATCGACTTCTCCCTGTACAAGGACGGCACGATTCTCCGCCGTCTGGAGCGGCGGATGATGATGCGCAACGTCGCCGGCATGGCCGAGTACGCCGAACTGCTCGACGGCGACACCGAGGAGGTCGACCACCTCTACAGGGATCTTTTGATCGACGTTACCTCCTTCTTCCGCAACCCGGACGCCTTCGCCTTTCTCGCCGAGAAATCTCTCCCTTCGCTGTTGGCCGATCATCCGGAGCATGAGGAGTTTCGCATCTGGATCGTCGCGTGCGCCAGCGGCGAGGAGGCATATTCGATCGCCATGCTTCTGGACGAGGTCATGGCACGCCACTCTCTGAAGCGCAACGTGCGGATATTCGCCACGGACATACACAAGAAATCCTTGAAGACGGCGAGCGCGGGCTTCTACTCCAACGAGAAGCTCGCGAGCGTTTCGAAGGAGCGCCTCGAAAGATACTTCTATAAGAGCGGCGACGGCGGATGGACCATCCGCCCTAGCATCCGTCGGATGATCACCTTCGCTCCGCACAACATACTCTCGGATCCACCCTTTCTTCATATGCACCTCATTTCGTGCCGCAACATGCTCATCTATTTCGAGAAGAAAGCGCAGGCGGATGTGCTCACCCGCTTCTCCGCCGCGCTGGAACAGCAGGGCATCCTCTTTCTGGGGAGCAGCGAAAGCATCCTCGAAACGCAGAGCGAGTTTCTGACGATCGACAGCCGTCTGAAGATTTACCGCAAGCAGGGAATCATCACCTCCCGCCCGCTTTACTCCCTCCTTCCGGGGAAGAGGAATGCGACCGCCGGACGCGAAAGGAGCGCCGCGAGGACGCATCTTTCCTCGCTCCATCCGCTGCTGCTGGAACGGTGCATGCCGACCGGCTTTCTTGTGAATTCCAACGGAGATCTGATGCACACGTTCGGCGACGCCGGAAAGTACCTCAAGATATCGGGTCCCGTACGAACGGATATCGGCAGTATCCTTCACGGTAACCTGCGCGTGGCGACAGCCACGGCGCTCGAACGCGCGAAGAAGAACAGATCGCCGGTCAGGTTCTCCGGGGTGGCCCATCCGCTTCCGGGCGCGCCGCTGAACACGGTCGAGGTCTCCGTGGAGCCGCTGGAGGATCGTGTCGACGACCAGTCGGAAGGGCTTTTCTTTTTCTTCATACGGCTTGACGAGATGAAGGCGCCGCTCGTCCCGCAGGCGGACTCCTTCTCGATGGAAGAGGCGGCGAAGGTGCGCATCGAGGAGCTTCAGGCCACGAACGAGGAGCTGCTCGCCTCCAACGAGGAGCTGCAGAGCAGCAACGAGGAGCTGCAGTCGGTCAACGAAGAGATGCACAGCCTGAACGCCGAATACCAGGAGAAGAACGAACAGCTCATCGAGCTGAACAACGACCTGCAGAACCTGATGAGCTGCACCGATATCGGCACCATATTCCTCGACCGGGAGCTGCGGATTCGCCGCTTCACTCCCGCGATCAGCCGCGTCTTTCTGCTGAGGGAGCAGGATATCGGCCGTCCGATCGAGGAGATGCGCAGTCTCGTGGAGAGCAGCGTGGATATCGTCTCCTCCATACGGCGCGTGCTGCGCAGCGGCAAAGTGGAGGAGATCGAGGTGACCAACCGCGAGGGGGCGCACATGCTGCAGCGCATTCATCCGTACGTCGATCTCCGGGGTACGGTCGACGGCGCGGTGATCACCTTCGTGGATCTCACCCTTGTAAAACGGAGCGAGGAGGAGCGCCGCCGCTCGGACCTGCTCCGCAAGGCCGTTCTCGACTCTCTCGACGCGAGCATCGCAGTGCTCGACCGGGAGGGGAACATGGTCGCCATCAACGAGACGTGGAAGATTTTCGCAAGGAGGAATCAGGCAAGAGACTTCCGAACGCTCGACGTCGGCGCGAACTATTTTGCAGCCTGCGCCTGCTCCTCGGACACCGAGGATTACAGCGACGCGCAGGGCGCCATGGCGGGCATCCGTTCCGTTCTCTCCGGCCGTTCTTCCACGTTCGAGATGGAGTACCCCTGCCATTCGCCGCAGGAGAAACGCTGGTTCCTGATGCGCGTCACTCCGCTTCTCTCCCCCGAAGGGGGGGCGGTGGTGGCGCATATCGATATGACGAAGGAGAAGATGGCGAGCATAGCGGTCCGGGAGAGCGAACAGCGGCTTTTAGCGGTGCTCAACAGCGTCGACGCCCTCGTCTTCGTGACCGATATGGACACGTACGAGATACTGATGGTCAACGACTTCGGCAAAAGAATCTTCGGCGACGTCGAAGGCACACGGTGTTGGGAGACCATTCAGAGCGGCCAGACAGGTCCTTGCGAGTTCTGCGCCGACACGCCGCTTGTGGACGAGAACGGAGAACCCGCAGGCGTGCGGCGCTGGCAGGTGTTCAACGAGCGCACGCAGCGCTGGTACGACTGCCGCGACTCCGCGATACACTGGACGGACCGGCCGCACGTCCGCCTCGAGATCGCCGTCGACATCACCGAGATCAAGCGGGCGGAAGAGCAGCTGCGGATGCATCGCGACGAGCTGGACAGGCTGGTCTCGGTCCGGACCGAGGACCTTCAGGAGACAAATCGGGAGCTTGAGCGGCAGACAAACCTCGCCCGGGAGATGGCGAGGAAGGCGGAGGCGGCAAGCGAGGCGAAAAGCGCCTTCCTCGCCAATGTGAGTCACGAAATACGCACTCCGATCAACGCCGTGATAGGCTTTACCGATCTTCTTCTCGACTCTTCGCTCTCCGTCGATCAGCGGCGGCAGGCCGAGACGGTGAAGGCAAGCGCGGAAGCTCTGCTTTTGTTGATCAACGAGATACTTGATTTCGCCAAGATTGAAGCAGGCAAGCTGGAGCTTGAGATCGTCGAGTTCGACCTGCAAAGCGTCGTCGAGGAGTTCGCCGGTACTCTGGCGCTTCAGGCCCGGACAGGAGGAATCGAATTCGCCTGCGGCGTGGATCCCTCGCTGCCTGCAGCGGTACGCGGCGACCCCGCCCGTCTTCGGCAGATCCTGATGAACCTGGGAAGCAACGCGGTCAAGTTCACACCTGAAGGAGAGACGGTGATTTCGGTCGTGAAGGAGTCGGAGACCGACGAGGCTGTCCGGGTCCGATTCTCGGTACGCGACACGGGAATAGGCATCCCCGAGGAGAAGATGGAACTTCTCTTTACCAAGTTCAGTCAGCTCGACGCCTCCACAACCCGCCGGTACGGCGGCACGGGGCTCGGGCTCGCCATATCGAAACAACTCGTCGAGCTGATGAAGGGTGAAATCTGCGTCGAAAGCGAAAAAGGGAAAGGCTCCGTCTTTTGGTTCGTTCTTCCCTTCGCGAAAAGCGAGCGGGGAACGTTACCTCATCCCTCTCCGGAAGGCGCCGCCGGTCTTCGCGTGCTCGTCGTGGAGGAAAGCGCGTCCTCGAGGGACTTTCTCGTGCGCCGGCTCGGGTTCTGGGGTGCGAGGGTTTTCGCAGCCTCGCGGGCTGAGGCATTCGAGACGCTGCTGCAGGCCGCGACGGAGGGGGATCCTTTCCGTCTGCTGCTGATGTCCGCTCATGAGGGAGAAAACTGCAGCAACATGAAAAGAGCGGTGTCCGCCGACGAGCGCCTCTGCGAAACAAGTCTGGTTCCGCTCGTTTCGCCGGGAATGTGGCGTTCCTCCGGAAAAAACGAAGGCAACTGCGCTCCTCTGACGAAGCCGGTGCGGAGCGACGAGCTGGCGGAGGTCGTTTCGTCGGTGGCCCTCGGACGTCCTCGCCGCGTGTCCGCGGAATGGAACGAAGGGGTAACCTCCTTCTCCTGCCGCCTCGCCAAGAATCGCGATATTCACGTCCTCCTCGTCGAGGACAACGCGATCAACCAGCGCATGGCGCTCGAAATCCTCAAGCGCGCCGGAATACGCGCCGACGTCGCCTCCAACGGTCTGGAGGCTCTGAAGGCTCTTCGGGCCGACGATTTCGACCTTGTGCTGATGGATCTTCAGATGCCGGTCATGGACGGCCTGGAGGCGACGTGGGCGATACGCTCCGGAGATTCCGGCGTGCGTGATCCGGAAATACCTATCGTCGCCATGACCGCGCACGCTCTGGAGACCCACCGAAAGGTGTGTGCGGAAGCAGGAATGAACGACTACCTTACCAAACCGATCAGGGGTATGGAGCTGCTTCATGGAATCGACAGGTGGCTGGGAGAAGGAAACGCTCTTTCCGCGTGCGGCGGGGAGGCGCGGAAGGCTGTGACGACGGGGCCGAAGGTCTTCGATTTCGACGACCTCGTGGAGCGTCTGGGAGACGAGGAGACGGCGGACATCATCCTCCGGGCCTTCCTTCAGGAGATGCCGGAGGCCATGGAAGTCCTGGAGAAGAATATGTCGGAAGAAAATCTTGCGCTCGCTGCGCGGAATGCCCACATGATCAAGGGGGTGGCGGGAAATATCGGCGGAGCGATGCTCCGCGACACCGCGATACGCTTGGAGCAGGCGGCGAAAGAGGGAGGGACGGAGATGCTCTCCGAGCTTCGCGAGGTGCTCCGCAGGGAGTACGAAACCTTGAGAGACGAGATAGAACGCAAGCTGGAGCAGCTGCACCGGGGAGAGTAGCGTTCGTGCGGAATGCGTCGATGCGCCTCGTGCGCATCACGAGGAAGGACGAAGGAGGGTATGTTTTCATGGCGTCGGCACTCGAACGGAACATTCTGCGCAGCCCCCTGATCGGTTTCGCCCATCACCGGATCGTGCTCGACGAGGAGGGGAAGCCGCTCGACTACGAGTTTCTGGAGGTGAACGAGACCTTCGAGCGCCTCACCGGGCTCAAACGGGAGGATGTGCTGCACAAAACGGTCGGAGAGGTCCTGCCCGGCATAAGGAAAGGAAACTTCGACTGGATCGCGTTCTACGGCGAGGTCGCGCTGGGGGCGGACGAACGCGAGTTCGAGCAGTACTCTGAGCCGCTCGGCAGATGGTACCGCGTCCACGTCTATTCCGCGGAAAGAATGTTCTTCACCACGCTCTTTCTCGACGTCACTGGGAGCAAGAAGGTAGAGAAGGAGAGGGAAAACGCCCGAGAAGAATTCCGGGCGTTGGTGGACGATCTTCCGGGAGTAGTGTACCGCTGCAAATTCGACAGGGATCGGACTATGCTGTACATGAGCGACGAGGTGCGTACGCTTACCGGATACCACCCCGCCGATTTCATCGGGAACGCGGCGTTGACCTACGAAAGCGCGATTCATCCGGAAGACTCCGAATCCGTAGCACGCGGCGTCGAAGCCGCTCTTGCGGAGAATGGCGTCTGGAATATCGAATACCGCATCCGGCGCAAGGACGGCGGAATCCGATGGGTTCAGGAAAGAGGCAGAGGAGTCCGCGGAGAGGGAGGTGATCTGCGTTTTCTGCACGGTTTCATTCTCGACATCTCAGAGCGGAAGGTTATCGAGGAGGAGCGGCTGTTCCAGCTCGATTTTCAGCAGATCGTCGCGGAAGCGTCCTCCCTGCTGACCGGAACGAGCATCGACACGGAGTTGGACGAGGCGGTGAATCTGACGCTCGGTCTGCTTGGTGAACTCCTTGAAGTCGATCGCGCCTCCCTCTTCCGCTTCTCCGAGGATATGTCGTTGATGAGCAACACGCACGAGTGGTGCTCTCCTTGGGCGGAGCCTCGGAAAGAGCGCGTCCGGAACCGGCCGGCCGACTCGCTGCCGTGGTGGAAGGAGCGCATTCTGCAGCGCGCGCCCCTCCATATTCCGTCCGTGGAGGCGCTTCCTCCCGAGGCGGAGACGGAAAGGCGCGAGTTCCAGTCGCAGGGAATCCGTTCGCTCCTCTTCCTGCCGACGGTCGGGACGAAGGGGACTCTGAGCGGATTCATCGGGTTCGACGCGGTGCGGCGCCCCCGTTTCTGGCCGAACGATCAGATCGTAATGCTGCGTATGCTGGCGGACACCCTAGGAGGCGCGATGGAGCGGAAGCGCGCCGAGGATGCGCTGCGCGAGAGCGAATCGAGGCTCCGGAGCACTTTCGAACACTCTCCGTTCGGGATGGTTCGTTTCGGCGAAGACGGCACGATTCTGGACTGCAACGACAGGTTCGTGGAGATGATGGGATCGTCGCGGGAGAAGGTTATCGGCTTCAACACGGCGCGCCGAAGTTCCCCGGAGATGCGGCAAGCCGTCCGGACCGCGCTTGGAGGGCGCCCCTCCATCTACGAGAGCGAGTATACCTCCGTCACCGGAGGAAAGACCATCTTTCTCCGCGGCGCCTTCAACCCGATAAATCCGGGACAAAACCCCACGGGAGTCATCGGGGCCATCGACGACGTCACCGACCGCAAGCGCGCGGAAGACGCGCTTGCCCGCGTGCTCGAGGAGCGGCGGATTTTGCTGGACAACATACAAACGCAACTCTGGTACCTGACCGACGACCACACCTACGGAGCGGTGAACAGAGCGCACGCGGAGTTTCTGGGAGTTCGTCCGGAGGACGTGGCCTTCAAGGACATGTACGACATATTCCCGAAGGATGTCGTCGAGGTCTGCCGGCGGACCAACGTTCCGCTCTTCGCTTCCGGCGAGTCGGTGCGCACCGAAGAGTGGCTGGCGGACGCGAGCGGAGAACAGCGGCTGCTCTCCATCATGAAAACGCCCAAACTTCGCAGCGACGGCACGGTCGAGTACGTCGTCGCATCCGCGGAGGACGTCACCGAGCGGAAGCGTGCCGAGGAGGAGCTGGTACGAGCGAAGGAGAGAGCGGAAGAAGCCAGCGTTGCGAAGAGCGAATTTCTGGCCAACATGAGCCACGAGATACGCACTCCCATGAACGGCGTGCTGGGGATGACGGAGCTGCTGCTGGACACCTCGCTCGACGACGAGCAGCGGCGCTTCGCCGAGACGGTTAGAAGCAGTGCCGAAGCGCTGCTGGAGATACTGAACGACATCCTCGACTTCTCCAAGGTGGAGGCGGGGAAGTTGGAATTAAAGATGCTCGACTTCGACCTCTCCACGCTGCTGAACGATTTCGGCGCCGTGATGAGCGCGGGCGCCGAACGGAAGGGGCTGGGCTTTCATTTTTCAATCTCTCCCGATGTTCCGCTTTTTCTGCGGGGCGACCCCGGGCGCCTGCGCCAGATACTGACCAACCTGACCGGGAACGCGGTCAAGTTCACCAGCAAAGGAGATGTGCGCGTCTCGGTCTCTCTTGAAAACCAGAGCACGCATTACGCATTGCTCCGCTTCTCGGTGCGCGACACGGGTATCGGCATCTCTCCCGACAAGGTGGGTTCGCTCTTCCAGAAGTTCATGCAGCTGGACGCCTCGTGCACCCGCGCCCACGGCGGCACCGGGCTGGGGCTGGCCATCAGCAAGCAGCTTGCCGAGATGATGGGGGGCGCCGTCGGCGTGGAGAGCGAGGAGGGGAAGGGCTCGGAGTTCTGGTTCACGGCGTGCATGGAGAAACAGCCGCAGGGAGTGCGCCGGGACGAGCTTGCGGGGGCGGAAACAGCCGCGGCTCCGCGTTTCGGAAATTGCGGGATCCGGCTGCTGCTGGTTGAGGACAACGCCGTCAACCGGAGCGTGGCCCTCGGGCTTCTGAAGAAGCTGGGTCTCTCCGCCGACACGGCGGAGAACGGGGAAAAGGCGCTCGCTGCGATCGAAAAACAGGACTTCGATCTCGTGTTGATGGACTGTCAGATGCCGGTGATGGACGGTTACGAGGCGACGCGCCGCATTCGTGCGATGGAGGGCGGGAAAGAGAGCGTTCCCGTGGTGGCGATGACGGCGCACGCGATGAGCGGCGACCGCGAGAAGTGTCTGGCGGCGGGAATGAACGACTACGTCGCCAAGCCGGTCTCGCGGAGCGCGCTGGTGAAGACGCTGGAACGGTGGCTGCCCGACCGGAAGGAGATCCCCCATTCCTCACCCGCAGCAAGCGCCGCCTCGACCTCCGCACCCGGAATGGAAGTTCTTCCTTCCGTGGAGGCGGTCTGGGACGAGTCGCACTTGTTGCGTCTGCTGGAAGGCGACCGGGATCTGGCGAGTGAGGTTATCACCGAATTTCTTGAGGACACATCGCACGAGCTGGCATCCCTTGAGGGGGCGCTGGCGGCCGGGGACATCGGCGCCGTCAATCTGCATGCGCACACTATCAAAGGTTCCGCCGCCAACGTAGGCGGCAAAGTCCTCCGCTCTGTTGCTTTCGATGTGGAGAAGGCCGCGCGCGCAGGGGACATGCATGGTGCGGCTTCTTTCGCCGCAAGTTTGGAGCAGGAGTTCGAGCGCCTGAAAGAGTCGATGACACGCGGACGATCCTTCTAGCGGTGTCCGATAGTCTTTTTCGGAATGCTCTTCTTGGAACGTGTTTGCTCGAAACAGGGGGGAAGACGATGGGGACTGTTCTTGCAATGCCGGAAGTGCTGTCTTTGGCGATGCACGCGCTCGTTCTTCTGGCGAAAGGGGAAGGCAAAGTGATGAAATCGGAGGAGATCGCCGAAAGGATCGGATGCTCTCATTCAAATCTGGTCCGCTCGTTGCAGATGCTGAAGAAAGCGGGGCTGCTCAAATCGGAAAAGGGGCCGGGAGGCGGATATTCACTTGCACGACCGGCCGATACCATTTCGTTGCTCGAGATTCATGAAGCGACATGCGGTCCGCTGTACTCTCCGGGGTGCGGCCTGCGAGAATGTCGTATCGAAGGGTGCGACCTGGCCTGGTTCTCGGATCATATCACGGAGGAATTCAGACGGCATTTTTCCAAACGGACGCTTGCGGAGCTGGCCGATCCGTCGGCGCACCCCAAGCATCTGATGGTCTCCATCGTGCAGGCGGAGAGGGTGCCGACAATAGCGGATTGAAGAAAACTTATTTTCCCGCCGCGGGATATTGATACCGTTTTCTTGATAAGGATCGGAGGGATTGATGAATGCGCTGCCTTTTTCCGTTTTCGGCGCGATCCACGTTGTTTTTTTATTTTTTTATACCTCGACGTAGCGACATCGCGGAGGGGGGCGGCGCATTCACTCTCTTCGGGGAGCTTGAGGGAGACGGCATCCGAAAGCCGCGCCGGATGTTCCCGACGAGCGGATTTGCCTGCGTTCTCCTGTTGTTGCTCTTTTTCCAACCGGCGAAGCTTTTCGCCGATTCTTCGGTGAATGCGAGGACGCAGAAAAGAGTGCTCGTCCTGCATTCGTACCATCAGGGGTACGAGTGGACCGACTCGGTGCATCGAGGGATCATTGAGGGGCTGGCCCCGGAAAGCGCGTTCCTTTCCATCTACACTGAGTATCTGGACGCGGCGCGCAATCCCGGAGAGAAGGGGAGCGAGGCGATGCGTTCTCTTCTGAAACAGCGCTACACGGAGAGGGGCGTGCGCTTCGACGCGGTGCTCTGCGCCGACGACGACGCGCTGCTGTTTCTGCTGGAATACGGCGAAGAATTGTTCGGAGACGCTCCCGTCGTCTTTTGCGGTATCAACGATTTTAACCCGGAGCTTCTCGGCGGGCGAAAGAATATCACCGGGGTCAACGAGGCGACTTCCGTGCCGGAGACCATAGAGATCGCTTTGAAGCTCCGTCCGCGGGCGAAGCGGCTGGCCGTGGTCTCGGGCTCGCGCCTGACGGCGAGGCGGATTCTGGAGATCGTGAAGGAGGCGGAGCCGCTCTTCCGGAGCAGGGTGGAGTTCGTCCTGCTGAACGAGCTTGAGCCGGAGGAGCTTGTGGAACGTCTGCGGGAACTCTCTCCGGAAGATATTGTGCTCTACGCTTCCTACCTTTTGACCCCTTCGGGAAGGACGCTCTCTCTCAAGGAAAGCGTTGATTTAGTGCAGTCCGCCTCGCCCGCGCCCGTGTTCGGCTGCTGGGATTTTCTGATTCCTCTCGGCATCGCCGGAGGGAACGTGGTGCACGGCCAGTCCCAGGGGGAGGCCGCCGCGTCGCTCGTCCGCAGGATACTCTCGGGGACGCCGGCCGACGAACTGTCCGTGCTCCTCGAAAGCCCGAACCGTTTTGTCTTCAACGCCGCAGTTCTGGAAAAGTTCGGGATGCCGGCCGAACTGTTGCCGTCGTACTCGTTGGTTTTTCATGAGCGAAGGGAGAGTCTCCTGGAGGAGTGGGAACGCCTTTCCGGGAAAGAGGACCTTTTGGGGTACGATGTGTTTCGGACGCACGGGGCGCCGATGCTCCTGGTGGATCCGGAGAGCGGGCTGATCCTCGAGGCCAATCATGCGGCGCGGAGCTTCTACGGATACCCCGATCTGGCCGGGATGAACATCGACCGTATCGACGCACACTCTCCGGAGGAAGTACGGACGGTGTTGCGCAGGGCGCGGACGCTCCGGAGAAACCTCTTCAAATCTCGGCACGTTCTTGCGGACGGCTCCGTACGTTTTGTCCAGGTACACGCCTACCCTGTGACTATTCACCAGATGCCGGTACTTTTCACCATGGTCATCGACGAGACGGAGCTGTTCGCCGCCGAAGCGGCGGTGCAGCAGCGGAACCGCTGGATCGTTGCCGGAGTGCTGCTGGCGCTGGCGCTCCAGTCGCTCGCCATCGTGCTGCTTGTTCGCAACACCATCGGGCGGAAGGCCGCCGAACGCGAGGCGCGATCACAGCTCACCTTCAACCGCACCCTGATCGACACCATTCCCAACGGTGTGTTCTACAAAGACAGGGACGGGCGCTATCTGGGGTGCAACGCTGCCTACACAATGCTGACCGGCCTGCGGGAGGAGGATATCCGGGGAAAGACGGTCGCCGATCTGTGGCCGAGTGAGATCGCGGAGACCTATCTTGCAAGCGACAGGGAGATCTTCGCATCCTCCAGGGTACACAGATATCAGGGAAGAACTGCTCATATAGGCGGAGAGGAGCGCGACGTGCTTTTCAACAAGGCGCCGTTCTTCGACGAGAAGGGCGCGGTCGCCGGACTTGTCGGCGTAATCACCGACATCACCGAGCGGAAGCGCTTCGAGGAGGCGCTTCTGGAGAGCAACCGACTGCTGGTGGAGAGCACGGCGCAGGCGAACGATCTCGCGGAGAAGGCTGAGGCGGCGAACAAGGCCAAGAGCGAATTCATGACCAAAATGACGCACGAGCTGCTCACGCCGATGAACGGCGTTCTGGGGATGGCGGAGCTGCTGTTGATGGATGAATCGCTGACCGAGGCGCAGCGTCAGACCGGGGAGTTCATTCACGCAAGCGGGGAATCACTGCTCGGGCTGATCAACGGAATCCTCGACATCTCGAAGGCCGAATCGGGAAAATTGGTCATCGAGGCGAGGAACTTCGATCTGGCGGACCTTCTGGAGACGTTTGCCCGCGCCATGGCGGCGCGGGCCGAGGAGAAGGGGCTGCGATTCTCCTTTTCTCTTGATTCGAACGTACCGACTGCGCTTCGGGGCGATTCGTGGCGCCTGCGTCAGGTGCTCTTCAATCTGACAGACAACGCCATCAAGTTTACGCACAGGGGAGAGGTCGCGCTCTCGGTCGCCGCTGAGGAGGCGGGAAACTCCTGGGTTCTGCTGCGTTTTTCCGTGCGCGATACCGGCATCGGAATACCCCGCGAAAAAGTGGACGTCCTCTTCAAGAGTTTCAGCCAGGTGGACTCGTCCGCGACGCGAGAGTACGGCGGCGCGGGACTAGGGCTTGCGCTCTGCAAGGAGTTGGCGGAGATGATGGGCGGGCGCATCGGCGTCGACAGCGTCGAAGGGGAAGGGGCCGAGTTCTGGTTCACCGCCGCTTTTGAAAAACAGACCGGAAGCGAAGCGGAATCGGACGAGATCGCCGGAAAGCGGTCTCTTTCCGCAGACGGGGCTGTCCGGGTTCTGCTTGTGGAGGATAACGCCACGAACCGCCGGGTTGTCCTGGGGATGCTTGAAAAGCTGCACGTGCGGGCGGATGCCGCGGCCGACGGTGTGGAAGCGCTTGAAGCTCTGGCTCGTATCCGGTACGACGTGGTCCTGATGGATTGCCTGATGCCCCGGATGGACGGGTACGAGACCACACGGAGGATTCGGGCGATGGAGGGAGCAATGCGGGATGTTCCCATTGTCGCGGTCACGGCGAATGCGATGAAGGGCGACCGGGAGAAGTGTCTTGAGGCAGGTATGAACGACTATATCGCCAAGCCCGTTTCGCGATCCGCTCTGGCGAAGATGCTGGAAAAGTGGCTTCCGCTTCTGGAAAGTGCCTGCCCCATGCAGAGCGTTGAAATCCCTGAGGAGGCGCCGGTGTGCGACGAGTCGGCGACTCCGGAGGGAATCGTCTGGGACAGATCCGTTCTCCTGCATCGTCTTGACGGAGACGAGGATCTGACCGAGGAGATCGCCGCGGAATTCCTGGAGGACATTCCGGACGAGTTCGGCGCGCTTGCGGCATCGCTTGCTTCGGGCGACCTCGCGAGCGCGGGAAGGCATGCGCACACGGTCAAGGGGACTTCGGCGAGCGTGGGCGGAGAAGCGCTCCGCGCCGTCGCCTTCGAGACGGAGAAGGCTGCGAAGGCGGGAGACGCGGAGGCGGCGTCCGTCTCTTTCCGCAAGATGGAATTCGAGTTCGGCAGGCTGAAGGAAGCGATGGAGAAGGGGCGGAGATGACGGGGGCGTTCTCTTTCGACGTCGTAAAACACGGAGCAAGGTAATGGTTCAGGAATGCGCCCGGCGGAGGCGCCGTTCCCGTTGTACACTGCCGAGGAGGTTTTTTTATGGGCGAGAATCAGTATGAACGGTACGAAGACATCTTTCGCGATATCTTCGAGAAGAACACATCCGTGATGCTTCTGATAGACCACGAAAACGGACGGATACTCAAGGCGAACGCTTCCGCCGCCCGCTTTTACGGGTACGAGCAGGATGCGCTTGCATCCATGCGCATCACGGATATCAACGTCCTTCCTCACGGCGAGGTTTTTCCCTTGATGCAGAAGGCGCTGACAGGGGAGCAGAACTGCTTTTACTTCAACCACCGTCTCTCCGACGGGTGTGTACGATCCGTCGAAGTGCACTCGACCCCTCTTCGTTCGCAGGGGCGGTCCGTCCTTTTTTCGATCATTCACGACGTCACCGACAGAAAAGAGGTCGAAGAGGAGCTGCGCGCCTCGCTCTGGGAGGTGGACTATGCCATGGCGCAGGCCAACAGAATGGCGGCGGAGGCGGAGCTGGCGAATATAGCAAAGAGCGGATTTCTGGCGAATATGAGCCACGAGATACGCACCCCCATGAACGGCGTGCTGGGGATGACGGCGCTGCTGCTGGACAGCGGCCTGACCGACGAACAGCGATCGTTCGCCGAGATGATACAAAGCAGCGCTGAGTCGCTCCTCGGGCTTCTTAACGATATTCTCGATTTCTCGAAGATAGAGGCCGGTAAACTGGAACTGGAGAAGATTCCGTTCGATCTCCGCGATATTCTGGATGAGTTTTCCGCGATGATGAACTTCCGCGCCCGCGACAAAGGGCTGCGGTTCGAGTGTTCCGCGGCGCCTTCCATCCCTCCGCTGCTCGTCGGCGACCCCGGGAGGTTGCGGCAGATCCTGATCAACCTCGCCGGAAACGCGATCAAGTTCACGGAGGAGGGCGAGGTGGAGGTGACAGTGTCGCTCGAAGAAAGAGCCGCGCACGACGTTGTGCTTCTTTTTCGCGTGCGGGACACGGGCGTCGGAATATCGGAGGAAAAGCAACGCCGGCTTTTCGCCACGTTCGCGCAGGCGGAATCTTCGACGGCCCGTGTGTACGGAGGCAGCGGTCTGGGGCTGGCGATTTCCAAGCAACTTGTGGAGATGATGGGCGGAGAGATCTCCGCGGAGAGCCCTTCTCCCTCGCGATGCAAAGACGCTCCCGGCGGTCCGGGGTCGGAGTTCTCCGTCCTGTTGCCGTTCGAAAGACAGCAGATGGAGCGGAGCGCCTTTTCGGAGACCGCCTTGCAGGAGGTGCGCATTCTCGTCGTGGACGACAACCGGACGATACGCGAGATTCTGCGGAACTTTCTGAAGCTCTGGGGGATGCGTCCCTTCGAGGCGTCCAACGCTGCGGAGGCTCTTCAGGCGATGGAGACCGCACTTCGGGAGGAAGATCCGTTCCGATTCGCGCTGATCGACCTGCATATGCCGTCGATCGACGGAGATGCGCTTGGAAGGAGCATTCGCAGGGAGCGGCGTTTCAACGAGACGCTGCTTGTGATGATGCTCTCGAGATGCGATGCGGAGGCCGCGCGCCGCTACGAGTCCGGAGGATTCGCCGCGTGCGTCCCCAAGCCGATACGCCATCAAGACCTTCGCCTGCTTCTTCAGATCATGCTCGCCGAGCGGACGCGGAAGGTCGGCGTATCGTCGCCGGGCGAGTTCGTTCAGCGGCCGGAGTTTGTCGGAAAGCGTATTCTCCTGGTGGAGGACAACCGGATCAACCAAAAAGTCGCGCTGGGAATCCTCGGGAAGCTGGGGCTGGGCGCCGAGGTGGCGGAGAACGGCGAAGAGGCATTGGAATTGTTGCGGACGACGCAGTACGATCTGGTGTTCATGGACGTGCAGATGCCGGTGATGAACGGCTTCGAGGCCGCCCGGCACATCCGCGCGCTCGGAGACGACAACCCCAACAGGAACGTTCCGGTGGTGGCGATGACGGCCAACGCGATGCAAGGCGACCGCGAGCGCTGCATCCAGGCTGGAATGGACGACTACATCTCCAAGCCGGTGACGCCGCGCGCGCTTTCGGAAGTGCTTGGAAGATGGCTTCGCGAGGACTCTTTCCCTGCGACAGGATCGGGGGACGTCTCTTCGTCGGCTGTTGAAGAGGACGCGGTTGCGCCGCAGGAGCATTTCGACAGAGCCCGGTTTCTGGACCGCCTTTTCGGCGACGAGAAGCTTGCGTGCGAACTTGTTCACGATTTTCTTCAGGACTTCCCCGACGCGCTTGAAAAAGCGCACCGGGCGATGAACGACGGCGAATTCGAGGAGGTCTGGCAAGGAGGGCACTCCATGAAGGGGATGGCGGCAAACCTGGGCGCGCCCGTCCTTCGCGAGATCGCTTTCGAAATTGAAAACGCCGGAAAGAATGCGCAGGCGGATTTGCTGCCGGTCCTCTTCGAGCGGCTGCGCAATGAACTCGCCGCGCTCGGAGAAATCCTCGAAAAAGAGTTTCCCGGCGCGTTCGGTCCGTAACGTGGCGAAAAATCAAGAGGGGGGAGTCTCCCCGCGTTGAAATCGAAGGCGAAGAAACGTGCGCGCGCCTCTTCGTCTGATATCTATAAAGGGCCACTCTTGTCCAAAATAGGTTTCTGAAAAATTAAAAAGCCCCCCGGCTTTGAGATATCATTGGTTTGCCAACACAAAAAGATCTCAAAACAAAAAAAGGGGGCAAGCCAAATGATAAAGGCAGCGAGTCTGTTCAGTCAAATACTTTCGACCATCCGCACCGCGGTGAACTTTGACAACCTGGTGGCCAAACACGAGGCGGAGAAAAACGCCAAAGGCTTTGAATCAAAGACGCAGCTCGTATCCATGCTCTTCTGCCATCTCGCAAAGGCCGATTCGCTTCGCGAGATAGTCAACGGCCTGGCTTGCTGCAACGGGATGATGTCCCACATCGGGCTGAAGAAAGCGCCGAGCCGCTCCTCTCTCTCCTATGCGAACGCCCATCGTCCCGCCGCTCTCTTCGAAGAGTTCTTCTGGACTCTGAACAACCACTTCCGCTCGACCACGGGACTGGGGCACAGAAAGGCGAAGTTCCGCTTCAAGAACAGGCTCTTCTCCTTCGATTCGACCACCATCAGCCTCTGCCTGTCGCTCTTTCCGTGGGCGAACTACAGGAGAACAAAGGGCGGAGTGAAGGTACACGTGCTGCTCGACCACGACGACTACATGCCGTCTTTCATCTCGATCACGGACGCAAAACGGCACGACAACAACGAGTCGAAACAGCTCGACCTCAAGCCCGGCTCCATCGTGGCGGTGGACAGGGGGTACATCGACTACGAACAGTTCCGGAGATGGAACGACAAGGGCGTGTTCTTCGTCACCAGAATGAAGAGCAACGCGAGTTACGACGTCGTTGAAAGCAGGGAAGTTCCGCAGAAGAGGAACATCGTCTTCGACGAGATCATCGTGCTGACCGGAGAAACGACGTCGGAAAAGTTCCCCGGACCGCTGCGGAGAATCGTGGTGCACGACAAGAAGAAGGACGAGGATATCGTGCTGCTGACGAACCACTTGAACTTCGGCTCGACCACCATTTCGTCCATCTACAAGGACCGATGGGAGATCGAACTGTTCTTCAAGACCTTGAAGCAGAACCTGAAAGTGAAGACGTTCATAGGAACGAGCGAGAACGCTCTTCGCATCCAGATTTGGACAGCCATGATCGCTTTGCTTGTTTTGAAGTGGCTCCACTATCTGTCGAAATCCGGATGGTCCTTTTCGAATCTGGCGTCGATGCTTCGGCTTAGCCTGTTCACTTATCGGGAGTTGCGCGTCTGGCTGGACAAACCGTGCGATACGCCGCCGCTGACTCCCGACTTGGCGCAGCTGAGACTGAACCTCTCGTGATTTGGACAGCCGGTTTAATTGTCGAGGTGCAGAAAAAAAGGGGCCTGGTTTCAACTTTGTCCAAAATCGCGATTCAGACCCCTGCAAACAGCGGAAGCAATTTCTTGGCGTGAGTTATTTTGGACAGCAGTGATAAAGGGCATACCATTTGACTTTTCGAGGAGGAATTGCGATGAAATTACGCTTCAATCTGCAGGGAAAGATCATTTTTTGGGTTCTGTCGGCCGTACTGTTCGTCTTCAGCGTCATCATCGGCGTCACCGCCTACATGAACCGGCAGGAGAATATGCAGCAGGCGCAGGAGTTGGCGATGAGCCGTTCCGCGGAGTTCGCCAACGAGGCGCGGGCGATTCTCGAAGTCGCTCTGGACGCGGCGAGGACGCTGGCGCACGTTCTGGAGGCGATGGTGGAGGAGGGCGACACGAACCGCGCGCAGGTGAACCGGATTCTGGCGAGAGAGCTGCGCTCGAACGCCGATTTCGTCGGCGTCTGGACGTGCTGGGAGCCGGACGCCTTCGACGGCCGGGACAGGGAGTTCGCGGGAAAGGAAGGGCACGACGCCACGGGGCGTTTCGTCCCCTATTGGTACAGGAAGAACGGCTCGGCGGCGCTCGAACCGCTTCTCGGCTACCAGACCCCTGGAGAGGGCGACTACTATCTGCTGCCTATGAAAAGCGGCCGGGAGACGATCGTCGAACCCTACTGGTACGACGTCGGCGGGAAGAAAACCATGATCACCAGCCTTGTCGTCCCTGTAGAGGTGAAGGGGAAGAGAGTCGGCGTCGCCGGAATCGACCTCGCCATGGATACGCTGCAGAGGCTTTCGACGGAGATGCAGCTTTACGAGACGGGATTCGGACGGTTGATATCGCATAACGGTATTGTCGCGGCGCACCCCGAAGTCGAGCGGGTAGGGAAAATAGTGGGAGAGGTCGACGTTCCCGGCGGGGACGCCGTCCTGCGAAGGATTCAGGCGGGGGAGAGCTGGTTCGACGAGGCGTGGTCCCACGTATTGCGGCGTACCACGCTGAAGGCGTTCGCTCCCGTGACGGTAGGGAATACCGGGACTCCCTGGAGCTTCAGCACGGTGCTGCTGCAGGAAGAAGTTATGGCGTCGTCGCAGCGCGTGTTTTTTCTGACTATTCTTCTGGGAATCGCCGGAGCTCTGCTGATCATGGTCGCGGTGTGGCTGATCGCCCGCTGGATCGTCAAGCCGCTCCGGACGGTGGTCGGCCTTTCCGCACGAGTGCGGGACGGCGACCTGACCGTTGTGCGGGACGACTTCGGTATCTCCAGCCGCGACGAACTGGGGACGATGGCGGATGCTCTGGCCGAGATGGTGGCCAGACAACGCGACTCCATAGCGTTGATCGCCGAGGCGGCCGAAAAGCTCGGAGGCAAGGCGGACGAGTTCTCTTCTCTTGCGGAGGAGACGAACGCGGGCGTCGAGGAGTCGCGCGCGGGGGTGGAAGATGTTTCCTCTCAGATGGAAAGCCTTGCGGCCGCAAGTCAGGAGATCAACGCCTCGGTCGAAGAGGTGGCGAGCGGCGCGCAGTCTTCCGCTCAAAAGGGAACGGAAATGGCGGGTGGAGTCGAACAGGCGCGCCTTGCGGGAGAAGAAGGAGTCCGCGCAGTTGAAAAAGCGGTCGCAAGCATCGACGGCGTGGCGCAGGACGCGGAACGCGCGGCGAAAGACGTGCGGAATCTCGGACAACGGGCGAGGGAGATTCAGAGTTTTGTTGCCCAGATCGGCGCCATCGCCGACCAGACGAACCTGCTCGCGCTCAACGCCGCTATAGAGGCCGCTCGGGCCGGAGAAGCGGGAAGGGGATTCGCGGTCGTCGCGGAAGAGGTCCGCAAACTCGCCGAGGAGAGCAACGAGGCCGCGAAGAAGATCGCCGGGCTTGCGTCGGGCATCACGGAGGATCTGGACGGCGTGGTGTCTTCGTCGGAGCGTAACGCGAAACAGTCCGTTGAATCGAGCGGACTGGCCAAGGAAACCCGCCGGACCATAGAGAAGATGATGGAATCGTTGTCTCTCATCTCCATGGCGACGCAGGATCTGGCGGCTGTCTCCGAGGAGCAGGCGGCGTCCAGCGAGGAGATTGCCGGAGCGGTGCAGAATATCGCCTCGCGCGTAGGGGCCGCCGCGGCATCGTCCGATATGGTGCGGGAACAGATGTCCGAAGTGGGCACTGCGGCGGAGCGCGTTTCGCAAGGAGCCGAGGAGCTGGCGTCGCTCTCCGAGCAGCTTCGTAAGCTGGTGGGCGCGTTCAGGTACACGTCCGAAGGCAGAGGAGCCGGGCTGCTTCCGATATCGGGAAAAACGTCCAAAAGATAGCGGAGTAAAGCGTTTTTTAGCGGGAAGGAGGCGCTCCGACGCTTCCCTCCCGCTAAAAAGCTCATTGATTTGAATTGAAAGCGGTGATCCGAATGGAAGGTATGGTGCTTGCGGCGGTTTTCGGCGCCATCGTCGGCGCGCTTTCGCTTTTCGTCTTCCTGTGTTGCCGAAAGGCGCACAGCGAATACAGGAAGAAGTGCGAAGGCACGATCGACGACCGCGAACAGCGGCTTCTGGAGAGCGAGTGGAAATACTCCGTTCTCGTCCGGAACCTGTCTTCCGGCATCGTAATTCGCGATCCAGGAGGCAGCATCGTCTACGCCAATCCGGCTTTTTCAAGGCTTGTCGGAGCGGACTCGGTCGACGACGTGACGGGAAAAGACTATTTCGAGTTCGTCCACCCCGAAGACCGCGCGGAGAGCGTTCGCCGGACGCGTCTTCAAGTCGCACTCGAGGGAATTCCTCTCAGAGAACATCGTCTGGTGGGGGTGGGCGGGAAGGAGGTCGTCGTGGAATCGACCGGCGTTTTGGTTTCGCACAACGGTCGACGACTGATCATGTCGCTCTTCCACGACGTGACGGAGAGAAAAAAGGCGATGGATCTGTTGTGGGAGAAGACGCGCGAACTGGAGCTGCATCAGGAGGCCATCGTCGTGAGCATGGCCGTGCTCGCGGAGTTTCGGGATGCGGGAACAGGGAATCATCTTGAACGTACGAGGGAGTATGTTCGTTTTCTACTGGAGCGTTTAAATCCGCAAAAGGAGATTCCGTGCGCCGAGCACGAACTGGTGGCGCGCGCATCGATACTCCACGACATCGGGAAGGTCGGAATACCCGACGCGATTCTGCTGAAACCCGGGCCGCTGACCCGCGAAGAGTTCGACACGATAAAAACGCATCCGCTCATAGGCGGCTACGCGCTGGGCAAGGCACAGCGCATCCTCGGCGAGGCCGCTTTCCTGAAATATGCGCGGGAGATCGTTACCTGCCACCATGAGAAGTGGGACGGCTCCGGATATCCTTACGGCCTGCGGGGGGAGGCCATTCCGATGTCCGCCCGCATCGTTGCGTTGTGCGACGTCTACGACGCGCTTATTTCTGAACGACCGTACAAAAAAGCGTTTCCCCATGAGGAAGCCGTAAAGATCATTTCTTCGGAATCCGGAAGACACTTCGCCCCGGAGCTGGTCCGGGCGTTCCTGGAAAACGCGGAGGAGTTCAAGGCTATTTCCGAGCAACGCGGTTGATTGATATTCTCACTCTTGTCCAAAAAAGGCAACGAGTCTATTCAGTCAAATACTTTCGACCATCCGTACCGCAGCGAACTTTGACAACCTGGTGGCCAAACACGGGGCGGAGAAAAACACCAAGGGCTTCGAATCGAAGACGCAGCTCGTATCCATGCTCTTCTGCCATCTCGCAAAAGCGGATTCACTTCGCGAGATAGCGGGCGGCCTGGCTTGCTGCAACGGAATGATGTTCCACATCGGGCTGAAGAAGGCGCACCGCCGCTCTTCTCCTTCGATTCGACCACCATCGGTCTCTGTCTGTCGCTCTTTCCGTGGGCGAAATACAGGAGAACCAGGGGCGGAGTGAAGGTGCACGTGCTGCTCGACCACGACGACTACATGCCGTCTTTCATCTCGATCACGGACGCGAAACGGCACGACAGCAAGGAGTCGAAACGGCTCGACCTCAAGCCCGGCTCCGTCGTGGCGGTGGACAGGGGGTACATCGACTACCAGCAGTTCCGGAGATGGAACGACAAGGGCGTGTTCTTCGTCACGAGAATGAAGAGCAACGCGAGCTACGACGTCGTCGAAAGCAGGGAAGTTCCGCAGAAGAGGAACATCGTCTCCGACGAGATCGTCGTGCTGACCGGAGAAACGACGTCGGAAAAGTTCCCCGGACCGCTGCGGAGAATCGTGGTGCACGACAAGGAGAAGGACGAGGATATCGTGCTGCTGACGAACCACCTGAACTTCGGCTCGACCACCATTTCGTCCATCTACAAGGAGCGATGGGAGATCGAACTGTTCTTCAAGACTCTGAAGCAGAACCTGAAGGTGAAGACGTTCATAGGAACGAGCGAGAACGCTCTTCGCATCCAGATTTGGACAGCCGGTTCAATTTTCGAGGTGCGGAAAAAACAGGGCCCTGGTTTCAACTTCGTCCAAAATCGAGATTCAGACCCCTGCAAACACCGGAAGCAATTTCTTGACGCGAGTTATTTTGGACAGCAGTGAGTCCTTAGCCGACGGCGACGATGGAGTTCGAGCTGGCCGATGTCGCCGCCGTCGAGGCGGCGGTTCGAAAGATGAAAGAGGAGGGGCGTTGGACTACGTGGGCAAAGCGAGCTACAGTTCGGCCAAGCCGCAGTACTGGTTCGTCCACACCATCGCCGACATCCTGACCGGACTGATCGGGAACCGCCTTGAGATGGAGCATTTCTCCGAATATGAATTCGACGTTTCCGCAGGGCATGCGCGGGTCGAACACGCCCGTGCGGGAGTACCTTTAAGCTATATCGCGATAGGGAGGAAGCGGGCGGCGTTTAGCTGAAACTTCCGGGCAACGTAGCCGAACTCCGAAGCGATATCGCATTCGATATTCCAACGTCGTCTTCCCGCTTTGCACCGGGAAAGCCTCACGGCGTCGAATACGTGCCGGACGCCGCGTCGTCGAGTATCTCCTGGTATCGGCCGCTCGCCTTCAGTTCGGCGAGCCCTTCGTTGAATACCGCCAGCAACTTCTCGGCGTTCGGCGCTCTTTTCGAAAAAAGCAGAGAGTACGGGGCCGAGCGGACGGGGGTTTCGCAGTACCAGAACCGGTCGGCT
>Ga0334883_1001538_pt1 | contig 33452 bp, 24 predicted proteins | sample GraSluR1_MG_6_FD_207230 | JGI IMG/M metagenome (GOLD analysis project Ga0334883, IMG submission 207230) | Sludge microbial communities from methane-producing bioreactor in Wageningen University, Netherlands - Granular Sludge_09_05-R1 | ecosystem: Engineered > Bioreactor > Anaerobic >...
TGAAATATGCCTCCGAAAAAGGTGTAGCAGTTTTTTATATCTCCAACCGTAGAGAAAAATTCAGGGAAGCCACACTTCAAAACCTAAAGAAATATGGCTTTCCGGATGCAGTGAATGAACATCTTTTACTCCGCAATGAAGAGAATGACAAAGAGCCACGCAGGCAACAAGTGCTTCAGAAATACGAAATCGTGCTGCTGATGGGGGATAATCTGGGTGATTTTCATAACGCTTTTGATGCGAATGATGCAAGTGCCAGAGATGCATTCACCCTGAAAAACATCAGTAATTTTGGCAATAAATGGATCGTTTTGCCCAATCCTGTTTACGGCACCTGGATGAATGCCCTGCCTGGTATGGAAGAAAGCAGAAAAACACAGGACAACAGCTTTCTGGAAAAAGGATTGAAAGGGTTTTAAAGATTATTCCATACCTGTAAAACAAAGGTTTTTAATAGGAAATCAGTGCGGCTTTTCGGTAAACAGAAAAGTTAAAAGTGTCATTATCAATGTGTTGATATATCTCATCATTTTAATTCGCGGAAAAATATTTAGGTTTTATTATACTTCATCAAATTTAATTAATTAAAAAGTCTGTAAAATAACCAGACCATTTTTTGGAATGACTTACAAAGCATTAAACCAAACATTTAACCGTTTTTCTTAAACCTAACCTGGACAAGCCAGAACCATACAGGTTTTTAAAAGTTGGTGAAAATTATTTTCTTTCGTAATGCTTATCAATAGGGAGATGCAGAAAGTCGTTAAAAATATTATGCCAAAAAAACCAACAAAATAAAAGATAAGGTACTAATAAGCCATGATCAATTCCATTCGATTTTCTCTTGTTGCTATTCTCATTAGTATGTTGTTTTTCAACTTTTCCTGTTCAAAAAAGGAAGATAGTAAACCCTAAGACGAACAACCCATCCTGGAAGCCCAAAAAGATATTGTGGCAGCGAAAGAATACCTGGGTATTTGTTATGGACCCTATCATTACGACGGACAAGCACACAAAACTCCAATCAGCAAAGCTCAATTGGAAGAAGACCTGAGTTTGATTGCCCGGAATTTTCCTTTTTTACGCACTTACACCATAGCCGATGGTATGGATCAAATTGTGGGTGTAGCAGCCTCAAAAGGACTGGAAGTTGCACTTGGGGTTCATTGTTATCCCAACAATTAAGCACAAACCAAAGCGGATATAAACCAAGCAATCAACAGATTAAGTCTTATCCAAACACTGTTTTAGGATTGATTGTGGGCAACGAAACCAATCTAAGGGGCCCTAATTTTATTGAACCTAGTGCAGTGGCCAATTATATGAAATACGCCCACGAAAAGCTAAGTGCCGAAGGAATTGAACTTCCAATCACGTCCTGCATCACCGGTGTGGGAGCCGACAGCCAAAACACCTACCCCAACGAAGCTTATTGTGGCCCGATACTGCAACAATGCAAGGACCTAAACACTCCTGACAACAGGGTAATTCTGATGACAATCTATCCCTATTATGGCAATGGCCAACCTGATAATATCCATGGCAATATGGAATGGTCGTATCAGCATGGCATGGCGAATGCCGAAAACAATTTCGGGCTGGGTGTTATTATTGGTGAAATAGGCTGGCCTACCGGCGTTGGCAATAATGGCACTGCAACAGGGCGCGAAAATGTACAATTTGCTGAAACGAATTTCAAAGCCACCCTGGACTGGGTAAACGGAAACAATTTCAAGAAACAGGCTTATAACAGCTTTTGGTTTGCCATGTTTGTTGAACCCTGGAAAACCAACGAACCAAATGGTGTTGGGCCTTCCTGGGGCTTGTATGAAAAAAACGGCAAACAAACACCCAAGTTTCCCATTCCCGCTTTGAATTAAGGAAGCTATAAAACCACAATGAATGCAGGATGTTAACCTTCATCCTGCTTTTCCTGTTTTTTAGTGGATAAATTTTCAATCAAAGGTTTTTTCTACTTAAGTCAACAATTTGATTACTACGGGCCATAAACTGATACAATTGATCTTTCAGATACAATATTAAGTTACTCTATTTAGGTTCAAATAGTTATACAGAGCTCATTAAAAATCAAATATCCAGTTCGACAATAAATACCGATAAATCAAATTTTGTATTTAAATGTTAGGTGCTAATATTGTTAAGAGAAATTGTTCAAATTGTTTACGAAAAGCAAATTTATACATGCTTTCTTGTTAACAGCTTTTGCTGAACCCTCTATCATTTCCACTTCTTCGTGCCTAAATTTTTCTAATTTTGCCCCTTCAATCATAAATAACAGCTAAACACATGGAGATCAGTAGCAAATATAATCCTGCAACAACCGAAGACAAATGGTATGCCCATTGGATGAAAAAAGGCTACTTTCATTCAGAACCTGATGAACGCGAGCCGTATGTGATCGTCATCCCGCCACCAAACGTAACCGGTGTGCTGCATATGGGTCATATGCTCAACAACACCATTCAGGATGTGTTGGTCCGCCGTGCACGCATGAAGGGCAAAAATGCGCTGTGGGTGCCTGGCACCGATCATGCCTCCATTGCCACCGAAGCCAAAGTGGTAAATAAACTCAAGGAACAAGGCATCCAAAAAAACGAGCTCAGCCGCGAGGCTTTCCTCGAACATGCCTGGGAATGGACACACAAACATGGGGGTATCATCCTGGAGCAACTCAAAAAGCTGGGTGCCAGCTGCGACTGGAAACGCACCAAGTTTACTATGGACGATGATATGTCTGAATCTGTGTTACAGGTTTTTGTTGATCTCTATAAAAAAGGTCTTATATATCGGGGCTACCGCATGGTTAACTGGGATCCGGAAGCCAAAACCACCGTTTCGGATGAAGAAGTGATTTACAAAGAGTCGCAGGGCAAGCTGTATTACCTGCGCTATCAAATTGAAGGTGAGGATGATTACGTAACAATTGCCACCACGCGTCCCGAAACAATATTAGGTGATACTGCCGTATGCTATCATCCCGAAGATGAACGCTTCCAACACCTGAAAGGCAAGCATGTGATCGTTCCCATCGCAAATCGCAGCATACCACTCATCGCTGACGAATATGTAGATCGTGAATTCGGAACAGGATGCCTCAAAATCACACCGGCACACGACCCCAATGATAAAATGCTTGGCGACAAATACCAACTCGAATTTATCGATATCTTCAACGAAGATGCCACCCTCAACGAGTATGGCCTGCACTACAAAGGCCTGGATCGTTTTGCCTGCCGAAAAGCCATCGTAAAAGAACTGAATAGCCTTGGAAATCTTGTGAAAACAGAAGATTATCAAAACAAAGTAGGCACTTCCGAACGTACTGGGGCGGTAATAGAGCCACGTCTTTCTTACCAATGGTTCCTGACGATGGAAAAACTGGCTGAACCAGCCCTGAAAGCAGTGATGGAAGATGCAATACAACTGGTACCTGAAAAATTTAAAAACACCTACCGCCACTGGATGGAAAACGTTCGCGACTGGAACATCTCGCGTCAGCTTTGGTGGGGACATCGCATTCCCGCCTGGTACTATGACGAAGGTATGCAGGATTTTGTAGTAGCCATGAACGAAACTGATGCACTGAATACTGCAAGAGAAAAAACCGGAAATCCCGATTTGCAGATGAACGAATTGCGTCAGGAAGAAGATGTGCTCGACACCTGGTTTTCCAGCTGGCTATGGCCAATCTCCGTTTTCGATGGCATCCGCAATCCTGATAATCCCGACATCAAATACTACTACCCCACCAATGATTTGGTTACTGCACCTGAAATACTCTTTTTTTGGGTGGCACGTATGATCATGGCCGGCTACGAATGGCAAAATGAAAAGCCTTTCAAAACCGTTTATCTCACTGGCATTGTACGCGACAAACTGGGACGTAAAATGTCGAAAAGTCTTGGTAATTCACCCGACCCCATCGAGTTGATGAACACCTATGGTGCCGATGGCGTGCGTGTGGGCATGCTGCTCACCTCACCTGCCGGCAACGACCTGCCTTTTGATGAAGCACTTTGTGAGCAGGGACGCAATTTCAATAATAAAATCTGGAATGCCATGCGCCTTGTAAAGAGTTGGCAGTCAGACAGCCATATTCCTCAGGATGCCTCTGCAAAAGTAGCGGTAGATTGGTTTAAAGCACGCCTGAACCAAACCTTAATCCAAATTGAAGACCAATTTAACAAATACCGCTTGTCAGATGCCCTGATGGCAGCCTACAAACTCAGCTGGGATGATTTTTGCTCCTGGTATCTCGAAATGATTAAACCCCAGCAAGGACAGACCATTGACGAACAAACCCTTGAAGCTACCATCGGATTTTTTGAAGATCTGATGAAGCTGCTGCATCCTTTTATGCCCTTTATCACCGAAGAAATATGGCATCTGCTGCGTGAAAGAAAAGAAGGTGATGATCTGATAATCGCTTCCATGCCTGATTCGACCACCATTGATGAAAAGCTTTTAGCTGATTTTGACTTCACGGCCGAACTCATCAATGGCATTCGCAAATTACGTGCTACTAAAAATATCCCTTTCAGAGATGCCCTTGAAGTGCAGATCGCAGACAAAAACCAGGAATACAACAGTCGATTCGAAAGCATCATCACCAAGCTTTGCAACCTCAGCAAAATAAGTATGACGAATAGCCCCATAGAAGGTGCATTTGGTTTTGTGATTAAATCTACTGAGGTGTTTGTTCCCCTAAGTGATGCCATCGATCCGGAGGAGGAACGCAAAAAACTGAAAGAAGAACTCAACTATACCCGTGGTTTTTTGGTTTCGGTGGAGAAAAAACTAAACAACGAACGCTTTGTAAGCGGGGCTCCCGAACAGGTGGTAATTCGCGAACGTCAGAAAAAAGCAGATGCTGAAGCCCGTATCAAAGTGATCGAACAACAGTTGAAGACCTTATCCTGAATAATGTAAACCCTAAATTATGTTAAACCTTGTGTTTACCTGAACATAAAACTAAAACGATGGTTTTACTGCTAATCAAAACATAATGCGTCAAGTGCAGTTTTTTATCTTTTTCAGTATCGTACTCACAGTTTATGGATTGATAAACTGGTATATTTTCAGCCGTAGTCTGATGAGTTTTGAACCCGGAACAGGTTTGAGACTTGTCTTTGTATGGGCTTTTTGGCTGCTTGTGATAAGTTATCCGCTTGGGCGTTTCCTCGAAAAAGTTTACCTGTCGCACCTCAGCGATTTCTTCACCTGGGCAGGGGCCTTTTGGCTGGCTGCTATGGTTTATCTGCTTTTGGCAGTGATTGCTTTCGACCTCCTGCGGATTGTAAATCATTTTGCACCTTTCATTGACAAAATAATCCCCCGGGCTTTACTTGAAAGACCTTATTTTTTTACCATTGGTGTGGCAACAGCGGTTTTCCTGCTTGTTTTTGCCGGACATCTCAATGCACTGCTTCCCAGAACCGAACAGCTCACGATCAACCTGAACAAAAAGCTCCCGCAAACAGATAAGCTTCGCATTGCTATGGTATCTGATATTCACCTTGGAACGGTGATATCAACCAAAAGGCTGAGTCGTATCATCGAACACCTCAACTCTGTAGAAGCAGATGTGGTTCTCATCCCCGGTGATCTGGTTGATGAGGACCTGAAGCCTGTGATCAAGCAAAATCTGGGTGCCTTGTTTAGCAAACTTAATGCACCCCTTGGCGTATATGCCTCCACTGGAAACCACGAATATATCGGTGGTGCCGATGCTGCGGTGGACTACCTTTGTAAGCATGGTATCAATATGCTGCGCGACACTGCCGTACAAATCATTCCCGGACTTTGGATAATTGGTCGTAATGATATCGAAAGTAGCCGTTTTGTTGGCGAAAAAAGAGAATCCCTGGCCGAAATTACCAAAGATATTCCCGCTGAAGATGTGCGTATTGTCCTCGATCACCAACCACGAGCCTACGAAGAAGCACAAGAGCAACAAACCGACCTGATCCTGAGCGGCCACACGCATCACGGGCAGCTATGGCCATTCAACTACATCACCCAAAAAATATTCCCACTCAGCTGGGGTTACAAACAATTCGGACAAATGCATGCCTATGTTTCCAGCGGCATAGGCACCTGGGGCCCACCCGTGCGCATCGGCAACCGGCCCGAAGTAGTGGTAATCACTTTGAACATAAAAGTTAACAACTGATGTGGGTCACCGCTTGTTTCACCCATTAAAAAATGTTAAAAAAACCATCCCTGACCAGCCTTCTTTTTCAAGCCAACTTTTGCGGTATTCTTCAATTTTAGTTCTCGACATTCAAATAACACTTCTTACCTGCTTAATATTCAGTGTTTTACTATTCATTACTAAGCTGTTATATGATTAAAAATACAAGCATCAGGCTGAACCAAATTCATGTGAATTGTTACAGGTTGATTGTCTGCATAATTGGTGAATTTTAATACATTTGCACCACTCTAATAAAACCTGATTACCATGTCGTTTGATCCTGAAAAATTCGTTGGTGAAGGCCTCACTTACGACGATGTGCTGTTATTACCTGCCTACAGTGAGGTATTACCCCGCGAAACTGATCTGAGCACACAATTCAGCAGAAATATTCAATTGCGTATCCCCATCGTTTCGGCTGCCATGGACACCGTTACTGAATCAACCATGGCCATTGCTATGGCTCAGGAAGGAGGTATTGGTGTATTGCACAAAAATATGACCATTGAAAAACAGGCTGCCGAAGTACGTAAAGTAAAACGTGCCGAAAACGGTATGATCATCGATCCCGTTACCATGCGCGATGATGCCACTGTGCTGGATGCCCTTAAAATTATGGAAGAATTTCACATTGGGGGTATTCCGGTTGTTGACAAACACAACAGGCTTACCGGAATCGTCACCAATCGCGACCTGCGCTTCGAAAGACGTATCAACAGGCCAATCTATGAGGTAATGACGCGCGAAAACCTCATCACAACAACAGAATTTACCGATTTTGAACAAGCCGCTGATATCCTTCAGGAACATCGCATCGAAAAACTTCCTGTGGTAGATAAAGACTACCGGCTTATCGGCCTGATCACTTATAAGGATATCATCAAGATAAAAGCCAGACCAAATGCCTGCAAAGATCAGCGCGGCCGGTTGAGAGTTGCTGCTGCCGTTGGAATCACTGCCAACACCATCGAAAGGGTTGACGCACTTGTATCGGAAGAAGTGGATGCCATTGTGGTGGATACTGCTCACGGCCATTCAAAAAGTGTGGTAGAAATGGCAAAAAATATCAAAAAGAAATACGGACAAATTGATTTGGTCATTGGCAATATCGCAACTGCCGAAGCAGCACTCGATTTGCTGGCTGCCGGTGCCGATGGCATCAAAGTGGGCATAGGCCCCGGATCTATCTGTACAACCCGTGTGGTAGCCGGCGTTGGTGTGCCGCAACTCACAGCAGTTTATGATGTGGCAAAAGCCTTGCAAGGTAGCGGTGTTCCTGTGATTGCCGATGGTGGTATCCGCTTTACAGGCGATATTGTGAAAGCCCTTGCAGGCGGTGCCAACAGCATCATGGCCGGATCACTCTTTGCCGGTGTGGACGAGTCGCCAGGCGAAACCATCATCTTCGAAGGACGTAAATACAAAACCTATCGTGGAATGGGATCTATCGAAGCCATGTCAGAAGGATCTAAAGACCGTTATTTTCAGGATGCTGAAGATGACATAAAAAAGCTTGTGCCCGAAGGTATTGTTGGTCGGGTGCCTTTTAAAGGAACCTTATCGGAAGTGATTCATCAGCTGGTCGGCGGGCTGCGTGCCGGGATGGGTTATACAGGTTCCAAAACCATCTCTGAACTTAAAAAAGCAAGATTTGTAAAAATAACTGCTGCCGGAATGTACGAGAGTCATCCGCACGATATCACCATAGTGCGGGAAGCACCAAATTACAGTCGTAAAAACTAATAATTGTTAACCAAATAAAATCCATCGATAAGATATGAGAACAACAATGCGCATCTTTTTTTTAAGCCTTTTGATGGGATCAGCATTCCTGTTGCAGGCTCAAAACAAACTTGATAAAAAAGTACTGATGACCATTGCCGATGAGCCGGTTACAGTAAAAGAATTCATGGATGTTTACGGCAAAAACAATGTCAATAACCAGGTGATTGATCAAAAATCACTGGAAGAATATCTTGAACTTTATATCAATTTCAAGCTCAAGGTTAAAGAAGCAGAAAGTCTTAAAATGGACACTGCCAAAGCCTTTATCGAAGAGCTGGAAGGTTACCGCAAACAATTGGCAAAGCCGTATTTTACGAACGAAAAAGTTAGCGAGGCTCTTTTGCAGGAGGCTTACGACAGGAAACTTCAGGACGTTAGAGCCAGTCATATCCTGTTGCGTCTGGATAAAAATGCACTTCCCGAGGACACTCTAAGGGTATATCAAAAAGCAATGGAACTCAGAAAGAGAATCCTCGCCGGTGAAGACTTTGCGGATGTTGCCGCAGAGGCATCAGAAGATCCTTCGGCACGCGACCGCGATGAAATTCCGGGCAAGCAGTCATTCAGGCCAGGAAACAAAGGCGATCTGGGATATTTCTCTGTTTTTGATATGGTTTATCCTTTCGAAAATGGAGCTTACAACACCCCCGTTGGTGAAATTTCGATGCCTGTACGTTCTGATTTTGGTTATCATTTGATTAAAGTCACAGAACGCAGCCCTGCAGTTGGCACCATAGAAGTGGCACATATCTACCTCAGCCTTCCGATCAATGCTCCGGATTCGCTCGATCAAGAAAAATCAGAACGCATCCAACGGATCTACGAAGAAATACAAGGCGGCATGAAGTTCGAAGAAGCCGTGAAAGCCTATTCAGAAGACCGTGGCTCGGCACAACGGGATGGCAAATTGAGCAAATTCACCGTAAATCGTATCGTACCGGAATTTGTCGAAACTGTGAAAACACTTGAAGTTGATGAAGTTTCAGCACCAGTAAGAACTGTTTACGGCTATCATATCATCAAACTGATCGGTACCGAAGCTCCCGGCAATTTTGAAGAAGAAAAAGCCAAACTGAGCGAAAGGCTGGCCAAAGACAGTCGCGCCCAAAAGTCGGAGCAGGCTGTAATAGCACAGATAAAAAAAGAAAACGGTTTCAAGGCAGATGAAGCTAATCTGCAAAGCTTTATCAGCCAGCTCGACAGCACCTTTGTGAGTGGAAAATGGGAGGCTCCCGAAAGCCTGAGCAACGATAACAGCCTCTTTAAATTGGGCAAGAAAAACTATACCAATACCGACTTTATCGCCTATATAAAAAGCAAACAAAGCAAACAGGAAAACCTGAATGCTGCACAGTATGCCCGTCAATTGTTTGCACAATTTACCGATCAAAGCTGCCTGGATTATGAGGACAGTCAACTCGAAAGGAAATATCCTGAGTTTGCTGCCCTTATGGAAGAATACCGCGATGGCATCCTGCTTTTCGATTTGATGGACAAAGAAGTTTGGTCAAAAGCAGTGAAAGACACTACCGGACTGGAGGCTTTTTATGAAGCACATAAAAACAATTATATGTGGGGCGAAAGAGCTGATGCTACCGTTTATACGATTACAAAGGATGAAGATGTCGCCCGTGTTAAGGAAATTCTTCAAACTGGCATATCTGATGAAGCATTGCTGCAAAAACTCGATCAGGACAGCATCCGTTCGGTAAGGATTAAAACAGGTAAATTCGAAAAAGGTGATAACAACTTTGTGGACATGACTGAGTGGAAAACCGGCCTGTCAGATGAGCTGAAAACCAATGTTGACAAGGGAAGTGTTTTTGTTCGGATCCATAAGGTTTTGGCTCCTGAGCCCAAAGCCCTGGATGAAGCCCGTGGAATAATCACCTCCGAATATCAAACAGAGTTAGAAAAACAGTGGGTGAACCATCTTCGCGAAAAATATCCGGTTACTGTAAATCAAAAAATATTCGAAAAAGTTAAATCAAACTATTGATGAGGCTGTTGCTGATCTTTGTTTTTGCAATTTTTACTGCTTGTACCTCCGTCAACGAATCAGGTAAAGGAGAGGTAGTTGCCAGGGTATATGGCAATTACCTTTACGAATCTGATCTGAAGGACTTGGTAACAACCGGAATTTCAAAACCGGATAGCATCATGCTCGTGAAACGTTTTATTGACAACTGGATCCGAAAACAATTGCTTATCCGCCAGGCCGAAAAAAACCTGACCGCTGCACAAACAGAGTTTCGAAAAAAACTCGAAGACTATCGTATCTCGCTCCTTATCTACACCTACGAAACAGAGCTCATCAAAGAAAAACTTGACACTTTAGTTACTGATGAAGAAATACTTGTCTATTACGAAAACAACAAACAAAATTTTGAACTGCGACACAACCTGGTGAAAGCTATTTATGTCATTTTGCCTGTTGATTCGGAAATGAAACCTGCTTTCAAAGTATTTTTGGCTAATCCTGATACCTTATTGCTTGATTCGCTCGACCAGCTGGCCTCCAGTCATGCCCTTTCGTATTATAACGACACCCTAAACTGGATTCGTTTTGATGACCTGATCATGCAAGTACCGCTCGAAGTACTTAATCAGGAGGCATTCCTAAAGAGTAAACAGTATGTAGAAATTGACGATCCTCCATTTAGTTATTTACTCAGAATAGAAGATTACTTGCTTAGTGAAAGCAATTCACCGCTGGAGATTGAGTACGAAAATATCAAAAATATACTGCTCAACCAAAGGAGACAGCAACTGCTTCGCGAAACCCAAAACGGCCTTTATGAGCAAGCACTACGGCAAAAAGCTTTTGAAATTTATTAAAAAAAATCACTGTTGTCCGGTAAAAATAACATAAGAACGCTCAATCGCTTTAATTATGCCGTCCCTAAGGGACTTGGGATAATCAAGGGTAACCTTTTATTCTACCCACATTTTGCCCCTAACGGGACAGTCCAGTTAGGGACAAAATATGGGTAGTCAGTGATTTACAATTTAGGAAAAAGTCCCGTACGTACGGGACGACATAATATTTTTACCGGACAACAATGAAAAAAATACAAGTTCTGTTTTTTAAATCACAGCCATTTCATGATGCAATAAGTCGTCCGGAAAACTGTTTACACAAAACAAAAACATGCTAAAGACATACGATATGATACTTAAAAAAATTATACCTGCTTTCTCTATTTTGGTGCTGCTTTTCACTTTTCAAGCCAAAGCGCAGCAAAAACAAGTGATTGATCAGGTGGCAGCAGTCGTTGGTAAAAATGTGATTCTTCAATCCGATATCGAAAATCAATACATCCAATACAGGCTTCAGCGTGGCATAAGCGGTAGTGCCGAGACCATCCGTTGCCAGATACTGGAAGATTTGTTGTTTCAAAAATTAATGCTCAACCAGGCCGAGATTGATAGCGTAGAAGTAACTGATGTACAGATAAATCAGGAAATGGAAAGACGTTTACGTTATTTCATCAACGAGTTGGGATCACAAGAGAAGCTCGAGGCTTACTACAACAAGAGCATCAACGAAATCAAAAACGAACTTCGCCGTCTTGTTAAAGACCAGATGCTGGTGCAGGAAGTACAAAACGACATCATGAACAGTGTGGAAGTGACGCCTTCAGAAATAAAAAATTATTATCGCACCATGCCTTCCGACAGCATCCCGATGGTAAATACCGAATACGAAATTGCTCAAATTGTTAAGAAACCTCCCATCAGTATTGACGAAAAACTAAAAGTGAAGGAACGCCTTTTCGACCTGCGTAAACGAATATTAGCAGGTGAGCGTTTTTCAACACTGGCTGTCCTGTATTCTGAAGATCCGGGATCAGCCCGAAAAGGTGGCGAGTTGGGTTTTTATGGTCGTGGCGAGTTATATCCTGAATTTGAAGCTGTTGCATTTAAACTGAAAGATGGAGAAATCTCTGAAATCGTTGAAACAGAAGCCGGCTTTCATATCATTCAAATGATCGAACGCCGCGGAGAATATGTAAACGTCAGGCATATCCTGCTTATGGCCAAAGTTTCTCCCGTAGCCCTCGAAAAAGCCAAAAACGAACTGGACACCATCGCCACACAAATCCGCAGCGGTGAGCTATCTTTTGAAGAAGCAGTCGAAAAATACAGCGATTATGAAGGCAAAAGCGGTTTGCTCCTGAATCCCTATACCGGAAGTACACTTTTTGAGGCCGACGATCTGGATCAGCAGGTTTCGTTTGTAATTGACAAACTGCAGCCTGGCGAGTTGAGCGATCCTGTTCCCATGATTACAGAAGAAGGCAAGGACGCATACCGTCTGCTGATGCTTAAAAGAAAAACAACGCCACACAAAGCCAATCTGCGTGATGATTACAACCGCATTCAGGCCTGGGCACTGCAAAAAAAGAAACAGGAAGCGGTTGACAATTGGATCAGAGAAAAATCAAATTCAGCCTATGTGCGCATCAATGAGAATTTTATGGATTGTGACTTTGATTATAACTGGAAAAACGAATAAAGCTAGGGCGAATTATGTACAAATCAGACAAAGAAGGGGCTGACGCCTTATTACTTAAATATCAGGAACTTAAAAAAGAGATTGGAAAGGTAATCGTCGGACAGGACGAAATCATTCACCAAACCCTACTGGCCATATTCAGCCAGGGGCATGTGTTATTGGTTGGGGTGCCTGGTCTGGCAAAAACCTTATTGGTCAATACCATAGGCAAAGCACTTGGGCTCAGTTTTAACCGTATCCAATTCACCCCCGATCTGATGCCCTCTGATATTATCGGCACCGAGATTCTTGATGAGTCACGTCATTTCAAATTTATCAAAGGCCCTGTTTTTGCGCAGGTTATCCTGGCCGATGAAATCAACCGCACACCGCCCAAAACACAAGCTGCCCTGCTGGAAGCCATGCAGGAAAAACGCATCACAGTTGCAGGGCAAACACATCAGTTGCTCGAACCATTTTTTGTGTTGGCCACACAAAACCCTATCGAGCAGGAAGGAACCTATCCCCTGCCCGAAGCACAACTCGACCGTTTTATGTTCAACCTTTGGCTGGATTATCCTTCCTTCGAAGAGGAGATTCTGGTGGTAAAACATACTACGGGAGGAGCTGTTCAAACCGTAAATGCAGTGATGAATGAAAATGAGATTAACTATTTTCAACAACTGGTGCGTAAAGTACCAGTGGCTGATAATGTGTATGAATATGCCGTGAAACTGGCTGGGAAAACACGCCCTAACACGCCGGTGGCTCACGATTTCACGAACAAATACATCAGCTGGGGTGCCGGTCCGAGGGCTTCGCAATACCTGATAATCGGAGCTAAGGCTAACGCCTTATTCAATGGAAGGTATTCACCTGACATAGAAGATGTTAAATCCGTTGCCTTACCTATTCTGCGTCATCGGCTGGTGCGCAACTACACAGCCGAAGCCGAAGGTATAAGCATGGAAGATATCATCCGTAAACTGCTTTGATTTGTTTGATCATCCAAAAACATTTAATTTTATGGGCCTATGAAATCTCGTATGAAAATTTATCTCAGTATTGCCGTCATTCTGGCCTTGATACTGATTACCTGGTATGCAACACGCCCTGAACTGGAATCTGGTGCTGTGATTGAGACAACGGTAAAAAAAGGACCCTTTATCATCAGTGTTACCACCACAGGAGAGCTGGAAGCCAAAAGCTCTGAAAACATTTTTGGCCCTTCGCCCTCCAGCCTGCGCGAAGCCCGCTTGTGGCAACTCAAAATTGACGACATCATCCCGGATGGATCTATCGTTGATTCCGGTGATTATGTTGCCCGACTCGACCGTACAGAGCTTACCAATAAAATCAAAGACCAGGAAATTGATATCGAGCAATTCCAGAACAATTTTACCAAAACCCAGCTCGATACTACCATGGAACTGAGAACAGCCCGCAACGATCTGGTCAACTTGAGGTATGCCATGGAAGAAGCCCAGATTACTGTTGATCAATCTATCTATGAACCGCCGGCAACCCAACGGCAGGTACAGATCGAACTCGACAGGGCACAACGCTCGCTGGATCAGGCCGAAAGAAATTATTCACTCAAATACGAGAAAGCCGTTGCCAATATGAGTGAGGTGGCAACCGCCCTCCGAAAAAAACAATCTGAATACGAAAAGCTGATTGCACTCAACGCAGAATTTACGATTAAGGCCCCTAAGGCCGGTATGGTAGTGTATCAACGCGATTGGGATGGTTCAAAGCGGGGTATTGGGGCAACTATCAGTGCCTGGGAAAATGTGGTGGCCACCCTGCCAAACCTCAGAGAAATGATCACCAAAACCTATGTGAATGAGATTGATATCTCGAAAGTTAAAACAGGTCAGCGCGTTGAAATTGGTGTAGATGCCTTTCCTGAAAAAAAATTCACGGGAAAAGTACTTGAGGTGGCAAATATCGGCGAGCAGATGCGTAATAGCAACGCCAAAGTTTTTGAGGTAAAGATAGAAGTGAACGAATTTGATTCTATACTTCGCCCTGCCATGACGACCAAAAACATCATCATCACCGAAGAAATTCAGGAGGCCTACTTTGTACCACTCGAAGCCATATACAACCTCGACAGCATTCAGTTTGTGTTTACCGGGGGAAAAAGGCAGCAAATTATTGCCGGAAAATCAAATGAAAATGAAATTATCATTTTAGCCGGACTTAACGAAGGTGATAAAGTGAGGTTGAGTCCGCCCGACAAACCCGAAAACTATCGCTTAAGCCTGTTGGATCCCGAAGTAGTGGCGAGTATTAGGGATAGCCTGAAAAAATCCGCACCCAAACCCAAAGAACCTGACGTTAAAAACGACACACCTCCAGCCAATCAGCCACAAGGTGGTCGTGGAAAAGGAGCAGCTAGAAGGCCTAATTAATTCTGACCTATGGAACGGTATCTGGAGATTTTACAAGTTGCATTAGAGGCGGTTTTTGCAAACAGATCGCGATCAATATTAACAGCATTGGGAATCATTTTTGGTGTAGCAGCCGTTATCGCCATGATGGCCATAGGCAACGGAGCACAGCAGGAAATTCTGGATCAGATGAAAATGGTTGGAGTTAACAACATCGTTGTGCAGGCCCGTTATGAAAAAACCAGCTCCGGAAACGATGACGCTGAAGATTCGGGCGGTCAGCAGCAGCGTAAGCAATATTCACCCGGCCTTACCCTGCTCGATGCCGAAGGAATCAAAGAAGTGATCCCAACTGTGCAACGCGTAAGCCCTGAAGTGTCGTACGAAACCAGCATCATCAAAGACGGCATCCGACAGCAAGCCAAGCTCAATGGGGTGCAACCAGATTTTTTTGAGGTCTTCAACCTAACTCTTACCACTGGTAATATGTTCACCAATGATCAACTCGAGAGTGGAAGCCCTGTTTGCATTATTGGTCCGGCTATTAAATCAAAGTTTTTTGCACTCGAAGACCCTATTGGTAAACATATTAAATGTGGCAACATCTGGCTTAAGGTAATTGGAGTGCTCGAAAACAGGCTGGCATCGGTCCAAAGCAGTCAGGATCTGGGAATATCCGATTTCAATAATAATATCTATGCACCCATTCAAACGGTTCTCTTGCGATTTAAAGATCGCGCACGAATCAACGAAGGTTCTCTCAATGCCGGAGGTAGTCAAACTACTATCTATACAGGAACTGGTGTGATGTCATTCTCGAGCAGCTCAAGCGGCGAAGATGATGCCAACTATCACCAATTGGACAGGATAGTGGTACAGGTTGACGAAAGTGAAAACCTCACAGCAACGACAGATATTCTCACAAAAATGCTCAACCGGAGGCATTTGGGTGTTGAAGATTTTCAGATTACTGTACCCGAGCTGCTACTCAAACAGGAGCAACGGACAAAAGATATTTTCAATATCGTGTTAGGTGCCATTGCAGGAATTTCGCTGCTTGTAGGAGGCATCGGCATCATGAATATCATGCTGGCCTCGGTGATGGAGCGCATTCGCGAAATTGGTGTGCGCCGTTCAGTGGGTGCCACCAAAAGGGATATCATCTTTCAGTTTCTTTCCGAAGCCATACTGATTAGCATTAGCGGAGGCCTTTTTGGCATTCTATTGGGTGTGATTATGGCACGTACCATTATGGAAACAACTGATATCCTGACAATTGTATCAATAGGAAGTATAATGATTTCTTTTGGTGTTGCTGCATCTGTTGGCATTGTGTTTGGCTATCTGCCTGCTCGCAAAGCCGCACAGCAAGATCCGGTGACCTCACTCAGACACGATTAACAAAAAAACAATTACCATGGAACATTCAAACGAACTTATCGAAATTTTTGCAGGGAGCAACATTCAGGCACTTGCCCTCAAATATGAACTGGAAGAAGCAGGGATTCCCTGCATGATCCGCAACGATCAGGAAGCTGGTAATTTGGTCGGAATTGGCTCAATTCAGGCTGACGTTCGCATACTCATAGAGGAAGTAAATATGGGAAAAGTACGTCCGATACTGGATGCCTTTCTCGAAAAAAACTCTGACTAAAATAAACAGCATCACTCAAAAATGAAATTTTTAAAGCATTTGGCATGAAAATTAAGCTTGGTGAAGGAATCCTGACAGGTATAATAATGTTACTGTTTTCAACGGTATCAGCGCAAAGCCTGCAAAGCGGTGAGCAAAACTACCTTACTTTATCAGAAGCCATCCAACTGGCACAGGAACGCTCGCCCGATGCCTTAATCAACATACACCGTTTCAGGCGCAGCTACTGGGAATACCGCAGTTTTAAGGCCGGTTATCTGCCAAATATAACGCTTACCGGCACGCTGCCGAATTTTACGAAATCTATTGATGCCATTACACAACAAGACGGCAGCGAAAATTATCGCGACCGAACCGTGTCACGTTATTCGGCAGATATCGCACTCACCCAACGCATCGGACCCACTGGCGGTGAGGTGTTTCTGCAATCCGGACTGGAGCGTCTTGACAATTTTTATACAGATACTTCCACCATTCAGTATCATTCAACACCGGTAAGCATCGGTTTCAGACAGCCTATATTTGGCTATAACGCTTACAAATGGGATAAGCAAATTGAGCCATTGGTGTATGAAGAAGCCAAACGACAATATCTCGAAAGCCGCGAACAGGTTGCCATTACAGCAATCAATCATTTTTTTAATCTGTTGATGGCACAGGTGGATCGCAACATCGCCATTAAAAATCAGGCTAATTATGATACCTTATTCAATATCGCCAAAGGACGTTATGTGCTCGGTAAAATAGCCGAAAATGAACTGCTACAGCTTGAGTTAAACCTACTCAAGGCCAATGCTGCCGCCGAAAATGCCGACCTGAATTATCAAAACATGCTTTTTAAATTCAAATCCTATTTGCGTATTACCGGTAGCCAGCCTCTGGTACTTATTCCACCAGCCGAAACCCCACACTTCGCTATTGACGTGAATGAAGCTATCAGCGAGGCACATACGAATACATCTTCAGGACTGGCTTTTGAGCGCCGTATGATTGAAGCTGAAAGCCAAATAAGCATGGCAAGGTTAAATGGGAGATTTGATGCTGAGATATTTGCCTCTTATGGCTTAACCCAATCCGCTAATAAAATACAGGATGTTTATAATAATCCACTCGATGAAGAACGTATTAGTCTGGGACTCACAATTCCTATCCTGGATTGGGGTCAGGCACGAGGCCGAATACGGATGGCAGAATCCAATTACGATCTGGTGAAGACCAGCATTGAGCAGGAACGAATTGATTTTGATCAGGATATCTTATTGCAGGTAGTTCAGTTTGGGATGCAAAAAAACCAGCTGATGATAGCTGCAAAATCAGATACCGTAGCCCAAAAACGATTCGATGTAACCCAAAAACGCTATATGATCGGCAAGGTGAACGATGTGCTGGAACTTAATAATGCGCAGATCGACAACGACAATGCCAAAGTAAGTTATTACAATGCCCTGAAAAATTACTGGAACAACTACTACGAACTACGCAAATCAACTTTGTTCGACTTCGAAAAAGGTCAAAAAATACATATTGACCCGGAAGAATTAATTGAGAAATAATTTTGCTAAAAGCAAAGCAACAATGCATTCAAAACTGAATGATCAGTCCAAGATGTTGGGGCCCGATTAATGGCGAAAACGTCAGACTTGTTGCAGATGCCGAGCTTTGGGCAGTCTGTTTTTGTTTCTGATTAAATTTCAAAACTCCCCTGCCAATAACATAACCCAGTGCCATCCCCACAAACACATCCGAAGGCCAGTGCTCGTCACTGAATAATCTTCCGGAAGCGGTAAAAGCGGCCAGGCCGTAAGCTGTAATACCTACCCACATTTTGTCTTTGTAATATCCTGCCAAAACCGTTGCCACTGCAAAAGCACGCACGGTGTGCCCCGACGGGAATGCATCGTGACCACTGAAAGGACCATACCAGTCATCAGATTCATAAGCCGCATTGGGTCGCGGACGTCCTGCCAGACTTTTCACAAGCCAGGCAGCTCCAGCACTCAGCACAAAAGCCTGCAAACCAGCCAGCGAAGCCTCTTTCATTCGGCAATCTGAGCGTGAAGCTCCCGCCCAATACATCCCACCCAAAATTGGCAGACTCAGCAAACCATTTCCACCCAAATCACTAAATTGTGTATAACTTTTTGCAGCACCCTCAGGTAGTTGCCGATCAAAAAAATCAAAGACCTGCTGATCCTGCGTGTAAAGCAAAACGGCTGAACCGGCCACAGCGGCAGCAACAAGCCAATCTGTTGTATTATACTGCACTGGCTGCGTAAGCGTGTAAACACCAGCATTAAAATAAGATTTCAGATACTTTCCATCGGCTTGTGGAATACAATTGTTCTGAGCCGAAAGTTGCATAACCAGGGCAAAAAAAACAAACAGCAATTGTATCCTGAAAAACTGCCGACTAAACACCATTATTCCATGGTTTTCGCCTGATTCCAAAGTCCGTCCATCTCTTCCAGGCTCATTTCATGCAGTTTTTTCCCTTGCTGTTCAGCTACTTTTTCGATGTGGCTAAATCGCCTTTTAAACTTGCGGTTGGTGCGTTCGAGGGCATCCTCAGGGTTAATCCCCACATAACGGGCATAATTAATCAAGGCAAACAACAGATCACCAAATTCATCCTCACGCCGGTGCAAAGGAGATTCCTGATCAGCCTCAGTTTTAAGCTCTTGCAATTCTTCGAGTACCTTATCCCAAACCTGATCCTTATGCTCCCATTCAAAACCAACTCCGCCAGCTTTCTCCTGCATACGATAGGCTTTTAAGAGGGCAGGTAAGCTCTGCGGAACACCTTCCAACACAGATTTCTTCCCTTCTTTAAGTTTGATGCGTTCCCAGTTTTCCTTCACATCATCTGAACCGTTTACTTTTACTTCTCCATAAATATGAGGGTGCCTGATAATCAGTTTTTCGGCTATGCTTTCAAGCACATCTTTGATATCAAAAGCCCCCTGCTCTTCACCTATTTTAGCATAAAAAACAAGATGAAGCATCAAATCACCCAGTTCCTTTTTCACCTCATTAAGGTCGTGATTCAGGATGGCATCACTCAGCTCGTAGGTTTCTTCGATAGTGAGGTGACGCAAACTTTCGAGGGTTTGCTCACGATCCCAGGGACAGCCCGCACGTAACTCGTCCATAATTTTTAATAAGCGTCCAAATGCTTCCAGTCGTTGATCCATTGTTTTAAAAATTTATTGCAAAAGTAAGCCTTTAAGCGACAACGGGATGCTTATTAAACAGAAACCATTGATAGCTACCCCACCCAAATAAATTATCTTTGCGCCGAAAAGCTGAAACATTGAAAATGCCCTTGAATAAAGGATTAATCACATTTTTCTTTTGCATTGTCTGGCTCACAACTTTTGCTCAGGGAGGGCCACCAAAACCAAAACACAACTTCCAGGTAGAGACAAGGTTCCATGGGGCCATTTTCTTGCAGCATCATTTTGAAATGAAACGTTTTGACGCTCATTTTCCGGCCATCGAAATAAGCCTTCAACGTGCCACTTTCGGGAAGAAAAAATGGGAAGCTCTCTATCGTTATCCTATGATCGGGCTGTCGTATTGGTATGCCAGTTTGGGAGGATTCGATGCCCTTGGTAAGGCACATGCCATCTACCCCTTTATCAATTTTCCATTGAATCCGAACCTGAAAAACAGCATCAATTTCAGGCTTGGAGCAGGATTGGCTTACCTTACCAATAAATTTCATCCAACTGATAATTACCAGAATTTTGCAATTGGTTCGCATCTCAACGCCGCGGTGAGCCTGCATTTCGATTATAGATTTCAGGCAAGCCATCGCCTACAGTTTTTTGTGTCTGCCGGACTAACACATTTTTCGAATGGCTCGATGAAAACCCCAAACTACGGACTTAATATCCTCAGCATTAGTGCCGGAGCAGCTTATAACCTGCGCAAACCAAATCCTTATCTGGATTTAAAACTGCTTCCGGAATTGTATAAATTCGAATTTGATGGCAAAAAATGGCTGTCGGTAGAAGCGCAATTTGCTATGGGATTTAAAGATATGACACAGGAAACCGGGAAAAGTCACACTATTTTTGATGCTGCCATAAATGTGATGAAACCCCTATCGATGCGGAGTAAAATCGGGATTGGTTTCGACCTTACAAAAGATGGTTCTGACAAAGCAATCCTGCTTCGAAGAGGCATTCCGGTTGAAAATGAATCAAAACTTCTAAAACCTGGTGCTAACCTGGCTTATGAGATGCTGCTCGACCGAACATCGTTTCTGTTTAATATGGGTATGCATCTGGCCGGTGCCGAACGCAACGAAGGTGATTTTTACCAAAAACTGGCCATAAAACAATTATTCACTGAGAATCTTTTCGGAACTATTGCCCTCACCGTTCACTTCGGAAAAGCTGATTACATCGGTTTTGGGCTGGGTTATCGGTTCGATTTTAAATACTATTGAGCATGAACCGGAAAATTAATCTTATCTTCCTCGTGTTGAGCCTTATCCTGCAAAATGGATGCAAAAAAAGTCCGGGCGACTGCTTTACCGCTACAGGTGAAATAACAAAAGAAACGCACCGGCTCGAACAGTTTAACAGCATCAAGATGCTGGATAATATTGATGTTGAACTGGTTTCGGGGAATTCTCCCATGCTTGAGGTTTCGGCAGGCAAAAATCTGCTCGAAAAAATCGAAACCACAGTTGTTGATGGTGAGCTAATCATCAAAAACAACAACCACTGCAATTTTGTGCGTAGCTATGATAAACCCTTATCAGTCAGGGTTTATTTTCAACAAATAGACAGCATTGAATACCGCTCGGTGGGAAACCTGATCTGCCTGGACACGATTATTAATCCGGATACTTTTAAGATAGATGTGTATGAAGGTGCCGGAAACATTAATTTATTGCTCAACAATTACCGTACTCACCTGAGTTTTCACTACGGAACAGCCTCATTAACAGCAAGTGGTTATTCACAACTTGCCTATATCTATCAGGTAAGTTTTGGCCCCATTGATGCAAGAGATTTAATTTCAAGTTTTGCTTATCTCGAGAACAACAGCACCAATCACACCTGGGTGAGAGCCACCACTGTGCTCGAAGCCACGATCAACAGCATTGGCAATGTCTATTATTTTGGCGATCCACAAACCGCATTAAGTGGGAGCGGCAGTGGTAGTTTGATTCGATTGGACGACTGAAAGAAATCAGCTCTTAGCTCAACAGCTCCAGTTGATAAATCTGCCTGGTTTCGGGAGTAATTTTATAGCGATCATCAATGCGATGACCAACCAGCCAGATGATTTCACCATTTCCGTTGATCAGCAGCCAAACTTTTTGCTTTTCAAAAACACTGAATCGTTCGTCAATGAAAAAATCACTGACCAATTTTGATCCTTTCATACCGATTGGTCTAAAGCGGTCTCCTTGTTTCCAGGGTCTTAGGTGCAGCGGGAAATGCAATTGGTCAAAATCAATCAAGGCACAGGATGGATCTTTGTTGAGCTCTGATGAAGCATTCCATTCAAATTGCGCTATTTTCAGATGAATCGGATGGAAAATCTCCTTCTCATTTGCATTCAAAACAAAATATTGTTCTGTTTTACTCTCGTCTTTTTTCCTGATCTGTAATTCATTTCTATCAATCAAAACCTGGAATGAAGCCGAAAAAAACTGCTTGCCGGAACCTGCCTCAAGGACATTAAAAACCTGGACAGCCTGATCATAATTAAATCCAAAAGTTTTGAGGTATTCAAAGAGCAATGCCAAACCCTCAGAATGATTCAGAAACATGTTTTTGTCAACCGAATGTAAATTATCTTCAACTTTGGTATTACCATAAAAATCTGCTAACAAATGCCTGTACAAGCGTTCCTCGCGTTGCAACATATCAATGGATTCTGCAATTTTTGAGAGATACCCCGGATTTATGGCAGCAATTTCATTCAGCAATCCATGTCTGATTTTATTACGTAAATAGTTGGTTTCCTGATTAGAGCTATCCTCTCGCCATGCCAGTGCATTCTCATGTGCATAAACTTCAATAGCATCTCTTCCTTGCTCTAGTAATGGCCTAACCAGCAATCCCTTGGAAGGCAACATCGCTTTAAGTCCGGTAATCCCTGATCCCCTGAAAAGATTAATAAAAAAAGTTTCCAGTTGATCATCCCGATGATGACCTAAAACCACTTTAGTAAATCCAAACTCCTCCGAAAGCCTTGAAAACCAAGTATAACGCAACTCTCTTGCTGCCATTTGCGTGGATAAACCCTTCTGAGCTGCATAACTTTTCGCGTCAAAGCGTTCGACCATAAGCTTTAGACCTGAACTTTCGGCTAAATTTTGAACAAATTGCTCATCGCCATCCGATTCGGGTCCGCGAAGCGAAAAGTTACAATGTGCCAAAACAGGCTGAAAGTCCAACTGTAGCAGGACATGCAACAACACAACAGAATCTATCCCTCCGCTGATTGCAAGCAACAAGCTGTCCGAATTGGAAAACAGCTTATGTGATTTAATAAATTTCGCAACTTCTGCAAGCATAAGCAAAAGTAACCAATTGTTGGCTCAAAAAAAATCCTGCCTTTTCGAAAAAGCAGGATAATTTTCAATAACGAACAAGTTTTTAAGACTTACTCAATAGTCCAGGTTCCGCCACTATTCAGCAAATCATCAACAGATTTAATGGTAGTCTTTTGTTTTTCGGCCTCAATCGTATCGACCATTTTCTGGTCAAACGTTTCAAAGGCTACTGATCTGATAACACCTAAAGCAACCGGATATTCCGGAGGCATCATTCTGGCAATCATCATGTGAATACCCGGATCGGTTTCGTACTGATCATGAATCAGTATATCCTTTTCTGTAATGCCATTCTCTCCAAGTGTTGCTATCTCCAGTTTGGTTCCTCTGAGCACAATTCCTTTCTCATTATTTTTTCCAAAAAGCATTGGTTTTCCATGCTCGAGCCACAATTGGTAGTCATCACGGGTTTCGCGGCTTGTGATCAGATCGTGTACTTTGTTGGCAAAAATCACACAGTTCTGCAATATTTCGACCAATGAAGTGCCTTTATGTTTGGCTGCTTCTATAAAAACCTTGGTCATCGCTTTGGGGTTAACATCCAACACACGGGCAAAGAAATTCCCCTGTGCACCTATCACAAGTTCACCTGGATTAAAAGGACGTTCGAATGTTCCCTGCGGACTGGTTTTTGTTTTCGAACCCTTTGGCGTTGTAGGCGAATACTGCCCTTTGGTAAGACCGTAAATCTTATTATTAAACAACAAAATATTGATGTCAATATTTCGTCTGATGGTATGGATAAAATGATTACCCCCAATGGCCATACTGTCGCCATCGCCGGTGATCATCCAAACACTAAGTCGCGGATTGGAAAGTTTTACTCCGGTAGCAAGGGCAGCAGCACGACCATGAATCCCGTGGAATCCGTATGTATTCATATAATAAGGGAAGCGCGAAGAGCAACCAATACCAGATACTACAACAAAATCTTCTTTGGGAACGCCCAGGGTAGGAAACACATTTTCAACAGCATGAAGTATGGCATGATCACCACAGCCCGGACACCATTTTACCATTTGATCGCTGGCAAAATCTTCCTTTGTAAGTTGAAGCACCTCAGGATCTAATATTTGATTTTCCATGATTATCACTTTAAAAGTTCATTAAATTTAGCTTCCAGTTCAGCCACCATAAAGGGCAGTCCCTGAATTTTATTATATTGTTCATATCTGAACTGAGGGAAGTTCATCCTCAGGTACTTAACAAACTGTCCGTTGTTGATTTCACTAACCACTATCTTCTTATACCGGCCAAGCAATGCTTCGGTATTTTTGGGCAATGGCATGATATGACGGAAATGGGCAAGTGCAATTGATTTGCCCTGTTCGCGCATTTTTTCAACCACAGTGAGCATCACACCATAAGTTCCACCCCAACTAACAACAAGCAAATCAGCTACATCCGGGCCAAAAACTTCCTGCTCGGGAATATAATTGGCCACCCGCATCACTTTCTCTTCACGCAGATAAGTCATGCGTTCATGATTTAACGGATCGTGCGAAACTGTCCCGACAACATCCAACTTTTCCAGGCCACCTATGCGATGACGGAGGCCTGGTGTTCCGGGTAATGCCCATTGTCGGTTTAGCTTTTCCGGATGGCGTTTGTATGGCTTATAATCCGCATCATTTGCCTTTGCCAAAGGAGGGTTAATGGCTGGAAGTTCAGCTACTTTAGGGATTCTGAACACTTCTGAACCATTAGCCAGTGAGCCATCCGTAAGTAAAATTACAGGCGTCATATGCTCCATCGCCAGTTTGGATGCTTCATAGGCACTATAAAAACAATCGACCGAGCTACGGGCAGCTAGCACGATCACCGGAGCTTCTCCATTACGCCCGTAAAGTGCCTGCATCAGATCACTTTGCTCCGATTTGGTGGGCAATCCGGTAGAGGGGCCTCCACGCTGAACATCAACAATAACGATGGGGAGCTCTGTCATCACGGCAAGGCCAATCGCCTCGCTTTTAAGCGATAAGCCGGGCCCACTGGTGGTGGTAATGGCCAGTGAGCCAGTAAAGCTGGCTCCAATGGTCGAAACTATACCGGCTATCTCGTCTTCTGCCTGCAGGGCCTTAACTGAAAGACTCTTATGTTTTGAAAGTTCCTGCAAAATCTCTGTGGCAGGTGTAATGGGATAAGATCCTAAAAATAACTCCCTTCCCGATCGCTCAGAAGCTGCCATAAATCCCCAGGCTGTTGCAATATTGCCCGTTACATTGCGATAGCGGCCTTTGGCAAGTGGTGCAGGTTCAACCTTATAAGTGTTTCCAAACAATTCTATCGTTTCTGCGTAATGATTGCCGGCAGCCAATACTGCCTTGTTAGCCTCAACAATCAATGGATTAGTCTTGAATTTCTGCTCAAAATATTTGTCGATCAGGCTGGTATCCCTGTTAAAAAGATACATCACTATACCCAAGGCAAACATATTTTTTGTCTTCAGGGTTGACTTCATGTCCAGGTTAAGGTGCTTCACAGCTTCCTTGGTCATGGAAGATATCGGAGCCTTAATTAATTTGTACTTTTCGAGTGAGCCATCAAGTGTTGGATCAGTTGTATAACCGGCTTTTTCAATTCCTTTGTCGATAAAAGCATCCTCATCAACGATGATAATGGAACCTTCCTTAATCCATCGCATATTGGCTTTTAAAGAGGCCGGATTCATGGCAATCAGCACATCAGCCAAATCACCGGAAGTATGAACTGTTTTTTGTCCAAAATGTATTTGGAAACCGGAAACACCTGACACAGTGCCTTGCGGAGCACGAATTTCGGATGGATAATCCGGAAAAGTAGCGAAATCATTACCGGCAAATGCCGTAGAATCAGAGAATAAAGAGCCCGTCAATTGCATCCCATCACCTGAATCGCCTGCAAAACGAATCACGACCTGATCGAGCTCAACAACCTTACTGTTCTTGCTTGTCATAGCTATTTTTTTAAAATTGCTACAAAGGTAAAAACTTTCATATTGCCCCAAGCTGAATCAGCATCAGGAGCCTGATCTGAAACGTTTGCATATCCTTAGCAATACCAGCTTATACCCTTGATTTACTTATTATTACATGACAATATATTTACAGGCCGGATAACAGCTTCATAGCTTAAATAGATTCAGTCTAAATTCCAAATAATAGCTGTTCTTCACAAAAGAATAAGACACCTTTCAAAAAGTTGTTGATAATACACCTCTTTCAGCCTGATTTAGTGGTTTTTAAGTCTCACTTTCCGACAATTATTCCCAGTTTTTACCCTGCCCTATACAAGCTTATTCGGTCAGGAAAACGGCTTGCAGCAAAATCGTAAAGAAAAAACAGCAAAAGCCCCTCAATTTAGATTAGCTATAAATTATGCAAAAGCCATACTACATTCACCATAACTCCTATCTTTGCAGCATAAATTTATTGTTAAATTTTAAAAACAGACAGTTATGGCTTACAAAATCACTGAAGATTGCACAGCATGTGGCACTTGTATTGATGAATGTCCGGTTGATGCTATTTCTGAAGGCGATATCTACGTGATAGATCCTGATGTTTGCACCGATTGTGGTTCATGCGCTGATGTTTGCCCGGTTGAAGCAATCATCCCGGAATAAATTCTTAAGTAGCAACAAAAGCACTACTCAATTTATTGAGCTGAGTATTCAGTCAAATTTATTAAAGCCTGTTAAATACAGGCTTTTTTTGTATCTGCAAAGGTTTTCGATAGAATGATTCTTAATAAATACCTAACTTTGCAGGCTGTAATTAAGTGCATTTTTCATGGACGACTACACTTTTTTAAACGCCAACGATCCTGCTGTATTGGAATCTCTGTATCAGCAATTTAAAAATAACCCCGATCAAACCGACCCTCAACTGAGACGTTTTTTTGAAGGTTTTGATTTTGCTGTGAAAGATTATACCAACAGGCCTGGTGAGGTTTCGCTTGCCACCGGCAAAGAGTTTAAGGTGATTAGGCTGATAGAAGAATATCGGAAACGCGGCCATCTTTTCACCAAAACCAATCCGGTGCGCAAACGCAGAACCTATACTCCCAGCCTGGATATCAGCAATTTCGGCTTATCAGAGAGTGATTTGGATAAGGTATTTGAAGCCGGAACCGAAGTAGGACTTGGTGCCATCAGCCTCAAAAATATCATTGGTATGCTTGAGCAAACCTATTGTCGCTCAGTTGCTGTTGAATATGTCTATATCCGAAAAACGGAAATTGTTTCCTGGTTGCAACAAAAGATGGAATCTGCACGCAACACACCTAAGTATCCGGTATCCGATAAAAAATACATCCTTGATAAACTTAATCGGGCAGTAAGCTTCGAAGCTTTTCTGCATAAAAAATTCCCCGGCCAAAAACGTTTTTCACTCGAAGGTGCCGAATCGCTCATTCCGGCTTTGGAAGCCATCATGGAAAAGGGTTCAGATCTGGGTGTTTCGGAATTCATAATTGGTATGGCTCATCGCGGAAGGCTTAATGTACTTGCCAATATCCTGCGTAAGCCTTATGCCGACATTTTCAGTGAGTTCGATGGTAAGATGTACGAAGACGAAACCCTGTTGGGTGATGTTAAATATCATCTGGGATACACTTCTGAACGAAAAACAACTACCGGAAAAACCGTTAAGCTTACACTGGCTCCTAACCCTTCGCACCTCGAAGCGGTTGACCCTGTTGTGCAAGGAATTGCAAGAGCCAAGATTGATCAATACCATGATGGCAACTTCAGTAAAGTTACACCCATTATCATACATGGTGATGCTTCCATTTCGGGTCAGGGCATTGTGTATGAAATAGCTCAAATGTCTGAATTAAAAGGATATCGCACCGGTGGCACCATACATTTTGTGATCAACAACCAGATCGGATTTACTACAGATTACCTGGATGGCAGGTCAAGCACTTATTCTACTGATGTGGCAAAAGTTACACAATCGCCTGTATTTCACATAAATGGCGACGATCCTGAAGCCGTGGTTTATGCCATTCAGCTTGCTATGGAGTTTCGCGAGAAATTTCATAAAGATGTGTATATTGATCTGCTTTGCTATCGCAAATATGGTCACAATGAGGGAGATGAACCCCGCTTTACACAGCCTATTCTGTACAAAGTGATTGAAAAACATCCCAATCCCAAAATGCTTTATGAAAAACAGCTGCTGGCTGAAGGGGTTGTTACAGAAGAAGAAATTAAAGCACTGGAAGCCAAAAATTTAGAAAAGCTTGAATTCAGTCTTTCCGGAGCAAAAGAAAGAGAAAAATCGTTTATCAACAACTTTTTGGCCGACACCTGGAAAGGTATCCGCAAAGCCAACAACAGCGATTTCGAGCATAAAACAAACACCGGCGTTGACAAGGACACGCTGCTGACAATTGCCAAAAAACTGACTTCCTTACCCGAAGACAAAAATTTCTTCCGAAAAACCAGTCGTCTGCAACAGCAGCGATACGATATGGTTTTCAAGGATAACCAACTCGATTGGGCCATGGGCGAATTGCTTGCCTATGGTAGTCTGGTTCACGAAAAAACACCTGTTCGGCTTAGTGGTCAGGATGTTGAGAGAGGAACTTTCTCGCATCGCCATGCGGTATTACGAGTAGAAGATTCTGAAGAACAATATATCCCACTCTGCTCGATTAGCGAAAACCAAGCGACTTTCGATGTATATAATTCACCCCTTTCGGAATATGGTGTGTTGGGATTTGAATATGGCTATGCGCTGGCTTCACCCGAAACGCTTACCATCTGGGAAGCTCAGTTTGGCGATTTTAATAATGGTGCACAAATCATCTTCGACCAGTTTTTAAGCAGTGCCGAAGACAAATGGAATGTAATGAACGATTTGGTAGTTCTGCTGCCTCACGGCTACGAAGGCCAGGGGCCTGAACATAGTTCGGCGCGCATCGAACGCTTTTTGAGCTTATGTGCCGAAAACAATATGCAAATTGCCAATTGCACCACACCCGCCAACTTTTTTCATATCCTGAGACGACAACTTAAAAGACCTTTCCGTAAACCCCTTGTCATCTTTACGCCCAAAAGTCTGCTGAGGCATCCAAAATGTGTTTCGCCAATCGAAGCCTTTGAATCCGAAACCGGCTTTCAGGAAGTGATTGACGACCCAACCACTGATCCAAAAAAAATTGAAAAAGTTGTATTCTGCTCTGGCAAAGTTTATTACGACTTACTCGAAGAGAAAGAACGCAAAAAAAATGAAACCATTGCCTTTGTTAGATTAGAACAACTTTATCCCTTACCACGTAAGCAAATGCTTGCAATCATCGAAAAATACAAAAAGGCAAAAACACATCTTTGGGTTCAGGAAGAACCTATGAATATGGGTGCCTGGAAATACATCCATCACGAATTTAAGGAAATTCCGCTTAAGCTGATTGCACGTCCGGCAAGTGGAAGCCCGGCTACAGGCTCACCAAAATTCCATGTGATCAGGCAGCAAAAAATCATTGACAAAACCTTTGAAATGTGCGAGTGTCCTTTTGTGGACAAGGAATGTGGCATGTTGTGTATTGGCAACAAATGGCGCTCGTTTGAGCATGAGCTCAAGGAAATGAATGTAGATAAGATTGATAGTAAGTTTCATAACGCAGAAAAAAAGCTGTAATTAAAATACATCACTATGGCTATCGAAATAAAAGTACCCAGCCCGGGAGAATCAATCAATGAAGTACAATTGGCCAACTGGCTCGTTAAGGACGAATCCTATGTTGAAAAAGATCAGGATATTGCTGAAATTGATTCGGACAAAGCCACTTTAAGCATAGCAGCCGAAGCATCCGGAACCATCCATTTTAAGGCTTCGGAAGGAGATACGCTGGAGGTCGGTTCGGTGATTGCTACTCTGGATACCGATGAAAATGCAGCTCCGCCCAAAAATGCACCTAAGAGCGAACCCCAAAAAACAGAACCAAAGCAAGTACAAGCAGAAAAAGTTACTGATAAAATCCCGGAGCCCGAAGCTCCAAAAAAGGAGTCAGCTGAAAAAAGTAGTCAAGAACAATCTTTGAAGTTGTCTCCTTTGGCTCGTGAGCTCATGAAAAAAGAAAACATCAACGAGCAGGAACTGATTGAGTTCTTTAAACATTATCGCATTGATTCAAAGGACGTTAACTTTTATCAGAAAAACAAAGACAAACACTCAGACACCAAACAGCCGGTAGAGGCGCAGGCAGCCTGGGGAGGCACCCGTAAGGAAGAACACAAAAAGATGAGTATGTTGCGAAAAAAATTATCGCAACGCCTGGTTTCGGTAAAAAACGAAACAGCAATGCTCACCACTTTTAATGAGGTGAACATGACTCCGATCATGGAGATCAGAAAAAAATACAAAGAAACTTTTAAAGAACAACATGAGATTGGCCTGGGATTCATGTCGTTCTTCACCAAGGCAGTTACAGAAGCCTTACATCATTTTCCTCAGGTAAATGCCCAAATTGATGGCGATGAAATTGTTTATTACGATTATGCCGACGTCAGCATTGCCGTGTCGGGGCCTAAAGGATTAGTGGTTCCTGTAATTCGCAATGCCGAATCTTTAAGTCTGGCAGAAATTGAACATAAAGTAAAAGAGCTGGCAACAAAAGCCCGTGATAACAAGCTCAGTCTGGATGAAATGACAGGCGGAACTTTCACTATCACCAACGGAGGGGTGTTTGGCTCGATGTTATCAACGCCCATCATCAATCCGCCTCAGTCGGCCATTCTTGGCATGCATAATATTGTTGAACGCCCGATAGCCGTAAACGGTAAAGTTGAAATACATCCGATCATGTATGTTGCATTGAGCTATGACCATCGCATCATCGATGGCCGCGAATCTGTTGGTTTTCTGGTGAAAGTAAAAGAATTACTCGAAAATCCGGTCAAGATGTTATTTGGATCAAAAGATCCTGTTGAAGTTTTACTGGGATTATAAAAATGAGAAAAGAAGTTGATTTTTTAGTTCTGGGTTCAGGAATTGCAGGACTAAGTTTTGCACTTAAAGTTGCTGCGCATGGCAAGGTGCTCATTGTAACAAAAAACAAAGCCAACGACACAGCCACCTGGTATGCCCAGGGCGGAATCGCTGCCGTGATGTATAATCCCGATTCGCACGAAAAACATATCCAGGACACCCTGAATGCCGGAAGTTACCTCAATGATGAGAAAATCGTTCGAATGACGATAACCGAATCAACCGAGCGGGTGAAAGAACTAATTGAATGGGGTACGCACTTCGACACTGAATCGTCCGGAAAGTACGCACTGGCAAGAGAAGGTGGACATTCTGAGAAACGTGTGCTGCATTTTCAGGATAAAACAGGTGCCGAAATACAACGAGCCCTGATCGAAAAAGTAAGACAACATCCAAACATCGAAATGCTGGAAAACCATTTCAGTATCGACCTGATAACACAACATCATCTTGGACGAATTATAAGGCGTTCACATTCTGACATTCAATGCTTTGGTGCTTATGTCCTGAATCCTGAAAATGGTGAGATTATCACTGTTTTGGCCAAGAGTACCCTAATTGCCACCGGAGGTGCCGGTAACGTTTATCAAACTACCACCAACCCGAAAATTGCTACTGGCGATGGTATTGCCATGCTTTATCGGGCAAAAGGAGTGGTTGACAACCTGGAATTCATTCAGTTTCATCCAACCTCACTCTACAATCCAAAAGAAAAACCTTCATTCCTGATCACCGAAGCCCTGAGAGGAGCCGGAGCCGAATTAAAAGATCTTAATGGCAAAGCCTTTATGCATCGCTACGACAAACGTAAATCCCTGGCTCCTCGCGATATAGTGGCTCGTGCAATTGATAATGAAATGAAAATTTCTGGAAGTGATCATGTTTATCTTGACGCCCGTCATATTGACGAAAACGAAATCATGCACCACTTTCCAACGATTTATGCCAAATGTTTAAGCATCGGTATCAACATCACGAAAGATATGATTCCGGTGGTGCCGGCTGCTCATTATATCTGTGGCGGCATCAAAACCGATGAGCATGGTGCCACCAGCATCAAAAATCTTTTTGCTTCTGGTGAGGTGACTTCTACCGGGCTGCATGGGGCTAATCGCTTGGCATCTAATTCGTTACTTGAATCAATTGTTTTTTCGCACAATGCAAGCCTCAAAGCCATTGAGCTTGCACAACAAACAGCATTACAATCTGACATCCCCGATTGGAACGCTGAGGGAACCGTGATGAACGAGGAAATGATCCTGATCACCCAATCACGGAAGGAATTACAATCAGTAATGAGCAATTATGTTGGCATTGTGAGATCAGAATTACGCCTGAAAAGAGCACTCGACAGGCTTGAGATCCTAAACCGTGAAACGGAAGATCTATACGAAAAATCGGTGGTCACCGTTCCGATTTGTGAACTGAGAAATATGATCAACGTGGCTTATCTTATCACTAAGTTTGCCCTCCAGCGCAAAGAGAGCATAGGCTTACATTATTTGGTAAACTACAACAAACAATAACAATATGGCTTTGATCAGAGCAGTAAAAGGCATGAGTCCCAGCTTTGGAGTAAACTGTTTCTTCGCCGAAAATGCAACGATTGTTGGAGATGTCGAAATGGGAGATAATTGCAGTGTGTGGTTCAATGCAGTTGTGCGTGGCGATGTGCATTACATCAAAATTGGGAATAATGTCAACATTCAGGACGGTGTAGTGATTCATTGTACTTACAAAAAAGCACCGGTGAATATCGGAAATAACGTTTCAATTGCCCATAATGCTATTGTGCACGGATGCACAATTCACGACAATGTTCTGGTGGGTATGGGAGCCATTATCATGGATGGAGCAGTAATAGAATCCAACTCGATAATAGCTGCAGGAGCTTTAGTAGGCAAAAATATCAGAGTTGAATCAGGCAGCGTGTATGCTGGTATTCCGGCAAAAAAACTAAAAACAATTGACCAGTCACTGCTCGAAGGCGAAGTACATCGCATTGCTCGGTCTTACACCCTTTATGCCAGCTGGCATGACGAAAATATCAAGCCGTTGGAAAGCTGAACCGGCTGACTAAAATTTGTTAATAGAATATCCCGAAAACAAGCCTGGTATTAATTTGGCATTAAATTTGATGCCCTGAAGCAAACAAATCAAAACGCATATATGTCAATCTGGATCATTTTTGTATTTTTTATGTTGCTGAGTTGGCTAGTAAGCAGTCAACTGAAAAGCAAGTTTACAGCATACAGCAAAATTTCGATTGTTAACGGCATGAGTGGCAGGGATATAGCGAATAAAATGCTTTTCGACAATGGCATCACTGATGTTCAGGTTTTATCC